>LWDU01038512.1_pt1 | contig 13183 bp, 12 predicted proteins | sample 727161 | NCBI WGS metagenome assembly LWDU01 (sample SAMN04566230, study PRJNA314399) | hydrothermal vent metagenome | isolation source: deep sea hydrothermal plume seawater | place: Mexico: Gulf of California, Guaymas Basin | collected 2004-07-11 | reverse complement strand
TGAAAAATTCAACACCTCGCGATCCTCCAGCCGAATCCGCGCCCCCTGCGCCGAAGCCACTTCGCGCACGGTGCGCCTCAAGTCAGCCGAATCAATTTCGGCCAACTCATCCGTCAATTTTTCCTGAAATGAATTAGTCATTTTCACCTCTCACTTCCCATTCTCCGGCGAGCATCACCGACCGCGCTGGGCCGGCGTGATTCACGATCGCTTCCAGCGCGGACTCAATCGGGCCATCGAATGGCAATGTAATCAAATCTGCAAACGCATCCGTCGTCAACTCGCCCACTTGCCCCGCCATCCCAAGCGCGCGGGCGGGATTCACGGTGACGCACTGCAAAAGGGTTTCCAATCCCAATTCCGCCAAATCAGGATAGGCCGAGCGATGAGCGCGCAGTTCTTCGAACAGGCTCAACTCCGCATCGCCCGCGCGCACCGTGGCGAGGCTGTCCGTGCCGAGGCAAAGATTCACACCCGCCGCGCGCAAGGTCTCGGCGCGAAACGGCGCGTGGCCAAAGTACGCGTGGCTGCGCGGACAATGAACAAGGCTCACTTGGTTTACCGCCAGCAAAGAAATGTCGTCGTCATCCAAATAATTTCCGTGAATGGCAAGCATCCCGGAACGCAATACACCGTGACGCTTCGCGTGGGCAATGGGCGAACCGCTGCCGCAATCAGCCATCTCGCGGCCTGCGCGGGAAAGGCGTTCGTAAAGCGGCCCGCTGCCTTGGCGGAACATTTCATCTTCTTCCGCCGATTCCGCCAAGTGCATCGCCATCGGCAAACCCGTGGTGGCGCACGCCTCGAGCAATTCCGGTTTGGTCGTATAGGGCGCGTGGGGCGATAAACCAGCGTGCCCGCGCGGCGGCTTGTGGTTGGCAATCCAGTTCGCCGCATCGGCCACGGCTTGGGCAGCATCGCTTTGGGAGCGGATGACAATCAATTCCAAAAAAGAAACCATCCGCAAAGGCGTGGCCGCCCACAGTTCGGGCAGCAAATCCGGCCGCGTCTCGATGTTGCCCAGCGTGGTGGTGCCGTGGCGCAAACTTTGGGCCGCGCCGTGCAGCCACGACTCGCGATGGGCGGCGTCATCCACATCCGCCTTGAGATCGACGATGGCGTTGATCCAATCAGTGAAGGAACGCGGCGCGGGAATGGCGCCGACGAAATCAGTGTAGTCAAGGTGACAGTGTGCGTTGACAAGGCCCGGCAACAGAATCACTTCGCCCAGATCCTCCGCCTCACTTTTATTTTCCGCATCCACCCATTTGCCCACGGCGGTAATGCGGTTGCCTTCCACGCGCACGAAACCATCCGCGATGGGCGGTTGGGAAATCGGAACAACAATGCACGCGCGCAGGAGCACGCGCCACGCTAACGGGGAACCCGCGTCGCGGTCAACCTATGTCAAGCCGCCACCGCTTGGAGGTCACTCTTCAACTGCGCCGCCTGTTTGTGATTGCGTGCCTTGAACTTGCTGTGCCGCTTGCGCAATTGCGCCTGCACTTTTTTGGTGACGAGATCGATGGACGCATAAAGGTCATCTTCCGCATCACGCGCGATGATGTTTCGGCCGGGTAAAGCCACCTTCATCGTGCAGGTGAATCGCTTGTCGGGATGGCCGATGTGATCGCGTTCGAGGTTCACAAACGCCGCGAGGGCGTGGGTTTCCTGATGATCGAGCTTCTCGATGCATAAACGAACATGATCCTTGAGTCCATCGGTAAGGGTAACTTTATGGGTAGACAGGACCAACTTCATACAAGGTCAACCTACCACACATTCAGGATTTCGCCAGTGGGAATGGTAAAAACTTGATCAACTTGTTCACACTGAAAATCTCTTTGTTCCCAAGTTATTAACAATCCAAAAACTTGCGATGGCGGGAAAACACTCCGCGAAGGTCGATTGATAATTGGTCTTGAATCGCCTGTATTTCGCGATAAACGGCATTATTTGACTTATTTGGATGGGCGGTTTGGCGTGGGTTTAGCTTCACAAATTGGTCGGAAAGGTCATTTATCGAGACTTTTTCACAACGATTTTTGGCCACACACCACATCGCTTGGAGGGCTGCGCCGTACGCTGCGCCTTCGCTGACGGCGAGCGTCACCACTTCGGCATTAAAGACGTCGGCCATGATTTGCCGCCAGAGTTTGGATTGCGCCCCGCCGCCGGTGGCACGGATTTGCTTGGGCTTCACGCCGAGCGAGGCAAGGCGGCGAAGGCCGTAATTCATTCCGAGCGTCACGCCCTCCATCGCCGCGCGCGCAAAGTGGCCCGCGCTTTGCGTGCGCGGATTGGCGCCGAACCACACGCCCGTGCCATCGGGCACATTCGGCGTGCGCTCGCCTTCGAGGTACGGCAACAGAATAAGGCCGTCGCTCCCAGCACGAACTTTGGCGGCCGCCTTTTCAAATTGCGCGTGCGAGAGGCCGTAATGGTTCCGCACCATCTCGGTGGCCACGGTGACGTTCATCGTGCAAAGCAGCGGCAACCAGCGATTGGTGGAATCGCAGAACGCAGCAATCTCGCCTTGGGGATCAATGATGGGTTTTGCCGCNNCGCGTGTTGCCCGTGCCGATCGCGCCCATCATGTTGTCGCCGCCGCCGGCGCTCACCAATGTGTCGGTGGAAAGACCGAGCGACTTTGCAGTGGCAGCAGAAAGATGGCCGGCGGGTTGGTCGCTGGAAATGAGCGGCGGCAGTTTGTCGGCCAACGCGGGGTCGATGGCTTTGATAGCGGCGGCGGACCACTTGCGGTTTTTGACATCGAGTAAAGCTGTGCCGCTGGCGTCGCCGTACTCCATCACGGCGTTTCCGGTGAGCCAAAAATTTAAGTAGTCGTGCGGCAACAAAACCGTGGCGAGGCGTTTGTAATTTTTTGGCTCGTGCTTTTTCAGCCACGCGATTTTCGGCGCGGTGAATCCCGGCAACATCACGTTGCCCACGCGGCTGATTGTTTTTTTGAGGCCGCCGAGTTTTCGAGTGATGGCTTCGCACTCGGCGGCGGTGGTGGTGTCGCACCAAAGTTTGGCGGGCCGAATGACTTCGCCCTGTTTATCGAGTGGCACAAACCCGTGTTGTTGCCCACTAACGCCAATGCCCTTCACCTCGCCCGCGCTGGCTTTGGCTTTTTTGAGCGCGGCTTTGATCGTGGCGGTGGTGGCGCGTTTCCAAGTTTCCGGATGCTGCTCCTTTGCGCCTGCAGGCAAGCCGCTGATTAGTCCGTACGCGCGCTGGGCGCTGCCGAGCACCTTGCCGTTCTTGGCATCCACCACCAAGGCCTTGGTGGATTGCGTGCCGCTGTCGATGCCGATGTAAAGTTCACGCATCGTTGATTACTCCGAATCGTCGCCAAGAATTGCCTCAAGCATTCTGTCTCTAATTTTGTCGATGGGAATTTTTTCCTCTTGTTTTGTTTTGAGGTTTTTCAAAAGAACATTGCCTTCATTTTCCAGCTTAACTGTATACTCCGCGTTTACTTCAATTGCTCGTTTGAATTGCTTTTCCGGTTTCATCGGCACCATCGAATAGTCGACTTCCATTTGATCATCTCTCAGCAACTGCACCAATTTCAAGGTAGCAAGGCGTTTGGACTCGTCTTCGATGAGAGCGTAAACATCAATCCACGGCGAAACATCCGGCATTAGTCCGCGCTCTTTTAGGAGTTCCACCAACACCACATCGCCCATTGCGAAGCCAGCGGCCGGGATGTTTTTTTTGCCGCCGGAGACGAGGCTCACTAATTGATCGTAACGGCCGCCACCGGCGATGGCGCGGAATTTGCCGTGGCGATCGAAGGCTTCGTAGACGATGCCGGTGTAATAGGCGAGGCCGCGAATGACGTTGTAATCGATCTTCACGAAATCGCTCATCCCGCGTGCGGCGAGGTTGTCGAGCACGGCTTGGAGTTCTTCGGTGGGTTCAGCGGCGGCGATGAAGTTGCGAACTTGTTCCAACGTAAACCCGAGGGCTTGGAATTTCTTTTCGCTTTCTTCCGGCGCGGTGCGTTCGAGTTTGTCGACGGCTTGATAAAAATCGTAGGCCTTCGATTCGTCGCCGCCGTTTTGATTGAAGAAATCCTGCCACGCGTTGCGGCTGCTGAGGCGGATGACGAAGTCCTTGGCGGTGAGGTCAAAATCGCGCAGCAAATCGATGAGCATCGCGATGAGTTCCGCATCGGCGGCGGGATCGGCTTCGCCAAAGATGTCCGCATTAAATTGGAAGTGCTCGCGCAGGCGGCCTTTTTGCTGGCGCTCGTAGCGGAAGAGTTGCGGGATGGAATACCATTTGATGGGCTTTTTGTAATGCCGTTCGCGGGCGGCCACCATCCGAGCCACGGTGGGAGTGATCTCAGGGCGGAGGGCCACGGCGCGTTCGCCTTTGTCTTCGAAATTGTAAAGTTGGCCGACGATTTCCTGGCCGCTCTTGGCGGTGTAGAGGGCCAATGGCTCCAAGGGCGGGCCGTCATACGGCTGAAATGCATAAAGACTCGCGACTTGACGCCACGATTGAAAAATGCGTTCACACACGTTAGCACTCCAAGCCTCGCCATCGGGCAAGGGCTCGGGATAAAAATCACGAAATCCGGGTAGTCGTTCCACGCGGGGAGAAAACAACCGGCGGAGGCGATGGTCAAGCGCGGAAGCAGGGGAGTTTGTTTGAACCGCCAAGGCGCAAAGGCGCCAAGGGAAATCATTACCCAAAAAATCTTGGCGTCTTTGCGCCTTGGCGGTTCAATTTTACAACCCCAAATGCGCCCACAACGCCGGTGGCTCAAGGCGGAGGTTGATGTAAAATGGGCCGAACTCTCCGTAGCGGGCGGTGACTTCGTCTTTGCGCATTTCGTGGACGATGTCTTTTATTGAGGCGACTTCTTTCGCCATCAGCGTGACGCCCCATTCCCAGTCGTCGAGGCCGGTGCTGCCGGTGATGAGCTGGCTGATGCGGCCGGCGTATTTGCGGCCAGTGATGGCGTGGGTGCGCATCAGCTTTTTGCGAGTGTCGAAATCGAGACTATACCAGTTGTCCTCGCCCAGCCGTTTTTTGAGCATCGGATAAAAACACATCACATCCCAATCGGGCATCTCGGGATAGAGCCGGAATTTTTCGTAATCCACTTTCCACGCCATCAGCTCTTCCATTTTTGCATCAAACTCCGGCGTGCCTTCGGCGAGCTTGAACTCCCGCTGCGCACGCCCTTTGAGATCATCTTCAGTGGGCTGATACTCGGTCAACTCCGTAACGCTGAAGTAGCTGTAAACGAGATCGATGGTGCCCGCCGGAAAACACGCCTCGAGGTCGCGATGCATTTGCGCGAGCTGCGCAAGGTCCTCGTGGAAAAGCCAAAACGCAAGGTCCGCCTTGCCGCTCACATTGGCGAAACAACGCAACAGCGGATGCGACACATCGCTGTTGGCGGCGCAGAGGGCTTCGAGGCGTTCGCGGGCGGCCTCGCTTTCGCGTGGTGAGAGTTCGTCCCACGCCATGCGATCCACGCGATAAAACAAATGCATCACGTGGATGCCCTCGGTCATTTTCACAGTCGGCAAAGTCATAATTTTCGGAAGGGCGGAGCCTGTTCAATCTCCGGCCATTTGGCAAAGGAAATCCCGACGACGAGGCGGTTAAGTCAATTTTTGGTAAAACTGAAACAACCCCACCGCCGCCATCGCGATCGCCGAAACCCACAGCAACGCCGTCCACACCTTGCCCGGTTGCAGCGGTTTGTCGGTTTGTTTGTAGCGGAAATACAGCGCCGCGCCCGCGAGGAACGGCAGCATCAACGCCTGCGCCACGCCGCCCACCAACACCAGCGACACCGGCGCGCCCACAAACAAATACACCCCCGCGCACACCATCGGCACCACGATGCAACATTGGCTCAGCAACTTTGCGCGCTCCTTTTCGTTGCGCGGTTTCTTCAGTTGAAACAACACCAACCCATCCGCCAACAATCGCGCGTTCGAAGCCGAAGCCGTCACCATTGTGGAAAACAAAACCACAAACGCGCCCACCAAAAATATCGTCAACCCCGCCTTGCCAAGCGGCGCGTACATTTTGGAGAGATCCGCGATCATCGTGTCATTGCTCACTCCCGAGGTGCCGTGCAGCAGCGCCGCGCCCAGCAGAAAAAACGCCACCGTCGCGCCCGTATAAACCACCATCGACACACACGCATCAATCCGCATCACCCGCAGCCAACCTTGCGTGCGCCGATACCACACCTTCGTCGGATTCGGCGTGCCGACATTGCGCGCGTAGCCTTTTTCCAAACACCAGTATGGATAATAAATCAATTCCGACGCCCCCACGCCAATAATCCCGAACGCCGCGAACGCCGTGGAAAAATCCCCCGGCAAACGGAACTGAAATCCCTCGCGAATATCGCCCCACGAAATCGCGTGCGCCTCCATCGCCGGCGACCATTGCAAACTGCCCAATGCAAACAAAGTCGCCAGCACAAACAACACCACCATAATGACGGAAAACAACTCCACCGGTTTGTACTTGCCCGAAGCCAAAATCGCCACCGTCGCCGCCGACACCGCCAGCGCGATCAAACGGTCAATCGTGAAAATTCCCGTGCCCCCCAATCCCGCGAACCAGCCCAACTCCGCCACCACCTTCCCCACCCCACCCACAATGCCGCCGAGCTGAAACAAAATCCCAACAAACATAAACAGCCAACACCACACCAACCAAGACACCACCAGCCGCGGCCCCGGAATCGTGTTCATCGCCTGCAAGGTCGTCATACCCTTTGAAATCGCGAACCGCCCCAGCTCCACCTGCACCAGCACCTTGATCATACATCCGCCGATGATGAACCACAGCAAACTGAACCCATACTCCGCCCCCACCATCGGCGTGGCAATCAGCTCCCCCGAGCCCACAATGCAAGCGGTGATAATCAACCCCGGCCCAAGATGCCGAATAATCCCGCGCCAATGAGTCGGCGCATCCTGAGGGCCAGTAGTGGACATGCCAAAAAGTTAGGCGAAAGGCACCAGGGAAACAAGCCTCACGCTATTTCCAGCGGACGACGTCACCGGCTTTGAGGGTGGTGGCGGGTTTGGCGGGGCGGAGTTTTCCGGCGCGGGTGAGTTGGGGCGGGCCGCTGGGGCGAATGCCGGCTTTGCGGCGGGCGGTGTAAATGGTCATGCCGGGTTTCCACGGGATGACTTTGCGCTCACCGGTTTTGGGGTTGATGAGGGTGATGGTTTTGGAAATTTCTTTTGGTAACGTGGGCGTGGTGGTGGCGGGCGGATCTTCTTTTCCGCGCGGACGGTATTGGAGTTGGGCTTCGGGCAGGAGGCGTTTGAGATCTTCGATGCGTTGTTCGTCCAGCGGATGGGTGCGCAAAAACCACGGTGTGCGGCTGCCGCCTTGGGCGCGGTTGTATTCGGCGAAGCGTTGCCAAAACTTAATCGCCTCCGCCGGATCGTATCCCGCGCGCGCCATGTACAACAATCCGATGCGGTCCGCCTCACTTTCCTGCAGCCGACTGTGCGGCAGCTCGGTGCCGAGCGTGGTGCCGAGGCCGTACGCGATCATCAAGGCATTCTTTGAGGTGGCATCCATTTTGATGAATTGAGAAATCAACACCAGCCCCACGCCCTGTACTACAATCAAGCGGCTGATGCGTTCCGCACCGTGATGGGCCACCGCGTGCGCCACCTCGTGCGCCAACACCGTGGCGAGGCCGGCTTCGGTTTGGGTGATTTGCAACATTCCTGAGTAAACGCCCACCTTGCCGCCGGGCAAACAAAAGGCATTGGCTTGGCTGTTATCGAAGAGCACAAACTCCCATTGCGCCTTCGGCAGATTAGCCACGGCGGCGATGCGACTGCCCACGCGTTGCAGAATGGCGGTGGCGTTTTGATCACTACTCAGCGGCGTGCTGGCTTTGAGATTGGTAAACGCATCGCGCCCCATGCTGCGTTCCATCGAGGGGGAAATCAGATTGAGCTGCGAGCGGCCCGTCTCCGGCACGGTGGTGCACGCGACTGTCCCCGCCAACAGCAAAGCCAAAACGGCAGATTCGATTTTTGCCCCAAACCTCATTGGCGGAGCATACGAATTTTCCTGTTTTTTTCAAGCCCCGCATTTGCCTTGGCCCCGCCGCGTGCGGACGGCATACTGCGCGCGGATGGAAATCCAACTGGCATACGGCGAAGGGCAGTTGCCCATTGAATGCCCCGACGACCGCACCACGGTGATCAATCCCACCCCGCGCGAAGGGTTGGCGGATGAACGTGCTTCGCTGTTGGCGGCGCTGGAAAATCCGATCGGCGAGAAACCGCTCAAGCAGTTGATCAAGGCGGACACAAAAATTTGCATTCTCTTTACCGACCTCACCCGCGCCACGCCCAACGATCGCATCATCCCGTGGTTGCTGAAACATCTCGCCCACGTCCCGCGCAAAAACATTTTGTTGCTGAACCAACTCGGCACACACCGGCCCAATTCGCGCGCGGAGATGGAGCAAATGCTCACGCGCGAAGTCGTCAATAATTACCGCGTGGTCAATGCCGAGCCCTTCAACCGCGATGCGCATATAGAACTGGGCACCACTCACGACGGCACACCCGCACTCATCAATCGCCACGCCGTGGAGGCGGATCTGCGCATTGTCACCGGCTTCATCGAGCCGCACTTTTTCGCCGGCTACAGCGGCGGCCCCAAGGGCATCATGCCCGGCGTGGCGGCGTTGGAGACGGTGATGAGCAATCACGACGCAAACCACATCAGCAATCCCAAGAGCACATTTGGCGTCACGTACGGCAACCCGATTTGGGAGGAAATGCTCGCGATCGCTCAACGGCCGGGGCCGAGTTTTTTGCTGAACGTTACCTTGAACGAGCAGCGCCAAATCACCAATGTGTTTGCCGGTAATCTGATTGATGCACATAAAACCGGCTGCGAGTTTGTAGCGCGCACGGCGATGCAGCCGGTGGAGAAACCCTTCGACGTAGTGGTGACGACCAATAGCGGTTATCCGTTGGACCTCAATTTGTATCAGGGCGTGAAAGGCATGAGCGCCGGGGCGCGGATCGTGAAGGAAGGCGGCACGCTCATCCTCGCCTGCGAATGCCGCGAAGGCGTGCCCGAGCACAGCCCAATGGATCAACTGCTCCGCACCGCGCGCAGCCCCGAAGAAGTACTGAGCCTGCTCGCCACGCCGGGATTTACAAAACCCGACCAATGGCAAGCGCAGATCCAAGCGCTAATCCAGCAACGCGCCGATGTGCGCGTGTACAGTTCGCTTGATGCCGAAACTTTGCGCGCCGCGCACCTCACGCCCTGCGAAGACATCAGCGCGATGGTCGCCGCCGAGCTGGAACGCCACGGGCCCGAATCTCGCGTGGCCGTGCTGCCGCAGGGGCCGTTGACGATTCCGTATTTGACTGAGTGAGCGCCGGCAATTGTGAATAAATATTTATTCACAAACGGGCTAATATACCCATACTGATTCCAGTCGCTGATTCCAGTGGCTTAAGGAGGAAAAACATCTTATGGAGAAATTGATTCGCAAGAGCATTGCGTTCGCTTGCTTGTTTGCCGTGACCGCGCCCGCTTGGGCCCAACCCGCACCTCAGCCCATACGCATCCCCGTGCCGCGGCCGGGCTTGGGCACGCCCCGGCCCAATGCGCCGAAGATTCCACTCGGCGTGCAGTCCCAAAAACGCAAGGGGCCCAGCTCGCCGAATATTATTCTCATCATGGCCGACGACCTCGGCTGGGGGGAACTGGGCTGCTACGGCCAGCCGGTGATCAAAACGCCCTACCTCGACCGCATGGCGGCGGAGGGCATGCGCTTCACCCAAGCCTACGCGGGCAGCTCCATTGGCGACGCCTCGCGCGGCTCGCTCTTCACCGGCAAACACACCGGCCACGCGTACATCCGCGGCAACCGCCGCGTGCCCCTGCGCGCCATCGACATCACCATCCCGCAAATCCTCATGGCCGCCAACTACGAGACCATCGCGCTCGGCAAATGGAATCTCGGCGAAAAAGGCACCACCGGCGAACCTTTCCGCAAAGGCTTCCGCCATTGGGCAGGGTTTAACGATCAACTGCATGCCAACAATTATTATCCAACATTCCTCTGGCGATACGCGCCGGGCACTGGCGGCATCAACCAATTCAATGGCGACGTACCCATCCACGCCAACGCTGGCGGACGGCGAATTCAATACAGTACCGACATCATCACCAAGATGGCGCTGAACGCCATTCGCATTTATAAACCCGCGCCGGAAAGCAAGTACAAACCGTTTTTCCTGTACGTCTCCTACACCGCGCCGCACGCGAACAACGCGCTCGCGCAAAAAACGCGCAATGGCATGGAAGTTCCCCCGATCAGCAACCCATACGCCGGCGAACGCTGGCCGCGGCCGGAACGCAACAAGGCAGCCATGATCACCCGGATGGATCAGGCGATCGGCCAAATCCTCGCCAAGCTGCGCGAATACGAGATGGAGGAGGACACCATCGTGCTGTTCACCAGCGACAACGGCCCGCATATGGAAGGCGGCAATGACCCGAAATTTTTCCGGGGTGCCGGGCCCTTCCGCGGCATCAAGCGCAGCCTGTACGAAGGCGGCATCCGCGTGCCGATGATTGTGAAATGGAAAGGCAAAGTGAAAGCCGGCGTGGCGACCGATCAGCCCTTCGCGTTTTGGGATATGCTGCCCACCCTGCTGCACGTGGCCAAGCTGCCCACCCCGCGCGAGACCGACGGCATCTCGCTGATGCCCACCCTCATTGGCCTGCCGCAAAAACAACAGCACGATTTTCTGTACTGGGAAGTGCACGAAACCGGCTCGCAACAGGCCGTGCGGCAGGGCGACTGGAAAGCCGTACGCACCGCGCCGGGCAAACCGTTGGAACTGTACAACCTGAAAAACGACAAAGGCGAAACGCGCAACGTGGCCGCGCAGCATCCGGACGTGGTGAAAAGAATTGAGGGGCATCTGTCCACGGCCCGGGTGAAATCAACTTACTGGCCGCTCCGTGCGGCTCCTAAAAAATCTGCCAAGCGCTAGCCGGTTGGCAGGATCGATATCGCAACACCGCCCGGCTGAATAAGCCGGGCGTCTTTTTTATTTCACTGGCGCAGCGCCCTCAGCCACCACCCGAAAACCCGCATGTTGCGAGCCGGAATCCGGCGTGTTTTTCATCCGCCGCGAAGGCCGGAACGCGCCGCAATAAAGATCCGTGCACAAAAACGAACCGCCACGCTGAATGCGTTTGGGGATTCGATTACGACCGTCATTGGGGTCAAAACTTTCCTGCTGCAACGGGCCACTTGGATTTTTTACCGGGCTCGCGCCGTAATACGCAGGCGCATACCAGTCCTCGCACCACTCCCAAACATTCCCCGCCACATCGTGCAGGCCGTAGCCATTGGCAGGGAAAGTGCCCACCGGGGCCGTGCTGTAAAAACCATCCTCTTTTGTATTCTCACGCGGAAACCGACCGTGCCAAATATTGGCAAGCGGCTTTTCGCCGGGCTGTTGTTTGTCGCCCCACACATATTCTTTGCCGTCGAGCCCACCGCGGGCGGCGTATTCCCACTCCGCCTCGGTGGGCAGCCGATGCTTCACGCCGGTGGCGTCGGTGAGCCACGCGCAATACGCGCGGGCGTCATCCCAATTGATGTGCACCACGGGATGATTGCCGCGCTTTGTAATATCAGAAATCGGCCCCTCGGGATGCCGCCAATTCGTGCCGCCCACGTAGCGCCACCACTCGCCCCACATGTTGTGCTGCTTGAGCCTGTTCACAGGTATATCCTGCGCGGGCGGCGTGAACACAATAGAGCCGGCCACGATTTTGTCCTCGGGAATATCCGCAAACTGTTCGAGCGGAATGTTCAAGCTCTCCGCCGTGGGCACTTGCTCGGCGAGGGTCACATATTTTGTGGCGGCGATAAACTTGGCAAATTCCTCATTGGTCACCTCGTGCACGCCCATCCAAAAACCATCGAGCTTCACCGGATGCACCGGAGCCTCATCGGCGGGCCCAGTCGCCCAGCCCATTTTGAATGTGCCCGGCGGAATCCATGCCATGCCACCGGCGTCAAAATCATTCCCGCTGGCGGGATTTTCGGACGCAGGATTTTTGCCGCCCTGTTCATCCGGCTTGCATCCGGCAATCAGAATCGCCAGTGCGAATATCAAAATCAGTTTCATTGCTTTACCGCGTAACTTCATTGGTTTGGTGTATCGGATGCCCAAACGGATCCAGCCCTCTGCGTTTGTCCCGTTGTTCCTCGGTCATTCGGATACTCCAAAACGTCCACATAATTCCAATCACAATTCCCAACACCACGAAGGCCCCCAAAAAATAGGGCCAACGATACGTGGGCAGTGATTCAGGCGCGTTGTCCGGGGGCGTCATAGGAGGCGCAAAACATAATCCCCAGCCGACAAATTGCAATATGAATATCAGCGATGCGAATGTGATTGCGCGGAGGGCGGTCGGCGTGGTTCCCTGCGCCATGCCTCCCGCGCCGCTCCAGCCCGGCACTCTGTATCTCGTGGCCACGCCGATTGGCAACCTCGAGGACATCACTCTGCGCGCGTTGCGCACCTTGCGCGAGTGCAGCATCGTGGCTGCGGAAGACACCCGCCGCGCGCGGCAATTGATGCGCGCGCACGACATCAATCGGCCCACGCTCAGCTGCCATAAATTCAATGAAGCCAAACGCTCCGGCGAATTGCTCGAACGCTTGGAACGCGGCGAAACCATCGCGATGGTGAGCGACGCCGGCACGCCGGGCATCAGCGATCCGGGCGAACGCATTGTGCGCGCCGTGCTCGCCGCCGGGTATCGCGTGGAACCCGTGCCCGGCCCGTGCGCGTTGGCAGCGGCACTTCCCGCGAGCGGATTGGCAACAGCCGAGTTTCATTTCGTGGGTTTTCTGCCGCACAAAAGCGGCGCGCGTTTGCGGCAATTGGAAGCGCTTGCAGAAGTGCCCGGCACTTTATGTTTTTACGAATCGCCCCATCGCGTGGTGAAATTCCTGGGCGAACTCGATGGCCTTTGGCCCGAAGCCCAAGTGGTGTTGGCGCGGGAATTGACCAAAAAATTTGAAGAATTCCTGCGCGGCACACCCACCGAATTGCTGGCCCATTACGCCGAACGCAAACCCAAAGGGGAATTCGTGGCG
>LWDU01000944.1_pt1 | contig 13185 bp, 18 predicted proteins | sample 727161 | NCBI WGS metagenome assembly LWDU01 (sample SAMN04566230, study PRJNA314399) | hydrothermal vent metagenome | isolation source: deep sea hydrothermal plume seawater | place: Mexico: Gulf of California, Guaymas Basin | collected 2004-07-11 | reverse complement strand
AAAAAAGCATAATTATATGATTCACACAATAAACATATGAATACTGTATGCTCACATTGCGTAAAGGATAATGGTATAGAAGGCATTGATGGGAAAAGACCAAAATTATGTGATAAAGACAATTGTAAGGTTCCATTTGATTACACATTCTGTGAGTGCCAATGTCATTATTAAAAACACTTTATGAGTTTAAACTCATAATATTCTCTGTTTTTTTAATTATATCGATAATTCTATTTATACCTGAATCCGAAAAACCAAGATGCGTAGATATGATTACATCTAAAACCACTATATGTTAGAAAGAATTAAATAATAATGTTACTATTATATATCATGCCAGATTACGAAGATACTAAACAAAGAATGATTGATATGATTTCACACGTTGATGACTTGGATATGATTATGTATAATAGTTATGATATTTTCACATCAAAACTTACAGATCGTGATTTAAGAATGTTAGCAGACATACACTATCATGTAACTGGAAGGCTAGATAAAGCTGACAAGTTATATCAGGAACTTGATCATTTTAATAATGGGTTGGTATGAGTAGATATGATGTGTCATTACTGTCACATGAAAGGAACGGTTAAGGAAATAAAAGAACATGAAAATAATATTCATAAAACAGAGATGTTATGATTCATGTATGAGTATAAGGCAAGACCATTCCATCAGGACAGGATATAAACATATGAAAGTTCTACTCAACTCATTGGCAATATAGATTAATATAAATATGGCAATGATAATAAAAAAAATCAATGCTAATTAATGGGGATAGTTTAGTAGAACTTGCGAAACTAGATGATAACAGTGTAGATCTAGTTGTAACAGATCCTCCTTATGGATATTCGTTCATGGGCAAGTCGTGGGATAAAGCACTTCCAGATAAAAGAATATGGAAAGAATGTCTAAGGGTATTAAAACATGGTGGGTTTGCGTATGTAATGTCAGCACCAAGACAGGATGTGTTGTCAAGAATGATGATTAATTTAGAAGATAGTGGATTCAATATAGGATTCACTTCAATGTATTGGGCTTATGCAACTGGATTTCCTAAAGCTATGAATATGAGTAAAGCAGTTGATAAGAAGTTAGGGGTTAAGCCAGATTCATTAGGTATTGTTAAAGGTATGGGAAAACAAAATTCTGATTGGAATGGTAAAGGAGTTGGTGGAAGAAAAGAGGATTATTTTAAACCAGAGTATGAGAAAGTTAAAGCAACAAGTGAAGAAGCCAAAAAATTAGATGGAAGTTATGCAGGGTTTCAACCAAAACCAGCAGTAGAGGTAATAATTGTTTGTATGAAACCATTGGAAGAAAAAGGGTATATTACACAAGCATTAAAAAACGGTAAGGGAGTTTCATGGTTTGATGATTGTAGAATACCTTATGATATGTATGATGAAACTGAATATATACCAAATAGAGTTGGATATAAAAATGGTATCAAACATATTAAAAATCATAATGGTAAAAACCCATTTATACAAAGTCAGAAAGAGAATACTGATGTACAAGAACAAACTTTTAACATTCAAGGTAGATACCCAGCAAACCTACTTGTTAGTGATAACGCAGTTGATACAGGTGAAATAACAAAAGGAATACAAAGTAAACGGGGTGGTAGTATAGGAACTAATGGTAGTACCGATAAATATGCAGGTGGTTGGAAAGAACTTGAAACGTTTGAGTGTGGATATAACGATAAAGGTGATTTTAGTAGGTATTTTGACATTGACAAATGGTGGGAATCACAATTTATCATAACACCAAAGGCTTCAAAGAGTGAGAAGAATAAAGGATTGGATGACTTTGAGGAAAAGAGTGTGAATAGAATAAGACAAAATAAAACCAATCCTGAAAATTCATTGAAAACAGGAAGTGGTAAAATTAGAGATGTTAGGATGGCAAATAACCATCCAACAGTAAAGCCATTAAAACTAATATCATACTTAATCACTTTAGGTAGCAGAGAGGGAGATGTAGTTCTTGATCCTTTCATGGGCAGTGGAACAACTCCACTTGCATCTAAACAATTAAATAGAAAATACATTGGAATAGAACTAGATGAAGATTATTTTAAAATATGCGAGGCACGTGTTGAAAATTGTTAATTAATGGAGATAGTCTAAACGAACTTGCAAAACTAGATGATAACAGTGTAGATCTAGTTGTAACAGATCCTCCTTATGGATATTCATTTATGGGAAAAGAATGGGATAAGGCATTGCCTGACAAAAGAATATGGAAAGAATGTTTGCGTGTTCTAAAGGCAGGTGGATTCGCTTATGTAATGTCAGCACCAAGACAGGATGTCCTTGCAAGAATGATGGTTGACTTGGAAAATGTGGGTTTTAAAATGGATTTTACAAGTATGTATTGGGCTTATGCCACAGGATTTCCTAAAGCTATGAATATGAGTAAAGCCATAGATAAAAAATTGGGAGTAAAAAGTGAAGTCGTTGGCGTGGTAAAACACGCAGATAATTTAGAAGAAGCAATAAAAAACAAAGTTGGATTTTTAGCAGATCAAGCAAATCAGAATAATAAGAGAATGATGGGGTATGGTGATCAGGAATTAACAAAAGCAACAAGTAAAGAAGCAAAAAAGTTAGATGGTTCGTATGCTGGATTCCAACCAAAACCAGCAGTTGAAGTTATAATTGTATGTATGAAACCATTAGAAGAAAAGGGATATACAGATCAAGCATTGGCAAATGGCAAAGGTGTTAGTTGGTTTGATGATTGTAGAATACCAACAGGAGATTCTGATAAATATGATTTGGAACAAAGAGCAGTAAGTAAGGCTTATGGAATACAAGAAGATGATTCATTCTTAGATAAGATACATGATGCAGATGCTAAACATGGAGTGCAAGATAAAGGCAGATACCCAGCTAATCTACTTGTAAGTGACAATGCAGTTGATACAGGTAAAATAACTAAGAGTCCACATAATGATGGTGTTAGACAATTCAGTGACACAGTATTCAATTTAGGACTTACAACTGGAATAAAACATGAGATTGGTGACAGTGGAGATTTCAGCAGGTATTTTGACATTGACAAATGGTGGGAATCACAGTTCATTATAACACCAAAGGCAAGTAAGAGTGAAAAGAATAAGGGGTTAGATGACTTTGAGGATAAAAAAGGAAAAGGTCAGTGGAACATAGAAGATAACGGAAATGCAACAGCAGGAATGGGTAATCATAATCCTTTATGTCTAAAATGTAATTGTTATAAAATAGGAAAATTGAAAAGTAAACCATCATGTATATGTGATAACCCAGAATGGAGAACTCCAAAGAATCTATCTACAAAGAATAATCATCCAACTGTAAAGCCATTAAAACTAATGTCATACCTAATTACATTGGGTAGTAGAGAAGGTGATACAGTTTTAGATCCTTTCATGGGAAGTGGAACAACACCTCTAGCATCAAAACAAATGGGAAGAAAATATATCGGTATTGAAAGAGATGAAGATTACTTTAAGATTTGTTGTGCAAGGGTTGGTGATGAACCAACAATACTTTCTAAAGAGGAAGAAAATGATTTCTCACAAAATCCTGAAAGACAGGTAGGTAGGGAATTGACTATTGAAGAAAAACCAATTGAAGAAAAGATAGTGGAAGAAAATACAATATGTGAAGTATGTGGGGTTGATTATCGTGGATCTACAAAAGAAGAACATGAAGCTAGACAATTCCATCAAGATAGGTTGAATTAATATGTATGAGTATAAGGCAAAGATAATTGAAGTGTATGATGGCGACACGTTCACGTTTGAAGTGGACTTGGGATTTTCAATTACTGTAAAAGAGAAGATAAGACTTGCAGGAATTAATACACCAGAGGTTAGAGGAAAATCCAAACTAGAAGGAATTGTGGTTAGGGATTATGTCAGGGATATCATACTTGGAAAAGAAGTAACTATACAAGTTTTCAAGAAAGGTAAGTTTGGAAGATATATCGCATATGTTTTCTTTGATGCCTCTTTTATGACAAATGGCGAAGAAGGAATACCATGCAACTTAACCGAGCATTTACTGGAAAAGAATTATGGTGTTGAGTTTATGAGTGACAGATTTTAGAAAGATTTATTAAAAAAGTGATTATAACATAATTATGCCTCAAATAACGGATCTAGACTTGGTACATACAATGGAGGTATTGGATGAATTGGTAAGGATAGTTGAGAATGATCCAATATTTGAAGCAGGAGTACAATCAAAGAACAGGGATAAGATAAGACATCTAATGGGTTGTCAGGAATTAATTGGAGAAATTTTGGCAAACTGATAAATAAAAGTATAATACAAAGTAATTGATGGATCCTTTAAATGACGGTTCAATAAGTTCTTTCTACACATATCTAGGAATGCTAGTATTTTTAAAAAACTGCATTGGCAATATGGGATGTCAGGAAGATGTGAGTTACTTGTTAACATCAAAGGATGTAATATTAGAAAAATGTAGAGAATCATTCTCAATAGAAAGGATAGATTTTCTAGAGTCATATATTGACGAAGATAAAATGGAATCCGATACTATTATATAGAGTATATTATCCATAGTATACATGAAACAAGATAAATTTGATGTCATCTGTGATGTTGATGGAACTCTAGTAGATATTAATGCAAGAGTCGATCTAGCAGTTGCAGGTGCCAAGAAAGGGAAAAAAATGAATTGGAATATATTCTTGGATCCTAAAGTGATTCTCGAAAATGATGTTGAACAAGAAGATGTTACTGGTGTAATTAAATCACTTATTCAAAGTGGACACAGAGTAATTATTACTTCTGCAAGAAACGAGAGACATAGAGAAGTCACTGAACAACAACTTGCAAAATTCGGAATTAAACATTCAGCATTATTCCTTAGAGCAGATGGAGACTTTAGAGGAGACGATGATGTTAAAGAAGAACTCTTAGGAAAAATCAGAGAAGCAGGATTTGATCCAAAGGTAGCATTTGACGATAGACAAAAAGTTGTTGACAGATGGAGAAAGATTGGAATCCCATGCCACCAAGTGAGGGCTACCAATGTATAACCAAACAATCCCAAGACTTGAAAAAGCCTTCAAACTAATTGAGGACAAACAAGTCGTTTTACTTTTATCTCCTAATGCAGTTGTTCATGGTAACAAACCATACCATGTCAACTATGTGGAGGAAACTTGCGAATGTGAGGATCATATTTACAGAAATCTAAAGTGCAAACATATCTGGGCAGTTACACTTAAATTACAACAACTACATGGAGTAACAACATGAGTGAACAAGAAGAAGATCCTTACAGCGAACTTTACAGGGAGATGCTTCAAAGAATAGAAGCACTTGAGGAAAGGGTTGCAAGACTTCCATGTGATCATGTAGAATTTCCAATAGATGAGGAATATGTATTAGACGAAGATGACTTTGAAGTTAGAGTTGAAATTTGCAGAAATTGTGGAGAAAGAGTATGATGGATCAGATTAGATGTGATAATTGTGGTATATATTATACAATGATAAATCAAACCCATGAATGCAAACGAAAAGATATAGATAAATGGCGTGAATCAGATGAATTTGAATTAATGGTTCATAGGGAAATATTTGAAACAGGAACTAGTAATTGGTATGATACGGAAGGAGTAAATAATTACAAAGAACATATTAAAAATGACAAAGACTGCAAATTTTGTAAAGTATTAAAATACTAGTATTTCCAAATATTATTGTGGATTGGAATCAGGAGATAACAAGTGAAACGGTAGCAGAATTAAAAAAGAGAAAGACACTCAACTTTATACTAACATCGATTAATGTTTAAATATAGTTATATTATTTATGTAATATGGGTGCTGAGGAAGATATCATAACAGTTTATGGTAGGAATCATACATTTAGTTCAGTCAATTCAATGGCAGAAAGAACAATAGAGGAAAGAGGTTATTCACATGGTCATAGAGGTTATTCAGGAACTATGGCAGAATCATGGGGTAATATTGTCCATGTGAATCAGGTATTCCCAGACTCTAGTGATGCAATTGATTATATTCGTTCAATGAATGATAAAAATACCACGTTTATAGCAAAATTTGATTGGACAACTTATACAGGAGCTGACGGTGGAAAACCATATGAAGTGGGTGATGAGTTACATGATTCTGATTTTGGTTTTGTTTATGGTGGAAATGGAAGATCCACTTAAAGTATATCATGATATTTTATCCATCTCAAATGAAGAAGGAGGTAATCCAAATCATGATCCTGAAAACGGACAATTTACAAGTGGAGGTGGAGATGGAGATACACAAAAATCAATATATGATGATATTGATAAAGGATTGGATTTACCAGATCTAAATCATAATAACAAAGGATGGAATATTGATAAAGATAAAAATGATTCAGATGCAACGAAGGTTGAACAAAAAATAAAGGATTTTATTTCATCCGAAAATCCTACATTAACACAATCTTATGGTAATTATAATACTATTCAATGGGAATTAACAGATAGAATTGACAGTCATGATGTTACAGCATCTATTGGGTTAAAACCAATCATACAAGGCAAATATAGTTGGGATAAAATATTAGTAGGATATCATATGACGTTGCCAGAAGAAATACAGCAAGAAGATATAACACAAATGATTCCAGAAGAAACTAAAGTGAGACATACATCGTGGAACAAGAGACCATCTAATTCGTACAGTTATATTTTGTTAAGTGCTAAAAATATGCATCTAATTGAATCATTGGCAGAACATATAACACCAATATTGGAAAGAGCAGTTTTGAATAAGGCATCAAAAAATAATATTCAAAGAGATCAGGAGGAATACAAGAAAGCAAGAATGGAAGTTATAAAAACTACACATTCCGAATTAATATCTGATCTTAAAGATGTTGGGTTCACAGTCAATCCAGATAAAGATAGTGGAGGTAGTTATGATTATAAAGATGACACTATGTATGTAAGTCCTGATGATTCAGGTATATTTTCCAGAAATGGTGGGATTTGGGTAAAAACTAATGGTTCAACATCGAAAGGACAAAATGAAGAAATTACATATTCTATTGGGGAAGATGAAACCAACCATTCGATAAACGATTTAAACCAAGATGAATTGACTTCTATACTAACAGTGTTAAAACAAAATAGAGATAGAAGAAAAACTAAGTAGTATTATGAAATGTGAAAAGTGTAAACAAATGTTCTACAGTGGAGAACCTGAAGAATATGCAGTACTATTTGAAAATGGTAGAAGATACTATATGCACCTGACTTGTTTTCTAGAAAAACACCTAAACGCTTAGGTTTATATTATGTAATTCAAATTACACTTTAATGATTAGAACAATCACAGCATTAACGGTCTTGACCTTAATTGCAACTGTAGGCATAAACAATGCTTACGCAATTGAAGGAGATGGAACCAGTCATGTTGAAGTCGATGAGTACCCATTCAATATCACAATATTGGAAGGTGGTAGTATGACTTTTCACAACAATGGCGAAACCACAATCAGTTTTGTTGCACACGGTTGGTTTGAAGGATCAGTTCCTCCAAACGATGCAATAGCATTAGAGTTCCCAATAGTAAACTGTGGAACCACATGTTTTGGTGAAGGTACATATTATGTCAATGACCTAAACGGTGGAGATTTCAGTACAATTACTATTGAGAAACCATATGTTGCACCACCACCAGAACCAGTATATGTAGCACCTGTAGAATCAACTCCAGATGAAGGAATCTACAACGTAGCAAACTATGACGGTGAAGTGGACTTGATTACTTTGCAAACACAACTTGCAACAGTAACATCACAGTTCAATGAATCTATTACAAAACTTGCAGAACAAAAAATTGCAATAGAGAATCATAATGGAGTGATACAATCACTAAACACACAGATTGGATCACTAAACGCAACAAGTACTGAAGTTTCAACATTGGAGCAGATGGTATCATCTCTACAATTAGAGAAAGACACCCTTAATGCACAAATCCTCACACTAGGAAATACAACAGCATCACAACTTGCAACAATCACATCATTGCAAGGAGATACAACACTAGATGTACAAATATCAGAGTTAGAATCACAAATTGTGACACTAACAAATACAACTTCTACGCAACTAGCAACAATCACACAGTTGAATGCTCAAGTAGTTTCAGCAAGTGATACAAGTATTCTAGATAGTAAAATTACTAACTTAGAATCACAAGTTGTAACACTAACTAGTGAAAGAGATGAATGGAAACAACTTGCCAATAATTGGTATGCCGTAGCAATGGAACAATTAAAGGTAATGATCAATGTACTAGGACTCTAGTCCACTCCATTTTTTTTATTTAACCCAAGTAATACTTAATAACTAATATTTATATATCATGATTATGCCCGAAGTTTGGGGAATTCCAGATAGATACTTTAAGAAGGATCTTGCAAATCGAGAGGAACTTCCAAAGTTGCCAACTGATGTTTTAGATTGGATAAGAGAAGTAAGACCACACGCAGAGGGTAAAAAAAGAGTTATAATGCCACCTTGGAGAGATATTTATAATGATACATTTAATAATAAATTTATTTTGGGTGGTCGTCAGATATTCAAATCCACATATACTACTGATATACTTGCACATGAAGCAACGACTAGAAGAAATTCACAATTAGTTTATGTAACTTATGATGATGTAAACAAAGCTGGATTCTCAAGACAGAAATTACAGATTGGTACTTTTGATGGGAGTGATATTCTAAAGAAATTTCCAAGAAACCGATTAGGTAATGTGGGAGAAATTTCATTAAAAAATAATAGTACAATTTATGTCACAACAGATCATGGACAATATCATCATGTAGAAGGAAAATCTGCAAGTCATATTATGTTGGATGAAGCACAATATCAAGATATGCAATACTTTGATCGTATTCCACTTGTCATGACAATTACTCAGGGAAAAGTCAGTGTACTTGGAGTTGGTGGAGAAAGTGGTTCGCCTTACGAACAATTGTGGAGAGATACAGATCAACGTGAATGGGTGTTTGATAATAATGAGGATTATGTAGATTCAGCAGGAATTGTATTTCATGGTCAAGGTTGGAGAAATGATCTTGTATTTGGGGAAATTAAAGATGAAGATACAGAAGCAACAAAATGGGGATTAATTGCAGATAATAGATTAATGAAGATTATGTCAGGTAGATGGAAGGCAAATGAACCACAAAAGAGTAGGGATTGGCATGGATTTCACATACCTCAATCAATCATTCCACATATTCCATTAAGTATAGCAGATGCAACAAATTCAAAGATGTATAACATAGACAAAAAATATTCAATAGAAGCAAAGAGGCAAAAGATGAGTCCTCATTTATTTACAAGTCATGTAGTAGGTGGATTTTATCATGCAGAACGCAGACCAATTACAAGAGAAATGATTGACAATTTATTCTACAGTAATGAAGGATTAAAGATAATGGATCCTTGGGAAATTGCAGACATTAAAGATCAGTTTGGAAAGGAAGTAATAATAACAATGGGAGTAGACTTTGGAAGTGGAAATCCATCACAGACAGTAATCAGTATTATGATTGAATGGATACTTCAACCAGAAAGTCCAACACAGGATAAAATTAGCAGATATCAATTAGTTCACTTGGAACCAAGACCAGCAGAAAACCAACTTGATCAAGCAAAGTATATTGCAGAATTATTCAACGAATGTCAATGTGATGTCGGAGTTGGGGATTTGGGATATGGAGCAATTCAAGTACAACAAATTCAAGACGGAGGAACTGACAGACTTACAGGACATCCATTTGATGGAGTAGGAAGTTCTAACTTTTTCGGTTGTAGAAGTATTGGGGATGAAACAAAGAATGTTTTACAGTTCAACAAAAAGATAGATGAACATGGAGAAGTAAGAGAACATCTAAAAATAGACAAGACAACAGCAATACAGGAATTTATCGACTTGATGGGAATTATGGTTGATGATCCAGATGACAGATATAATTTAGATAAAAGAAAACATAAATTAATGTTTCCAGCAGAACCATACAGTAAGCAAAGGATTGATTTTATTTATGCAGATCTTACAAACTTAACAAGAAAAGATCTAACTGATAAGATTGATGAAGATAAACCAGATGGCAGACAAAGGGCAAGAAAACAATTCAACCATCCAAAAGATTCTCTCATGGCAATGATTTATTCAACCAAAGCACTTGAAGTTCGACAAGGATATAATTGGGTTGGAACAGGTGGGGGTTGGAGATAATTAAATTCACTGTTTTCGATGGAGCAGTTAGTCCTCCGATTGGCTACGGAGTTTCAACGGATTGACTACCGTGTGTGTGATATAACACCTGTTGTTCTCCACTCGAAAGTCAGTGTTTATTCTTATAAGAACATATACTCTAAGTAATACTTCAATATAAATCATACTAATATACACAAAATATACAATGATATGAATGGCAGGAAATTTTGAAAAATGTCCAGAATGTGATTCTGGGAATCTAATTAAAATGGGTGGTTGTGATAGTTGTCAAGATTGTTTTTGGTCAGCTTGTCCAGTCGCATAGAACAGTATCCATAGTAAAGATACTATCCATACCTTCTTTTTTTTGGAAGTATACTTTTTTCATTTGGAAGTCTACTTTTTTCATTTGGAAGTATGTTATGAATCTTGACATACTATTAAATAGAGGTATAATCTACATAACACATGAATCAATCAACAGAATCTAGCACTCAAGTTGATGAAAGTAGTGTGTCAAAAATGTCAACAGCAGAACAAATAACAAGACAAGCAGAATGGAAGATCAGTAGTATAGTTCCAAATTCTGTCAAAATCACAAGAGAGGGAACTCGTATCGATATGGTTGACGGAACAGTTAGCATAGGAAAAATCCATGTTGTCGAATCAACCCAATGGCAAAATGATGGAAAGTTCAAAATCATGTGGGATAGATGGGATAATAACAGACGTTATGACGGAACACAAATTGGTAGAGCAAAAATTGAATATGGAAGTCCTTCAATAAAATGGATTCAAATCAAAGAATTTGCTGAAACCATAAAATATGTATGGAATATGGAAATCACTAAAGCAATAAGTGAACCATCAATTGTAAGATCAAGTGTAGATCATAAAAAAGCCCATGATGATTGGATCAAAACAGTTCCAAGACACCAATCAATTATTGGAGCAAAAGTATCTAGAGGAAGTTCAAGATGGGGAGTTGAAAAATGTCAAGTCAGTATCATAACACCAAAAAATGAAGATGCAAGACAAGCCATGATGAAAGGAACAAAAAGTATTTGTCCACCTACAAAAGCAATCATGAAGATTGTAATAGAAAGTGATGTAGATGTTACAGTTGGTTCACATAGAATTGATACAACCAGTTACTCACATACCACAATTCCAGTGATTACAATCGTTGGAAGCAAAGAAGAAGTAGACAAAGTAATCAAAAAGATTACTGGAAATCCATTTGAATGGTAAGATAAGACTTATCTAAGTCTTATTCTACTATTCTTATATGGGTATAATCAATAATTTTATTAAAGGACTTAAAAAGTCATTTAATGGTAGAGATTATCTTAGAGAGGTAAATCAATGTAATAAATGTGGTAAACCAAGTTTCTTTAATTCATGTCTAAAATGTGAGACAGATGAAGCATATAGAGGTTGGGGTAAAAACAATTAACATGTTTTGCTATGATTTACTATTTCATCTAAAATTTCATCATCTATCATAACTTGTTTAGCTGACCAACCACATTTACATCTGTATCTCACAATTTAATTTTACAAAATAGTCAATATAATTGTTTATAGATTATAATTTATAATATTTAATAATATTTATTGTAATAATTACATTTTATATTAAAATTCTTAAAAAAAATAAAGTTTTTATAATACAAGTGTGTAATACTTAGTATGCAGATTCAAAAGATCGGCAAAAATTAGATGCGTAAGTCAATAGAATGATTTCATGTATTCGGGCTTAGACTCGTAACAGGCGAATAGCCATTACGTTCTATAATATGACTTACGCCTTTTTTTAATTATATTTAAATACGTAACTTTATTATTATTTACATGGGTACAATTAAAATTTATGAAGATACATTTAAAATTGCAAACGATACTGTTGAAACACATTTAGGTAAACTTGGTAAAATGCCAAACCCAATTTCAAGAGAATTTGGTGGATTTGATCCAGCAGGATTAAATGATGAAGGCGAATGGTATGACAATCCATCATGGGAAGCAGGATATACAATGTCTACAGATGAAATTAGACAACACAATGTCAATACTTTGAAAGATCGTTTTAATGCTCAAAAGCAAGGAGGTTATAATTTTAGTTATGATGATGAAATTGACAATGTAAGAAATATTAGTGCTAGTAATGGTGGATGGAGTTTACCACAATCTGTCATGAAAACACCTGAAGGATTTGATGCTTTAAGATCAGCAAAAGATGAAGTTATTAGTTGGATTAAAGATCAACAAAGAGCAGAAAAAGCAACATATCCAGATCCATCATGGGAATCAAAAGCAAATGAAGAAGCACTAGGAGATCCATCTGATCATGACAATGTAGAAAAACAAGCATTCTTAAAGAAATTAAAAAACACTCCAAATATGGAAGGTGCTAAATGGTTATTCGGATTAGAAGAATCAAAAGCAAATGAAGAAACGTATGAGGAAATAGCTGATGGTTATGGTGGTAGAAGATATATTGGCACAAGTGGAAATGCTCATAGAGGTGGTCATCCAGCAAATTATAGTGAGTCAAAAGAGTGGCTTGATTCTTCTTATCAAGATGAGTTATTATATTCTAAATATTATAAGGAATTACAAACAGCACAAAATATGATTAGAGATGGAAACACAAATCCAGATGGAAGTGGACAACCAATATTTAAACAGCATATTTCAGATTACTTGTGGAATACTTTAGGACTTGATGGAGTTCCATCTGGTAAGTTAAAGGAAATAATAAATAATTTATATAAATTAGAGGGTAAGGTTGCAGAATCATGGAAATCAGTAGAAGCAATCGCAAAAGAAGCAATCAGTGAAGATGAAAAAGATGATATATTTCAATACTTATTTGACTTACAAGAAAGT
>LWDU01032756.1_pt1 | contig 13188 bp, 13 predicted proteins | sample 727161 | NCBI WGS metagenome assembly LWDU01 (sample SAMN04566230, study PRJNA314399) | hydrothermal vent metagenome | isolation source: deep sea hydrothermal plume seawater | place: Mexico: Gulf of California, Guaymas Basin | collected 2004-07-11 | reverse complement strand
CAGACATGCAACGTGAAAGTCCAATGTTTAAAGAAGCAGTCAAACTTGGATTGACACCAATGTTATCAACTTTAGCAATTATGGAAAATGCTAATTCTGAATCAGAAGTCTTAGGCTTTGGATTATCTGTTATTACACTCAATTTGGGAATGTACATCGGACTTCCAGCATTTGGAATCGTTAAATTAAAAAAATTACTTTAATTTTAGTTTTATATTATAAATAACAGAGTAAATTTAATCAAACTATGATTAAAATGAGTAATAAAAAAATTGAATTAAACAATACTACATATCTCATTGCTGAAGCAGGAATTAATCATAATGGAGATATGAAAATTGCTAAAAAAATGATTGAATCTGCTGCTGCAAGTGGTGCAAATGGAATTAAATTTCAAACAATTTTTCCTGACGAATTATTCTCAAAAAATATTAATCCTGAATTATATGAACTATCAAAAGATTGGATTTTAACAAAAAAAGATCATTTAGAATTACAAAAACATTCTAAAAAAAATAAAATTGATTTTTTCTCTACCCCATTTGGAATGAAGTCTGCAAAATTATTACAACAAATTAACGTTCCTTTTATCAAAGTTGCTTCTGGTGAAATAACTAATCATAATTTAATTACATATCTTTCTAAAATGAAAATTCCTATGTTGGTTTCTACTGGTATGACTACTATATCTGAAATTGCAGAAGTTGTTGAAATAATTAAACAACATAATTGTCCATTTACTTTACTCCATTGTGTTTCAAGTTATCCAACATTGGTAAAAGATGCAAATTTATCTACAATTCAATATTTAAAAAATACTTTTAATGTTCCTGTAGGTTTTTCAGATCATACAACTGGTATAGAAGTAAGTTTGGCTGCAGTTGCTTTAGGCGCATCTATCATTGAAAAACATTTTACTTTAGATAAAAATATGCCAGGACCAGATCAAAAACTTTCTTTAGATCCTTCTGAATTTTTGGAACTTTCCAAAAAAACTAGATTAATAGAAAAAGCTATGGGAACTCCACGTTCAACAATTATTAAATCTGAAATTAATTTTCGAGATAATATGCGAAAAAGTTTAGGTGTTAAATCTGATATTATGCCTGGAACTATAGTTAAGCGCTCTATGATTTCATTATTTAGACCTGGAATAGGAATACCCCCAAATATGATTAATAATATTGTTGGAAGAACTATAAAGAAACCTGTAGTAGGTGGAACATTACTAAAATGGGATGATTTTTAACATTAAATTAGATATCAATTGACTAACAAAAAAAATAATTTAGATTACAATACTAAAAAAATTGCCATTAGGTGTTTAACTATACCTGAAAAGGGATATGGTAATTTTAGTAGATGTTTGAATATTGCTAAATCTCTTAGGGAAAAAAATATTCAAATATATTTTTTAGTAGATTATAATAAATCTATTTCTAAGATTCTTCAAAAAAATAATTTCAAGTTTATTTCAAAAAATAAATTTCAACATGATTCAAAATTTGTTTTAAATTTTCTTTATGAAGAAAAAATTGATAATATAATTATTGATATGAGAGAAAAAAGTGAAAATATTTCTAAATTTTTATTTAAAAATAATTTTAGATCTATTTTGTTTGATGATGCATGGTGTAAAAATGTCTACTCTGATATTTTATTTAATGGAACTAATGTGAAAGATTATCATAAATATAAAAAAATTAATAAAAATTCAAAATTATTTTTAAATACCAAATATTGGATTATAAATGAAAATTTTTTATATTTTAGAAAAAAATTATTAGATATTAAAGAGAAACAAAAATATCATATTGTAATATCCATGGGAGGTGTTGATCCAAATAATTTAACATTAAATGTTGTAAATTCAATTAAAGATATTAAAATTATAAATATTACTATTATTGTGGGACCACTGTTTGATAATTTATCCCAATTAAATAAAATTATAAAATCTTATAAAAATATTAAATTAATAAAATCTAGTAATGAAATTTGGAAAGATCTTTCTAAAGCTGATGTTGCTATAACCAATGGAGGTAATACATTGTTTGAATCATGTGCTTTATCTATACCTACACTTTCAATTCCTGCCTTTAAACACGAAGTAAAATATTCTGAAGCATTTATGAAAGAAAATTTTTGTGTTAATCTTGGTTTAAGAGAGATTAATCAAGAGAAAATTAATTCAAATCTTTTAAATTTACTCGAAAATACCTTACTCCGTAAAAAAATGTTCTATAGTGGAAAAAAAATTATAGATGGAAAAGGTCTACTTCGAGTCCAAAAAATAATTTTAAACTCATTAATCTAAATCTTTTTTAAATAACTATGGTGATTTGATTTTAGTATGAAAAAATGGAAAAAACCAATTATTAAACATGGTAAAATGACTAAATACAATTACATTGTTCAACATCCTGAAAATCTAAAACTTGGAAAAAATTTTGATATAGGAGAATTTACTTATATCAATAGCGAATTTAGTGTAGAAATTCAAGATAATGTTCAAATTGGTTCTCATTGCTCAATTTATTCTAATTCTACTATTGATCAAAAAACTGGTCCAGTTAAATTGGAAAAAAATTGTAAAATTGGTACTCATAGTACAATAATGCCAAATATTTCAGTTGGTGAAAATTCTATTGTTGCAGCATATTCTTTTGTAACTAAAAATATCCCTAAAAATCAAATTTGGTCTGGAATTCCTGCTAAACTTAAGAAAAAAATTACTTAATTCAAACTAATTTTATAATTGAATCCAAAATTATAAAATCAAGTAAACTTGTTGAATCATATTATGAATTTAGCAATTAAGGGAGGTAAAAAATTACGCTCTCATCCTTTTCCTAAACATCCAATTATTGGTGATGAAGAAAAAAAACAAGTTTTAGATGTATTAGATAGTGGAAATATTTCTACTTTTATTGCTAGCCCTGGAGAAAATTTTCTGGGAGGTAAAAAAATTAAGGAATTTGAAGAAAAATTTTCTAAAAAAATTGGAACTAAATTTGGTGTAGCCTTTAATTCTGCATCATCTGCTTTACATGCCGCTGTAGTATCTGTAGGTGTAAATCCTGGTGAAGAAGTAATTGTACCTCCAACAACCTTTACTTCTACTGCAACATCTTCATTAATGCATAATGCAATACCTGTTTTTTGTGATGTAAAATCTGATACATATTGTATAGATCCAGAAAAAATTGAAAAATTAATCAGTCCTCTTTCAAAGGCAATTATCCCAGTTCATCTTTTTGGTCATTCATGTGATATGGATGAAATTTTAGAAATTTCTAAAAAGCATGATTTAAAAATTATTGAAGATTGTGCTCAATCCATTGATGGTAAATATAAGAATAAAACACTTGGAACAATGGGTGATTGTAGCATTTTTTCATTTCAAGAATCCAAGGCAATTATGACTGGTGAAGGTGGTATACTTCTAACTGATGATGAGGATATTGCAAATATTGCTAGAATGGTAAGAAATCATGGGGAAGTTGTTTTACCAACAATGAAACAACGTTCGTATAAAACTGAATTTTTAGGTTGGGGTTATAGAATGACTGAATTGGAAGCTGCAATTGGCATTGCTCAAATTGATAAACTTGATTCATTAAATAATCAGAGAATTGAATTAGGAAGTTATCTATCTGAGGAAATTAATAAAATTGATGGTCTTAAACATGTAAAATATGATCATGTAAAACATGTTTATTGGATGTTTGGATTTACATTTGATGAAAAAATAATTGGAATATCACGAAATATTTTTTGTGATGCATTAAAAGCCGAAGGAATACCATGTTTTGCAGGTTACGTTGAACCACTACATTTGAATCCAATTTACACTGAAAAAAGAGCTTATGCTTTCAAACATTATACTGGTAATGTAAAATATGGTAAAGGAGTTTGCCCTGTTGCAGAAAAACTCCATGAAACTGATTTAATTAATACTATTGTTTGTAGACCGCCTGCAACATTAGATGATATGAAAGATATTGTTTTAGCTATTCATAAAATTATTGAAAATAAAAATGAATTAATTTAATAAATGATTAGGTAATTTACTCATAAAAAAAAGAATTAAATGCTAAATTATGTTAATATGGAATGATGACTGATAAGTTCTTCCTAAAAAATAAAAATAATTTTTTACGTGATTCTTCTGATGAAGATAATTTATTTATTTATAATCTAGTTAAAGAATTTCTAAAAAGTGATCTTTCTGTAACTTTTTTATCCTTACCTCCCATTGCTGAATTTTTTAAAATTAAGATTAAACGATATATAATTTCAAATGGAAAAGAATCTTTAGGATTTGTTCAAATTTTAGAAAACAATGAAGTTGGTTATTTTTTAGAAAAAAAATTTCAAAATAAAGGGATTGGAACTGAATGTGTAGAATTATTGATGAAATTAAATCCTCGTAAAAGATTTTTTGCAACTATAAATAATAAAAATGAATCTTCAAAAAAATTGATTAAAACTCTTGGATTTAAACCAAAAGCAACTATTTATGAAAAAATTATTGATTCTTAAATTTCTCTTTTGAATTATTATAATTATTTATACCTACTTTAGCTGAATATTTCTCATTTATTTTTCTAATTTCTGGATTTTCATCTAAAAGATTTAAAATTTCATTCATTCCAAAAAATTGATTTTTTGAATATAATTTATTATAAATTTTTTTCACAAATTCTAAATCTTCTTGATAATCTACTGTCCATCTTAATTTAGATAGATCTTGTTCATTTTTAATATTGATTATGGAAAAATCATTTTTATTTTCTATCATAAATCTATAAAAATATTCTCTCCAAAATGATTCTTTGAGAGTTAACCAGATTTTTTTAATTATACTAAAATTAAATATTGAATACTGCATTCCTTCTGGAAAAGTTTCTTCTACACAGTTTGTAACTAAATCTGGCTTATTTTTTGAAGATATGAATAAATTAATACCATTTTCAATTAATTTTATATCAATTAATGGACAATCTGCGTTAATTTTTACTAATACATCACAACTAAATTTTTCTCCTGTCTTGTATATTCTATCAATTATATCATTCTCACTACCTGCAAAATATGCAATATTCTCTTTTTTTGCAAATTCAATTAATGGTTTATCTGTAGATTCGTTAGTTGTTGAAATTATTACTTCTGAAATTGAAGAAATTTTTTGTAACCTATTAAAAATATGCCAGATTAATGGTTTTCCTTCAATATCTGCAAGCACTTTACCTGGTAATCTAGTTGAACCCATTCGTGCTTGTATTACAGCAATAATTTTTTCCATATCTATTTTGAATCAATTTTAAAATGATTATTGGATAATGGTAATTTAATTTCTTTTTTATGATTCAAAGATTTTATTGATGCAATAATTACTTCTAAAGATTTCAACCCTTCATTTCCATTAGATAATGTTTTTTTATTTAATCTCATTGAATTTATTAGATCTTTTAAGCCTCTTTGAATAGGTGTTTCATTAATTTTTTCTGTAATAATGATTTCTTTTTGCAAAATTTTATAAACATTTGATATTTTTGATATTTTTGATAATTTTGCTTCATTTTTAATTAAATCCATTTTTAATACTCCTTTCATACCATAAACTTCTATGTCAAATTTTGCATAATTACTATAATCTAATGAATTGATTCTACACATAATTGAATTAAAAAATTCTATTGTCATATCTAAATTTGGATCATTTTTATTTTGAGACTTATTTTTACTATATTTACTTTTTACATATTTAATTTCACCAAATAGCATTCTCAATAAATCAAACATATGAGAACCTGTATTTGCTATTCCAGCTCCATAATAGACATTTATGAACTGAATTTCACCAATTTTTTTTTCATCTAAAATTTTTTTAATTTTGGAATATACTGGATGAAATCTTCTTTGATGATCTATTTGTAATGAAATTTTCTTTTTTTTACAAATTTCAATAATTTTTTTAGCATCATTCATAGAATTACTTATTGGTTTTTCTAGAAAAATTGCTTTTACTCCTGAATTAGCAGCTTCTTTAACGATTTTTAGATGGGTAGAAACTAATGTGCATATTGATACACAATCTAAATTTTCATTTTTAAATAATTTAGTAGTATTGGTATATGTTTTTGAAATATTATATTTTTTTGCATATTTTTCCAATTTTTTAGTATCTATGTCACATAATGCTACTAAATTTGTTTGATGATTTTTAAAATATGATCCTGCATGTGTTTTAATTAGATTGTCATGATTATCATCAAATCCACAACCAATTCTTCCACATCCTATTACCGCACAGTTCAGTTTTTTCATATCTCTTTGAGTTTATTTTTAATTAAATCTATGCCTAAAACTGGAGTTGGATCAATATTTTTTAAAATTGCAAGATAAATTGAAGTGTAATCTAAAATGTAAATTAATTGAGTCAATTTACTTAGAATATTTTCTTTATTTGATTTTATTTCATAGAATAAAATATTTTTTTCTTGAAAAATTTCTTTTATAATTACCCATCTTTCTTTAGTTTTTATATAATCATCTTCACCTTCAATTAAAATAGGTTGTAATGTTGAGTTATTTTCCCATGAAACAATTCCATTATGACAAGATTCTATAATATCATCTATCATCACATGCATTTTACTATTTTCTTGAAGTGAATTTTTAAATCTAATTGCAACTGATTGTAATCCCCATGGATAGTAAATTATTGGAATATTATTAATCCATTTTGCTATATTTAATGATGTATTACCATCATTTAGATTTAATGAATTAATTTTTTTCCTAGTTTTTTTTAATTCATTAATTGAATTGATAATATCTTCATTAGAAATTGGTAAAATTGGTAATAATACTTTGATCATTGAATATAGGTATGTAACAAATGATGCTCTAGGTGAATGACTCATTATGATTTCTGTATAATCTATTTTTTTATTCTTACAAATTTCTTTCATTTCTCCGTCACTTGAAAATACCATTACTCTACAACCTAATTCTATACCTTCCTTTAGAACTGTAATAGTTTCAATAGTATTTCCTGAAACACTTGTACAAATCAATAATGAATTTTGTTTTACTGTTTTGGGAAGATGATATCCTTTTACAACATCAACATGAATATCTGTTTTAGACAAAACACTAGCAAACACATCACCAATTGTTCCTGAACCCCCCATTCCAGCAAATACAATATGAGAGATATCTCGTTTCACAATTTCTTTGAAATTATTATTAAATCCATTTTCAGCAAGTTTTGGCCAATTATCATAAATTTCATACATTCTGCTTTTGTCCACATTTTTCATTTTTTCTTGTGTTAACACAATTTTTGTCTAATTGGCAAAAATATAACTTTGATGAATCAATCCTATTCTCTTCTTTTTTCTTCCTAAACCTATTCAAATTTTGGAATTAAAAAAGAAAGGTTTTTGAAATAACCCGTTATTTTCAAGTGATGGAGAAATTAAAAATTTATCTAGGCGATATTACTTATGATACTGTTTCTCTCTCTACTGATGCAATACCTTTAGCTATTGGTTATGTTGCTGCATATTGCAAAAAAATTTATGGTTCAAAAGCTGAAATTACTTTATTCAAATATCTAGAAGATTTAGAACAAGCATTAGTTGATTCTCCTCCTGATATACTTGGACTTTCAAATTATAGTTGGAATCAAAATATTGGTTTAGAGATGTTTGATATTGCACGCAAAAGTAATCCTGATGTACTTACAGTATGGGGTGGTCCAAACTTCCCAATTGATTTTCCTTCACAGAAAAAATTTATGGATGAATATTCTATTGTTGATATTTATGTTCCGTTAGAAGGTGAAATTGGTTTTTCTAATATTATCGATGTATGTTTTTCTGCAAAACAATCTAACGAAATTAGAAAATTAGTTATTTCAAAGTCTATTGAAGGATGTGTAGTTCGAAATCCGAATAACGAATTAATTTTTTCTGGACCTGGATTAAGAACACGAAAAGCTTTAGATGAATTACCTTCTCCATATTTAACAGGATTATTTGATAAATTTTTTGATGGACGATTAAGTCCATTAATGCAAACAAATCGTGGATGTCCATTTCAATGTACATTTTGTACTGATGGAATTGATGAAAAACAATTAGTAACTCAATTTAGTATGGATCGTGTAGTTTCTGAAATTAATTATATTGGGTATCATTCAAAAATGAGACCATCTACAAGTATGTTGATTTTAGCTGATCTAAATTTTGGAATGATTCCTAGAGATAGAAAAATTTGTGAGGCATTAGTTGAAACTCAAGAGAAATTTGGATTTCCAAAAAAAGTTGATTGTTCTACAGGAAAAAATGCAAAAGATAGAATTATTGAAGCCATAAAAATACTCAATGGTGCATTAGCAATTAAATTATCTGTACAATCAACTGATGAATCTGTGATGAAAAATATGAAAAGAGATAATATTAGTAGTGAACAAATGTTAGCACTTGTACCTGCTATACGTGAATCTAATTTACCTAGTGTTACTGAAATTATAGTTGGATTACCAGGAGATTCATTTGCAACAAACATCAAAACTATAAAGGATATGATGCGTGTTGATGTTGATCAATATCTTGTATACACATTGATGTTACTTCATGGATCTGAACTAGCTACTCCTGAAGAAAGAAAAAAATGGGGATTTAATACTAAATTTAGAATTTTACCTAGAAGTTTTGCAGAATTAAAAAATGGTAAGAAAATTATGGAAGTTGAAGAAGTAGTTGTCTCTTCAAACTCATTATCATTTGATGATTATGTCAAAATTCGATTATTAGCTTTTTCTATTTTTGTTACTAACCAAACTTCATACAAACCAATTATCAAATTTCTTCGTCAAAATAATGTCGATATTTTTGATTTGTTTAACAGACCGCTTGATGATGATAATTTACCTATAAATCTCCAAAGTATATTTGATAAATTCAAGGCATCTACAGTCAATGAATTATGGGATTCTCCTGAAGAAATTCTAGAGAATTTTCAAGATGATGATCAATATCAAAAGTTAATCTCTGAACATATTGGATTTAATGTAATTCAATTCCATCAAGCCCTTGTAACTACAAATTATATGCCTGAATGGACTGAATATATAATAAAATTAGCAAAAACTCTCTTAGATGAAAATAATATTCCAGAAGAAAAGTATCTAGAACAATTTAATGATATTTCAAATTATTGTCGTGGATTAACACATAATACTTTAGAATTAAATTCTGATTTATCTAATCCTGAATTTTCATTCAAATATGATATAGAAAAATGGAATCTTGATTCTACTAACCAGACTATAGATAAATTTGAATTTAGTACATTAAGAAAAATTATGTTTACATATACTTCTGAGGAAATTGAATTATTTAGAAATAATATGGATATTTATGGAATAACTACAAATGGTATGGCTCAAGTTTTAAAACGAATATCTAACATCTATCTATGGAGAAAGCCAATAACTATTTCATAATAATATGATGATTTTATTTTAAATAAGGCTATTTTATCTTAATTTTAAATGTCTGATATTTCTATAGATTCATCTTTACGTACAGTTGAATGGAAAAATAATAAAGTCATAATGATTGAACAGACAAAATTACCTAATCAACTTGTATTTGTAGAATATGATGATTTTAATCAAGTTGCTAATGCAATCAAAACTTTAATTGTTCGTGGAGCTCCTGCCATTGGAGTATCTGGTGCATTTGGATTAGGATTAGCTGCTTTACAAAGTAAAGCAATAACCAAAAAAGAACTACTTTTAGACTTGGAAGATGCAAGAAAAATTCTTTTTGCAACAAGACCTACTGCAGTAAATTTAGGATGGGGATTAGAAAAAATAATGAATGTTGCAAAAACTGGAGATTCAGCTGACCAAATTAGAGAATTAGTTATTTCCACTGCTAAAAAAATGGCTGATGAAGATATTGAGATAAACAAAGCTATGGGAAAGAATGGCTCAGTTCTTTTTGATGACAATGATACTATACTGACTCACTGTAATGCAGGTGCACTAGCTACTGTAGCATATGGAACTGCATTAGGTGTAATTAGAGCAACTAGAGAAAGTGGAAAAAATGTTAAAGTTATTGCTACAGAAACAAGACCAATTCAACAAGGTTCTCGTTTGACTGCATTTGAGTTAAAACATGATGGATTTGATGTTAGTTTAGTTCCTGACACTGCCGTTGGTTATTCAATGGCAAATGGATTGGTAAACAAAGTTGTAGTTGGTGCTGACAGAATTGTTAAAACTGGACATGTTTTTAATAAAATTGGAACATATCAAGTAGCAACAATGGCAAAACAACATGGAATTCCATTTTATGTTGCAGCCCCGTTATCTACAATTGATATGGAGACAAAAGCTGAAGATGTTATTATTGAAATGCGTCATGGTTCTGAAGTTACAGGCATTGGTGATAAAAAGACTGCACCTGATGGCATTAGAGTAATCAACCCAGCATTTGACATGACTCCTCCTGAATTAATTGCAGGAATTATTACTGAAAAAGGCGTGGTTACAGCCCCATATGAAGAATCCATTGTAAAATTATTCCAAGCTAATTAATACAAAGTTTTTATTGTTTTTCAATCTGTTGTATAAAATATGAGTACTGTTTCTGCACAAGCAATTGAAAATTCATTAAAACAATGCATGGATCCTGAAGTTCCTCTTAATATTGTAGAAATGGGATTACTTTATGGAATTGATGTTAAAGAAAATAATGATGTTGATATTACAATGACAATGACTACTCAAGGATGTCCTTTACATGAGACTTTGGTTGCAGATGCAACAAGATTTGCTAAAAAAGTTCCTGGAGTAAATAATGTCAATATTGAAATCGTATGGGAGCCTGCATGGTCCATGGATAAAATGACTGAAGAAGGAAAACTCAAGATTAAAGAAATGGGTGCATCTGGTTTGAATACCCCTGCTCCAATTAATTATGAAACTGCATTGCCTCAAGGAGTTGGAAAATTAGCACAACAAGAAGATGGTTCAATGGTTTTAGCTAATGAGCATGATCAAGGATTTATGGTAAATCAAGCTATTGTTGATTTTTGGAAATCTTGTAATGGAAAGCGTAAAGTAACTGATCTTGTAGAAGTATTTGCACAACAAACAGGATTGCAAAGAAATCAAGTTGAAAAAGAAGTTATGCAATTGTTACAACAATTACGTGATGGTGGGTTAATTGCAATTGCAGGTCAACCTGATATGCCAAATGTTGAATTTAAAAAATAAAATTAATTTTTAATATATAAAATTTGAATTTGCACCATCAAAGTTTATTGTAACTCCTGAGAGATATTTTATATTATTTTCAACAATTGCTTTTACAAAGTTTCCAATTTCTTCTGGTTCTCCCAATCTTTTCATAGGTAATGTTTTTTCAAATTCTTTAATATTTTTTATTAATTCTTTAGTTCGATCTGTATTGATGGGACCTGGTGCAATGTTAATACAACTAATATTTTTTTGGGCATATTCTTTACTTAACACTTTAAAAACTTCTGCAAATGCTGCTCTATATGCTGATGAAATAATTAATTTTGCATTTGGTTCTTTAATTACATTTGAACTAATTAGAAAAATGTAACCATTATCATTAATTTTTATTTTTTGTAATATTGTGCAAAATCCTAAAAATAATTGATTGTGATATTTGTTCCAATCTTCTTCAGTGATATTTGAAAATAATTTTGGTTCTGGCCCTCCTGTGTTTAATACTAGAATATCTGTATCAGCATTTTTTTCTAAAAATTTTCTTACACTATCTAAATTTGATGTGTCTATTTCATTTTTTGATGTTGCAAAAACATCTATTTCTAATGTTTTTAATGAATCTGAAATTGCTTTACCTATACCTCGTGAACCCCCTAAAATTATTGCTTTAGTCATAGTGCTTTTTAATATATTTTATTGTTTTTTTATGTTGTTATCCTATTTTTTTTAAAATCAACAAAGTAATACATTGTAAACATCTTGCAATTACTAAAGAATATGCTAGTCCTAATAATCCCATATATTCACCTAAAATAATTATTCCAATAATTAATGCTATGATAGCTACAATCACACCTACAATCACACTCTTACTATTTTCTTTACCTAGCAATTCTGATGTTAAAATTAATGATAAGGCTGCAGGTACTAATGCAACTCCCATAACTTGAATCACTTCAATAGCTTCAATGTATTTGGGGAAAACTATTGGAATCAAGATGGGTGACAGAATAATTGTTAATCCTGTCATTATTCCTGAAATGATCATTGTATATTTTTTTAATGATTTATTTTTAATGCCAGTTGCATCATATGGAAGAGTATACTGTGTAACAAGATGTGGCAAAATCATGAGTACAACAAATATCTGAAATCCTAATTGATAGGGTCCTAAAATTAATGCACCAAACATTGGAAAAATAATTAATTTATCTATGTTTATACTAATTACTTCTAATACATGAGTTCCATAACTGTTTAAAATAAAATTTTTTCTATCTTTTAATAATTTAAAATCAATTTTACCTTCTTGAAATGCTTTATAAATAAGAAAACTAAAAACTGCAAATGATAATGTATATCCAAAAATTATTCCATTAATGCCCCAAATTTCTAGAAATACTAATGCAAAAATAACCATTAAAATTCTTTGAATTACTAAATATTTTCCGTAATTTGTAAATGCTTTTCTACCTAAAAGATCAAAAATGACTGTTGAAAAAATTATTAATGCTAATGGATAAAAACTAATAAAAATATTTTGAGTAAATACTAATAATCCAATACTTAATGTTATGCCTGCAATTAATGTAATAAAAAATACTGTAGCTTGAATTTTTACTCCTTTTGCAACATAAACTACTAGTGTATTGTTTGAACCAATCAATCCAAATGCTCCAACTGTTCCAACTATTGCTAACAAATATCCTAATTCACCATATTGATCTACATCTAATATTGATGCCAAAAACAACCAAAAAATCGCTGAAATTGCATTTGAAAGTATGTATGATGAACCTAGAGCAGTTAAATTTTTAGATTTTTGAAAAATTTTTCTAAAATCTATCATAACAATTCATCATATCTATAAATTATTGATATTTTAAACATGTTATTCT
>LWDU01000309.1_pt1 | contig 13188 bp, 11 predicted proteins | sample 727161 | NCBI WGS metagenome assembly LWDU01 (sample SAMN04566230, study PRJNA314399) | hydrothermal vent metagenome | isolation source: deep sea hydrothermal plume seawater | place: Mexico: Gulf of California, Guaymas Basin | collected 2004-07-11 | reverse complement strand
AACGATAAATCGACGCGCTTGAGCATTTCACTATAAGTTTCTCGGGCCTCGCCAATATCCCGCCAGCGATTGGCCCGGTAATTTGAATCAAACATTACTTTGCCGCCGCGCGCTCTCTGCCCGTCCAATAATTCAAAGAGCGTCGCACGATCCTTTTCCGAGTACAGCAATAAAGTAATACCACTCACATAGATAAAATCCATATCGAGAAGACGATTACCTATTGGCAAAAATTCAGGAAAACCCAGCAAGTCTCGTGCCGGTGCTTGATCACGCCAATAGTAAAAACTGCGCTCACCCTGATCGTCCGTGCGGATGGCATAGAGCCCTGGCATTCTCAGACTGCCAAGCGTTCATCATTTCGCTGCTATAAGGATCATCACCAAGCGCGGTCACATATTCTACTTCAAGGCCAAGACGCGACATGTAGACCGCCGTGTTCAATGTATCACCGCCATAAGACAAACCCATCCCACCATCTTCCCTGTGAGTCAGTTCCACCATGCCTTCGCCGATGCATGCTATTTTCTTATCGATTTTCTTGTCTATTTTCTTGGCATTATTCATTTATTACTACCAATTCCACAGGGTGCCGTCTTCGAGACGGTTCACCGGCAAATAGGCGCGTTGGTAGGGATATTTAGCAGCCAATTCTTCATCAATATCAACACCATGCCCGGGCTCTTCGCCGACATGAAGATAGCCGTCTTTGAAATGATAGGTATGAGGAAAGACGGCGTCGGTTTCTTCGGTATGGCGCATATATTCCTGCACACCAAAATTTGGTACCCATGTATCAAAATGGAGCGCGGTACCCATGCAGACCGGCGATAAATCGGTTGCGCCGTGACAGCCTGTCCGGATTTGATAGAGCGCGGCCAAATCAGCAATACGCCTGAGCTGCGTTATGCCGCCTGCGTGGACAACGGTCGTGCGAATAAAATCGATCAGTTGCTCTTGGATCAAAGTATGACAATCGAAAACTGAGTTGAAAATTTCACCTACTGCAATCGGCGTTGTCGTATGTTGACGAATAAGACGAAAGGCTTCTTGGTTCTCGGCGGGCGTCGGGGCTTCCATCCAAAACAATTTATAAGGCTCGAGACTTTTCCCCAGCCGACCCGCTTCTATCGGGGTTAGGCGATGATGAACATCATGGAGCAATCGAATGTCTTCGCCAAATTTATCGCGTAATGTCTCGAATAATTTTGGCACATGATTAAGGTATTTATCTGTCGACCAAATGTTCTCTGTCGGCAAATCAGCGTCCGCTGGCTCGTAATACATTTTTTCTTTGGCGACACCGTAGGTACTATCGAGGCCCGGAATACCACTTTGCGCTCGAATTGCTTTGTAGCCGAGATCAACATACTTGGCGACTTCGTCGACGGTTTCAGCAATGTCGCCGCCATTTGCATGGCCGTAGACCATCACGCCATCTCGGCTGCGCCCGCCGAGCAATTGATAGAGCGGCAGATTAGCGGCCTTGGCTTTGATATCCCAAAGCGCGGTATCGACGGCGGCAATGGCGGACATTGTGACGGGGCCGCGCCGCCAATAGGCACCGCGAGAAAGATATTGCCAAATATCTTCCACTTGATGCGCATCGCGGACGATCAAGCACGGCACGACATGATCTTCGAGATAAGAGACAACCGCCAGCTCTCGGCCATTTAAAGTCGCGTCGCCAATCCCATAAAGCCCCTCATCAGTTTCAATTTTGAGAGTAACAAAATTACGTCCAGGGCAGGTAACAATGACGCGTGCATTGGTTATTTTCATATTATGTATTCCTGATCAAAGTACAGCGCCCATATTCCAAGGCACAATTTCCGCTTCGCCGTAACCAAGCAATTCACTTTTACTCTGTGCACCAGAGGCACAGGCGATAATGTCTTCAAATATTTCTACGCCCATCTGCTGCACATCAATGTCGCCGTCGAGGATACGCCCGCAATTGATATCCATATCGCCGGTCATGCGATTGTACATTTCAGAATTGGTCGCGAGTTTGAGGCTCGGCACCGGCTTGCAGCCAAAGCAGGATCCGCGGCCGGTGGTAAAACAAATGACGTTAGCACCACTGGCAACTTGGCCGGTCGCCGAAACCGGATCATAGCCAGGACTATCCATAAAGACAAAACCCGCTTCCGTGATGGGCTCGGCATATTTATAGACGGCGCGAAGATCGGTGGAGCCGCCTTTGGCAGCGGCGCCCAATGACTTTTCAAAAATTGTCGTCAACCCGCCCGCTTTGTTGCCCGGCGACGGATTGTTGTCCATCGCGGTCTTATTGCGCGCGGTATAATCTTTCCACCAATCGAGTAATTCCAGAAAGTCCCGCCCAACTTTTTCGCTTTCCGCCCGGCGTAGAAGCAGATGCTCTGCGCCATAAATTTCTGACGTCTCGCTGAGGATGCCTGTGCCGCCTTGTTGGACCAGCAGATCGACAGCAACACCGAGAGCCGGATTGGCGGTGATTGCAGAAAAGCCGTCCGACCCACCACATTGCAAACCAAGTTTTAGATGAGAGATTGGCAAGGATGTCCGCGAAATACCGTTTGCCTCACCAAGCATGTCTCTAACGATCTCAACACCTGCCTCAACAGCGGCAGCCGTACCGCCTTCCTCCTGCATGACAAGCGTGCGAACTTGTTCACCGACTTCAATGCCTTCAACTTCTAGCAGCGTTGAAATTTGATTGGCTTCGCAGCCGAGGCCAACGATCAACACGCCGGCAAAATTCGCATGGTTGATGTAACCGCCAAGCGTGCGCCTGAGCACGTCCATGGATTCTCCTTCCGAGGACATGCCACAGCCAGAGCCGTGAGTGACGGCGACGACACCATCGACGTTGAGGTAAGCATCAAGAGCGGGGCCTCGGAACCGATCTGAGATCAGCCGGGCGACTGTGACCGCGCAATTAACGGAGGTGACAACGCCAATGAAATTTCGCGTCGCAAGGGCGCCATTTTCTCTTTGAAACCCTTCAAAAGTCCGGCGGTCAGCCTCGGGCACCATGTCGATTTTTTTACAGTCCGTACCAAACTCGTATTCCATATGTTGAACATCGGTTTCCAGATTGTGGGCATGCACATGATCGCCGGGCGCAATGTTCATCGTTGCAAAACCAATGACCTGGCCAAATTTCCGTACCGGTGCACCCTTGGCAACAGGCCGTACAGCCAGTTTATGGCCATTTGGAATAGCCGCTTGAAGGATTATCTCCTCCACATCAACTCCAGCATCCAAGTCTGCAAGCGCAATCAACACATCATCATCGGGATGCAGTCTGAGATAGGGCTTCGATGTCGACAGTTTAGTCAAATTGGAACCCACCGTTCATATCAATGATCTCGCCGGTTATAAATGCCGACAAAGGTGAGACCAAAAAGCGCACAGCATGGGCGACTTCGTCCGGTTCAGAAAATCGCCGAACGGGGATTGCCGCCATGCGTTCTTGGCGTTGTTCTTCAGATAATTGCTCGGTCACCATCGGCGACATTACATAAGCCGGCGCAATACCGTTCACCGTTACGCCGAACTCGGCGACTTCCTTAGCAACTGTAAATGTCAATCCAACCATACCGGCTTTTGAAGATGAATACGCCGTTCCCGAGGTCATGCCGCCAGATTTCCAGGCATAGGAGCAAATATTAACAATCCGTCCCCAGCCCTGATCTTTCATGTGCGGTACAACCATTTGCGATAGATAAAAAGGCCCATCGAGATTGACTTCATGGACACGCTTCCATTCCTCGGCATCGGTCTGCAACAATTTGTTATTTGATAGAATGCCCGCGACATTGACCAATATATCCGCCTGCCCGAATTCAGCAAAAGCCTTTTTGCAGCCCGAAGCGACGGATTCATAGTTTGAAACATCCAATGCCAATGCATAGGTTTCCACATCCAACTCATCAGCTATTTTTTGGATGCCGTCTTCATCAACATCGACCAAAATCAAACGCAAGCCGTCCTCGGCTAGAAACCGGCAGATTGCACCGCCGATTGCGCCTGCGACGCCGGTGACTAAAGCCGTTTTTCCTTTAATTTCCATTCTTAGTTTTCCTCAGATTTTATTTGGTATTATTGCGTGTTTCTCCGGGTGCCAACGCCCAGGGGTCTCGTGCTTCTTTTAAATGAGATCGCATGGCAGCCTCGGCGCGATCTGGATCGTTGTCGGCAATGGCCGCAAAAACTTTGGTATGGGCAATGTGGGCCTTGCGGTCATGCACTTCGTCTATATTGAGATAAAGCCCTTCTTTCGTCATCCAATCGCGAGACGCCGTGTACATGTTGAGCAGAACCGGATTATCCGACATTTCAGCTATACAAATGTGAAAGCTAAGGTCGCTATCCTGAAATTCTTTTGGCTGACCAATAGCCGCACCGTTCCGAGTTAGAACTTCAGAAAGCTGTGCAATTTGATCCGACGTTGCAACTTCAGCGGCATGGCGCGCCAATCCGGTTTCCATAAAAAACCGAACGCCTTCGAATTGAGCGACCCATTCCGGTTGGTTCATCATATATCGGATCGGTTTAGCGAGTTCCTCAAACAAACCTTCAGCCGTTGGCATACGCACTTGAGCACGCCCGCCATTACGAATTTCAATCAGCTTCATACGGTCGAGCACAAATAAGGCCTGGCGCACAGACGGGCGGCCGACACCAAAATGATCTGATAGATCGCGCTCAGACATCAACAAATCGCCGGGCTCAAGTTCGCCCCGCTGTATCATAGCTTGAATGCCATCCACCACATCATGGTAAAGACTGCGGTTGGGTGTCTCTGTTTGACTATCAATCATATACCTATCATACCAAAATAAATAGGTATTTACAGTATTATTTATTTATTAATTGAAAATTATGCCCATAATGATCTTTTAGAATCCCTCAACCTATCATACCACAGGTAATATGACTGAAACCCATCAATTAAACGGACCCAATCTGGAGAGCCTTGGACCAGAAATCCACCGACCAGACTTTAATTCAAGCACGTTGTCTTGCGGCATTGTGCATCTCGGTATTGGTGCCTTCCATCGGGCGCATATGGCCTTTCATACCCAGCATGCCATTAACAATGACCCGGCAAACGCAGCCTGGGGCATTCGCGGCGTTAGTTTTCGGAGCCCGGTAATCCGAGACACTCTCGCGGAACAGGAATTTCTCTACGCACTCTCGTCTAGAGAAAATGAGAACGAAGAATTGGAGATCATCGGCACCGTGCGGGATGTCATTTTTACCGGCGATGATCCTAGAGTTTGCCCAGCCCTCATTGCCGACAAAACGACAAAAATCGTTTCGATGACGATTACTGAAAAAGGCTATTGCCACGATCCGGCAACGGGACAACTAGATGAAAGCCATTCCGGTATCGTGACTGATCTCAAAAACATAGATCAACCTGAGACCGCAATCGGTGCAATCGTCCAAGGTCTGCGACTTAGACGCGATGCCAAATCCAGCGCCGTCACTCTGTTGTCATGCGACAATTTACCGTCTAATGGTGCGGTGCTGGAACGTATTGTCCGGCGTTACACCGAACTCGCCGATCCAAGTTTAATCGGCTGGATCGATGACAATGTCAGCTTTCCAAAATGCATGGTTGATCGCATTGTCCCCGCGACAACAGACGACGACCGAATTCATATCGAAAAAGCTCTTGGCCTACGCGATCAATCACCGGTGATCGCTGAAGCCTTTTCCCAATGGGTAATCGAAGACAATTTCAAAACGGGTCGACCAAGCTGGGAAAATGCAGGTGTCGAAATGGTCGTCGAAGTCGAAGATTATGAAACCATGAAGCTGCGTCTTCTGAATGGCCCGCATTCTGCGAGTGCGTATCTTGGCTATCTTGCGGGATTTGAGACGGTCTCAGAACTAATGGGCTATGATGTGTTTCCAAGATACCTGCGCCGCATGATGGATTTGGAAATAAAACCAGGCATAACCGTTCCACTTGGCGTTGACATTGAGGCTTATAATACTTCGGTGCTCGACCGCTTTGCCAATCGAGCGCTTGCCCACCGCACGCATCAGATTGCTATGGACGGCTCACAGAAATTGCCGCAACGCCTGCTCGGTAGTGTGCGCGCTGCTTTGAAGAATGACCTACCGCTCGACTGTCTGGCATTAAGTGTTGCCGCATGGATGCGCTATGTCACCGGTATCGACGAGCAAGGGAAATCCATTGAGGTTTCTGACCCGCTGGCCTCTGAATTGGCCAACATTGAGAAGTCTTTTTCAGGCGATATATCGAAATTGGTCGGAGGATACCTTCAAGTATCGGAGATTTTTGGAAACGACTTGCCAAAGTCTACAAAATTCAAGGATGCGGTCACAAAAGCACTCGAAAGCCTGACCAACAAAGGAGCGCTACAATCGGTCGCCGATTACGCGCGTAAATGACAGGCTACCCAATGACCGGGTTCCACTTCTTTAAATTCTGGAATTTCCGAGCGGCAACGATTTTCGGCAAGCGGACACCGCGTATGAAAGCGGCAACCTGAAGGCGGATTACTGGGGCTTGGAATATCACCACTAATCACATTTTCAGCTGAGGGTTTGATGGTCGGATCAGGCACGGGGATCGAAACCAACAAGGCTTGGGTATAGGGATGAAGTGGATTTTTAAATAACGTTGTCCGATCCGCCAACTCGACCAGCCCGCCCAGATACATCACTGCAATACGGTGACAAATTTGCGCAACGACCGCGAGGTCATGCGCAATGAACAAATAGGAAAGCCCAAATTCTTCCTGCAAATCCATGAAGAGATTAATCACCTGCGCTTGTACCGATACATCAAGCGCCGAGACCGGCTCATCCGCAATGATCAAACTCGGATTGAGCGCCAGCGCGCGCGCAATACCGATCCGTTGGCGCTGTCCGCCGGAAAATTCATTGGCATAATTTCTTGTTTGGGACGCCCGCAAACCTACTTTGGCAAAGATTTCCTGCACTCTTTCGTCGGCTTCCTTGCCTGAAGCGAGGCCGTGGACAGACATCGCTTCTGCGACAACCTTGCCGACGGGAAGGCGTGGATTTAAGGACGAGTAGGGGTCTTGAAAAACCATCTGTACTTCGCGCCGGTAAGAAAACATTTCAGATTTTGAAAGTTTGGTTATTTCATTCCCACGAATTTTGATCTCACCCGAAGTAGGTTCCACCAAACGTAAGATGGACTTGCCGAGCGTAGACTTGCCGGAACCGCTTTCCCCAACAAGCCCTAAAGTTTCACCGTCTTTGACCGCAAGTGAAACACCATCAACGGCATAGACGTAGCCGTTAATTTTGGAAAACACACCTTTTCGAATTGGAAAACACGTTTTGAGGTCTTTGACCTCCAGCAACGGTGCATCAGATTTTTGCCCATCTAACGGCATCAGTTGATCTCCTCAAAACACGCCGCCCAATGACCGGGCGATTTTTCCTCAAAATCTGGTTTTTCTTGGCGGCAATTGTCCGTCGCAATGGAACAACGGCTGGCAAAGGCGCAGCCTTGCGGTAAATCGTAGAGCGGGGGCACAACGCCGGGTATTTCGGTCAGTCTCTCATCGTTAAATTCATCACTGGTAATTTTATCTAGCCTCGGAATTGCTGTCATCAGGCCGACCGTATAGGGATGGCGCGGATTGGCGAAAAGCTCATTAACATTTGCCTCCTCTACTTTGCGCCCGGCATACATGACAACAACCCGGTCTGCCGTCTCGGCAATCACACCAAGATCATGCGTGATCATAACAACAGCGGTTCCCATCTTTTCTTGAAGCTCGCGGATCAATTTAAGAACTTGGGATTGGATCGTCACATCAAGCGCCGTTGTTGGCTCATCGGCAATGAGGACTTTTGGATCGCACGCCAATGCCATCGCGATCATAACCCGCTGGCGCATACCACCAGACATTTCATGAGGATAGCCAGTGAGCCATTTTCCAGCATCCGGAATATGCACCAAATTCAACATTTCTTCAGCTTTTTCAGCAGCCGCCTTTTTTGATAATCCCCGATGGCGAATAAGCGGTTCAGCTATTTGTTTGCCGACGCTCATCATAGGATTGAGCGACGTCATCGGCTCTTGAAAGATCATAGATATTTCGTTGCCGCGAATTTCTCGAATGCGCGTCTCAGACACTTTTGTTAAGTCTTCGCCGCCATATAATATTTCGCCGGCGGCAATGCGTCCGGGTGGATTGGGAATGAGACGCAGGATCGACAACGACGTGACACTTTTACCGCAGCCAGATTCGCCGACGACACCAAGAGCCTCGCCTTTGCCAACTTCGTAACTCACTTTATCAACTGCCCGAACGATCCCATCCCGTGTATCGAACTCGGTTTCCAGCCCTTTCAATTCCAACACAGCGCCGGTCATGCCATACCAACCTGTTCCAATTGAGGCTGAGCGTCATCTGGACGGCTGTTGATCATGTCCAGCAGTTCCTTTTGCAGGCTCTTATAGCCAGGGTCATTAAATAAGTTATCCATTTCATGCGGATCATTGGCGAGGTTATAGAGCTCTCCTTCTCCGCTAATTTCCTCAAATGTGAGTTTGGCCTCTTTTGTTCGGGCCGTGCGTAGATTGAGCTCCAATCCTGTTCGAGATGGACGTAAATCCCATTCACTGAAGGCAAAATCACGCGCTTCATCGCGTTCAACCAACCCCCGCAAGCTTTGGCTGTTAAGTTCCATCGGCTCAGACACATTTGCGTAATCATAGAAAGTCGCTGCCAGATCGAGCGTTGAAACAGGATCGTCAATAATTTTACTGGCCGGCACGCCGGGGCCGTTCACAATGCAGCCAACCCGGAGCAAACCCTCATAGAACATCGGCCCTTTGAGCAGCAGACCATGATCACCCAGCCATTCACCGTGATCAGCCGTGAAGATCACAATCGTATTTTCGCTCAAACCCATCTCATCCAAAGTCGTCAGGATACGTCCAACATTATGGTCAATCAAAGAAATCATGCCGTAATAATTGGCAATCAGATGCCGTAGCTTTTTCTCATCTGGCGGAGTCACCCGAGAGTAAGTTGCCCGGTGCTTTTGTAGAACAGGGTCTTTCAGTTGCGGTACACCCTCAAGGCTCTTCTTGTGCCACCAAGGGCGGCGCTCAAAATCTCGCTCCATATGATAGGGCAAGTCAACCTCGTCAGGATTGTGAAGTCGGCTCCAAGGCTCAGGACTGTCAAATGGCGTATGCGGATCGGGAAACGACGCCCAAAGAACAAACGGCTCGTCTTTGTTTTGCTCGATATAGCGCAACGATTGATTACCGACCCAGGTGGAAGTATGCCAGGCAGACGGCAAGCCTGAATTCCAGGTATGCGGCGCTTCAACGTCCGGCGGCAGATGCGTTTGCCAAAGCCCCACTTTTTCCTCACCGCGCCCATCTTCAAAAAGCCAGCGTTCGTAATGGAGCGCATCCGGCGGCGGATAGGGGCGCGTTCGCGCGTAGTGCCCGAGCACCATGGTCTCCACATGATCGAAGCCCATATAAGGGCCGAACCAATCGGCCCCGAGTTTTGGAATTGTCGATTTGCATTCTGGCGTGCCGGTAGGCTCAAAGGTATGATGGGTCGAGAAATGCGCTTTGCCAACAAAACCGCTTTTGTAACCCGCATTTGCCAAGGTGCGGCCAAATCCTTTTTCGCCCAGGGCCACATCAAGATCGATGCCATTGTCACTCACACCATGAGTTCGCGGCAGAAGGCCCGTCAAAAGGGATGACCGCGCCGGCTGGCAGACAACGTTCGGTGTGATGCAATTGGCAAACCGCGCGCCTTCTTTGGCCATGCGATCAAGATGAGGCGTTTTGACGTTTCGGCCTTCAAATCCAAAACAATCGCCGCGATGCTGATCGGACGTGATGAGAACGATATTTGGTTTTTTGTTCATCTAAACCACACTGCCGCCGCGCGGATCCAAATGATCGCGAAGGCCATCGCCAAGAAGATTAAAAGCAATCATGGTGAGAAAGAGAAAGGCACCCGGAAAGATCGAGAGCCAAGGTGCAAAGGTCAGAAACTCGTTGCCTTGCGCGATCATCGTGCCCCAGCTTGGCGTCGGCTCTTGAATACCCATGCCGAGGAAGCTCAACGTCGATTCCGTCAAGATAACATTACCCAATAACACCGTCGCCAAAACGATAATAGGTCCGATACAATTTGGCAGCACATGTCCAAAGACAATCCGCATATTGCTCATGCCGATGGCATGACACGCCGTTACATAATCTTGCGTCTTCACACTTAAAACTGCTCCTCTTGCAACCCGAGAAAATTGGGTTATTCGCCGAATGGAAAGCGCCAATATAATAAATGGCGGGCTCGGCCCCAGCACGCTTACCAAGGCGAGCGCCATGACGATACCTGGGATAGACATAAAAACTTCAACAATGCGCATGATCACTTCATCGACCATGCCACCAACATAGCCTGAAAGCGCACCAATAAAGACTCCAATGATCAGCCCGAAGAAGACCGTGATAATACCAATCGACAGCGAGGTTTGCGCGCCAATAAGAACACGCGATAAGATGTCCCTTCCTGCGTTATCCGTCCCCATCAGATGATCCCAACCGGGAGCCGTAAGACCGAGTGAGGGATTGACCTGATCATAGGGAAACGGTGCCAGCCACGGCGCCGCCAGCGCTAATGCAAGTAGAAAAACCATGAGGCCAAAGCTAATTCGATTAAGTTTGAAGGATAAAAATCGCTTAAAGCTTTCATTGAAAAGCGCCCAGCCGCCTTTTGGCATTTCCCTGACCTCGCTCATACTCTGATCCTCGGATCGACAATCATATAAAGCACATCAACAAGTAGATTGGAGAGCGCAAAGGCAACGCCGATGACCAAAACAGCGCCTTGGATTACGAGAATGTCTTTTTCATAAATACCTTCGATGAGCAGGCTACCGAGACCCGGCAACGAAAAGATAAACTCCACCGCCACAGCGCCGCCCATTAAATTAGCGAACTGAAAACCGATCACCGTGATAACCGGATTGATCGCATTGCGCAGCGCATGCACCATGAAGACACGCCACCGGCTGAGGCCCTTGGCGGTCGCCGTTCTCACCATGTCATGGGATAATACTTCGAGCATGCTGGAACGCATCATGCGTGCAATCAAGGCAGCTGGATGCAGTGCAATCGCTGCTGTTGGTAGAACCATTGCGATAAAACCGTGCTCGTCAATCGAGCCTGTCACCGGAAATATCGGAAACACGAAGGCGAACATTAATATAAGAATGATGGCAAACCAGAACGTCGGCGTACTGACACCGATGATGGCGATCATCCGCGCGATATAGTCACCGGTTTTTCCTTGGTTAACAGCAGAAATAATTCCGAGCGCAATCCCGATGACTGCCGCCGATGACATTGTCATAATCAAAAGCAACATTGTTGTCGGCAGGGCGGCAAAAACGAGATCAGCAACTTCCGAGGAACTAACATAGGACGTGCCAAAATCACCTTGTAGGGCTTTGCCGAGCCATTGCACATATTGAACCACGACCGGTTTATTAAGACCGAGCTCTTCGCGCACCCGCTCCAACTCGCCGGGTTCAACCGTGGAATATCCTTCGAGGTCCAGCCCCATGGCCGCAATCGCTGGATCGCCCGGTGACAAATGCCCTAAAATGAAGGCAAGCGTAGCGACACCCAGAATTGTCGGAATGGAAAATAATAGTCTTCTGACGAGGACAGTGGTCAGCATATCAAACTAATACAGCCAAATTGGTTGAAAATAAAGAAACCCCGCTGGGCCGGCAAATTGAGCCAGCCCAGCGGGACCAGAGAGACTGTTATTTATCCAACCAAACGCGGCGGATATCTTCCCGGCCTTTGAGTTTGCCGGTTTTGAAGTTTTTCACATAGTTACGGCGTGCCGTCCGATGGTTACGATAGTTGAGGAAAATGTAGGGAACATCATCAAACACCATTTTTTGCAGTGCTTTGATTTTATCCTGAACCTTACTCGGGTCCTCGGTTTTAACAATTTCGTTCGCCAGTGCATTTGCTTTGGCGTTCTGGTAGCCGCCTTCTTTGTTATAGAAGGTAACATTGTTGCCACCGCCGGAAGAATAAAGGTTCCAAGCATAATCCTTCATATTCGGCCCGCCCAACATCTGCCACAAGGCGAGCTGATAATTACCAGACCGCATATTGGCAAACATCTGGCCACCCGAAATGTTTTTGACTTTAAGATTAATACCAACCGCTTTAAGTTGGGCTTGGAGCAAAACACCGCGTTGAACGTGCGCGCCGCCTGATCCTGTTTCGAGCGTTAGAACCAGTTTCTTGCCACCAGGACCATACCCTGCAGCTTTCAACAAGGATTTGGCCTTGCCGATATTCTGACGGATTGGAGACAAATCAGCGGCCTTTGTGAACGCCGGATGCCAGGATGGGAAAATACTCTCGATCATCACGCCCGCGCCGCGATAAACATTATCGATCAGCTGTTGGCCGTTCACCGCATATTGAATAGCTTGGCGAACACGTTTGTCAGCAAGTGCTGGAATTTTAGTGTTCATCGGCAACAATGTCAGTGTTGATGATTTACCTTCCTGAACCGTGATTGTTTTCTCTTTAGCCAATTGTGGAAATTGAGATTCTGGGAAAGTATTGATGACATCCAGATCGCCTTTTTTGAGCGATAGGATGCGAACACTACCAGATTTAATCGTGCGCGCCTGAAAACCAGCTAAGCACGGCTCACCTTTGCGGTAATAATTCGGGTTACGTTTGAGACCCAGCATTTTTTTCGGTTGGAACTTATCAAACATGAACGGCCCGGTACCTGCGGCACCTTTAATGCCATAGGCTTTCCCAAGTTTCTTGATCATTGTCGGGGAAGCGATTCCGAGTGAACTTGCAACGCCCCAAAGGAACGATGGCCACTCTTCTTTAAGCTCAAACTTGACCGTGTGAGCATCGACTGCTGTCACGGCTTTGGTAAATTTTTTCCACGATCCGGTATAAGGTGATTTAACCTTTCCAGCGATAATTCGCTCGACATTGAACTTAACGGCTTCCGCATTAAAATCAGTGCCATCATGAAATTTTATGCCTTTGCGCAATTTGAAAACATAGGTTTTGCTGTTGACTTTTTGCGGCATTGCCGTCGCAAGTCCTGGCGCCAAACTTAAATCAAATTGAATGTCTAAGAG
>LWDU01042835.1_pt1 | contig 13191 bp, 14 predicted proteins | sample 727161 | NCBI WGS metagenome assembly LWDU01 (sample SAMN04566230, study PRJNA314399) | hydrothermal vent metagenome | isolation source: deep sea hydrothermal plume seawater | place: Mexico: Gulf of California, Guaymas Basin | collected 2004-07-11 | reverse complement strand
CGTTGTCTCTCGGGCAGTGATTAATCTGATCTATGGTGGTAAAAAAGTTGAGGAGTTAGCAATATGAGCCTGAGATCATTAAAACTGCCAACAATAGATTTTATCAATAAGCGTAAATACGCAATAGTGTTCTCTGCATTGTTGTTGATTGTGTCAATCATCTCACTTGGTTTGCAAGGACTTAAACTTGGAATTGATTTTACTGGTGGAACTCTAATAGAGGTGGGTTATCAGCAGACAGCTGACCTTGAAGATATTCGTACAAAATTAGCTAGTGCTAGCTATATGGGCACAAATGTACAGTACTTTGGATCGGACACAGAGGTTCTTATACAGTTAGAACCTCAGGCTACTTCATCTGCTAAGCTTAGTTCGTCAATTATTCAGATGCTCGGTGACGGTATTGATGTGCGTCGAGTGGAGTTCGTAGGACCTAAAGTTGGTGAAGAATTAACTAATGATGGCGGATTAGCTTTACTTTATGCTCTTATTGGTATTTTGATTTATGTCGCTTTTAGATTTGAATATCGTTTTGCTCTAGGCTCGATTGCTGCACTGGTTCATGACGTTATTATTACACTGGGTGTTTTTTCAATACTGCAAATTGCATTTGATTTAACTGTGCTTGCTGCAATTCTTGCTGTCATCGGTTACTCCCTTAATGACACGATTGTGGTTTTTGATCGGATTCGGGAAAACTTTCTTTCCACCCGACACATTGAACCTATGCCGATTGTTAATGATGCCCTAAATCAAACATTAGCACGTACATTAATGACATCATTAACGACATTGCTAGTTCTTTTAGCTTTGTTTTATTTGGGCGGTGAAGTGATACATAGCTTTGCTGGTGCACTTATAATTGGTGTTGTTATTGGTACCTATTCTTCTATCTTTGTAGCTAGCTCTATGATTTTAGCACTAGGAATTTCCAAAGAGGATATCTTGCCTTCTGAAAAAGAAAAAAAGGAAATTGACGCCAGACCATAGGCACCAAGTTATAAGCTTCAATGTATAAAAAGAAGGTTGTGAAGGTTTATTGATTAAATCGTTCAAATACAAGGCAGGCATTCGTGCCACCAAACCCAAAGCTATTTGATAGTATACGGTTGAGCTTTAATTGCGTTGTTTTTCTAACAATAGGCATTCCTTCTGCTTCCTCGTCAAGTGTTTCAATGTTTACCGATTCAGCGACGAAATCATTTTCAAGCATCAGCAATGAGTAAATAGATTCATTCACTCCTGCAGCGCCTAATGCGTGCCCAGAAAGAGATTTTGTCGAGCCTATAAGTGGAATCTTGCTATTAAAAACCTGTTTAATGGCTTGCAACTCTTTCATATCACCCACAGGAGTTGAGGTGCCGTGAGCGTTGATGTAGTCTATAGAGCCATTGACTGTACTAATTGCTAACTCCATACAACGTTTTGCGCCTTCTCCAGAGGGCGCAACCATATCATAGCCATCAGAAGTTGCACCATAACCAACCAGTTCCGCGATTATATGGGCACCGCGAGCTTCTGCATGTTCTAAAGACTCAAGTATGAGTGCACCACCCCCACCTGAAATCACAAATCCATCTCTATTAGCGTCATAAGCTCGAGATGCTTTTTCGGGAGTGTCATTATATTTTGAAGACAATGCTCCCATTGCATCGAATAACATGGTTAGCGACCAGTCTAACTCCTCACCTCCACCCGCAAAGACAACATCTTGCTTACCTAGCTGTATTTGCTCCATGGCATTACCAATACAATGAGCACTCGTCGAGCAGGCTGAACTGATTGAATAATTGATGCCTTTAATTTTAAATAGGGTAGAAAGACAGGCTGAGGTTGTTGAACCCATGGTTCGAGGGACACGATAAGGGCCCACTCTTTTGATACCTTTTTCTCGTAATATGTCTGCAGCCTCAACAATGTTCTGGGTAGAAGCTCCACCAGAGCCCATAATCAGTCCAGTCCTCTCATTAGAAACTATTTCTGGGCTCAGTCCTGACTGTTTGATTGCTTCATCTAAGGCAACCGCATTATATTTTGCTGCATCAGCCATAAAGCGCAACATCTTTCGATCGATGACATCACTTGTGTCGATTTCTGAAATAGAGCCATAGACATGTGACCTGAGTCCCATTTCCGCATATTTCTCACTAAACTCTATACCTGATTTTGCTTTTTTTAATGATTCAAGAACTTCGGATTTATTGTTGCCTAAACTGCAAACAATACCCATTCCTGTTATGACAACGCGTTTCATCAGAATGAAGACGTGTCAGTAAACAAGCCAACCTTTAGGTTGGTAGCATCATAAATCAATTTTCCATCAACCTCCATGGTTGCATCAGCAATACCCATATAGAGCTTTCTTGCAACAACCCTTGAGAGGCTCACATTGTAGGTTATTTTTTTGTTTTGTGGTAAAACTTGGCCTTTAAATTTAATTTGCCCAGCGCCCAGAGCACGCCCTCTACCAAGGCCCCCCAGCCAACCTAGGTAAAAACCTACTAATTGCCACATTGCATCCACACCAAGGCAACCCGGCATAACGGCATCTTCGTTAAAGTGACAGTCAAAAAACCATAGGTCTGGGTTGATGTCTAATTCAGCAGTTAAACCACCCTTGCCATATTCTCCGTCACTTTCACCAATACTCGTGATGCGGTCAAACATCAGCATTGGTGGTTGTGGCAGCTGAGCGTTACCAGGCCCAAATAATCCTTCTTTACCACAAAGAATTAATTCGTCATAAGAGTAACTGTTCTGCTTCATAAGGCTTGATATATCAAATATAGCAAGGATTTTATCATAGTTAATTTAAGATAGAAATTCAACTAAGGCTTCAAGTCAGCGATAATATCACTTATATCCTCTAGTCCTACAGAGATACGAATAAGGCTATCGGAGATGTTGCTTTGCCGTCTTTCATCTTCTGAAAGTCGAGCATGAGTTGTTGATGCAGGATGAGTAATGGTGCTCTTGGTATCTCCTAGATTTGCAGTAATCGAAATCATTTTGGTATTGTTTATGAGGCGAAAAGCACCTTTCTTTCCACCAGATACTTCGAAAGAAACAATACCACCAAAATCACATTGTTGCTCTTTTGCAATTTGATGATGAGGGTGTGATTCTAGTCCAAGGTAGTGTACCTTTTCTACAAAAGGCTGATCATTCAGCCAATTTGCTAGTTGCCTTGCATTATCGCAATGTGCCCTCATTCTCAGAGGCAGTGTTTCAAGACCTTTGAGGACAATCCAAGCATTAAAGGCGCTCAAGGTTGGTCCCGTTGTTCTAATAAAGCTACTGATTTCCTCCAGTAGCTCACTACTTCCTGCAATAGCACCTGCGAGACAACGACCCTGGCCATCAATGTACTTTGTTGCAGAGTGAATGACTATATCTGCGCCCAATGCTAATGGTGTCTGAAGGGCTGGTGTCATGAGACAATTATCAACAGCTAATATGATATTGTGTTTTTTTGATATGGCTGAAAGTGCTCGCAAATCGACAACCTCACCCAGGGGGTTTGATGGTGTTTCAAGAATGAATAACTTTGTGTTGGACTGAATACTGTCCTGCCAGGTGACTAAATCGGGTAAGTCTACAAATGTTACTTCGATACCAAACTTGTTGACAATGGTATTGAGAAGTACAGTAGTGGTGCCAAACATTCCACGAGATGCAACAATATGATCTCCGGCTTTAGATAGCGCCATAATGGTGGCGAAAATAGCCGACATGCCGCTAGCGGTTGCAAGACATGACTCAGCGCCCTCCAGGGAGGCTAATTTATCTTGAAAAGTCTCCACGGTTGGGTTAGTGAATCTCGAATATACATTACCCTGTTCTTCCTTGGCGAACCTTTGAGCTGCCTGCTCGGCGCTATCAAAAATAAAACTAGAGGTAAGAAAAATAGCAGCAGAATGCTCTTGTTCTTGGCTAGTTTTATAGCCTTCTCGAATTGCTTTGGTTTCAAATTTATTTTCTTTCATATAACTTTATAGTTAGTCAATCAACTTCATTGTAGATTAATTCTGAGTTTTCATTGGTAATGTTGTTTTTTTTAGCCTCATCGGATCTAAGGATTTCAATATTGTCCAGATAAGAGGTATCAATATCTTTAGTTAGATATTTACCATCAAAACAAGAACAATCAAAAGATGAGATATCAGGGTTGCCTTGTTGAACAGACCAAATCAAATCCTCAAGATTTTGATAAATCAATTTATCAGCACCAATTATTTGGCACACTTCATCGGTGGTTTTATTGTGTGCAACAAACTCATTCTTACTGGCCATATCAATACCGTATACATTAGGGTAGCGAACCGGTGGTGCGGCTGATGCAAAAAAGACTTTTTTTGCACCCGCAAGTCTAGCCATTTGTACGATTTCTTTGCTGGTTGTACCACGCACAATAGAGTCATCTACTAAAAGAACGTTCTTGTCCTTAAATTCGAGCTCGATTGCGCTCAGTTTTTGACGTACAGATTTTTTTCTTTGTTTTTGTCCTGGCATAATAAAGGTTCTAGCAATATAGCGGTTCTTAATAAAACCTTCACGATACTTAAGGTCCAATTCATTGGCTAGCTGCAGAGCAGCTGTTCTTGAGGTGTCAGGAATAGGCATAACCACATCAATTGTTTCATCTGGCCACTTTGACTTAATCTTTGCTGCAAGCCGTTCGCCCATTCTCAGGCGTGATTTATAAACCGGGATTTTGTCAATAATGGAATCAGGTCTTGCAAAATAAACAAATTCAAAAATACAGGGAGATAATTCTGAACTGTCTGCACATTGTTTAGAGTGAATATTTCCTTTACGATCAATTACAACAGCCTCTCCTGGATTTACATCACGCATAATTTTGTAACCAAGAGCTGTTAAAGCTACGCTCTCAGATGCAACCATGTAACTAGCGCCTTTCGATGTAGTTTTTTCTCCAAGTATGAGAGGTCTTATTCCGTAAGGATCTCTAAACGCAAAGATGCCATAGCCTGGGATCATTCCAATCGCTGCATAAGCCCCCTTGACACGATGATGAAGTTTTTTTACTGCTTTAAATATATCCGTCTCGTTAATTCGATGTTTTTGTTCTTTTGCTATTTCACTTGCCAATATATTGAGCAGTATTTCTGAATCAGAATTGGTGTTAATGTGCCTCAGATCTTGCTCAAAAAGCTCTTTCGTTAATGCCTCAGTATTGGTTAAATTACCATTATGTGCAAAAGCAATTCCGTAGGGCGAGTTTACATAAAAGGGCTGAGCTTCAGCGCCTGAAGAGCTTCCAGCCGTTGGGTAGCGGACATGTCCAATCCCCATATCGCCTATCAGTTTGGTCATATGTTTTGTTCTAAAAACATTGCGCACCATGCCATTACCTTTGCGCATGTAAAAGCGCCCTTTGCTGGCTGTGGTTATTCCTGCAGCGTCTTGACCACGATGCTGGATAATAGCTAGTGCATCATAAATATACACACCCACATTCTTTTTTGTAGTTGACAATATTCCAACAATACCGCACATAATTTATTCCCCTAATATTTCGCTTTCTATGAATGAGACAACTGCGTCGCCAGGTTCAAGTTTAACAAATAACAAATGTTCTGACAAAAAAGGTTTAATGTCAACTGCCCAATTTTGAAATGTTCTCAGTGCACCACTGGTTTCAACCCATGCATGACTTTGGGTTACCCAGCTTAAGTTTTGCAATACAAGTACCATTATTAGAACAAAAATTCCGCCCTTAAATAAGCCTAAAACTGCACCAAGAAAGTTATTCTTCAATCCATCTACATTGCGTGCATTTATTAACACATCAAGAGCTTGAAGAATGTTGAGAATTTTTTCAAATACTGGCGCCATCAGGCAAGGCTTTTCAGTGTTAATTGTAATATTAAGAAGTTTTGATAAAGCCATTACAGCACTAATAAGGGCGGCAAAAACAATACCAAATGATACAAAAATACGAAAGGAATTACTAGTCATAATGGATTCCATTGTCTGAAGTTCAGCAACAACTCCCATGTAGTGGTAACTCAGAATAGCGAACAATACAGTGAGTATTATCTTTGTGAATGAACGATTAAGCTCACAGGGATTGTCAATTTGCGAGGAAGCTTCTGCTGTCTTATAAAGTGCTTTCTTGATAAACCAAATACCCAGAAAGATTGCTCCAAACGATAGCGCGAAGATTGATTGGCCCTCCGAAGTGGTTGGGTCACTCAATAAAGTGTTGGCTAAATTATCATAGTAAAGCCAGGCAAGAATAATCGCCAGAATGACAAAAAATAGACTAATAATCTCTTTTGCAAGGCCCTGTACAAAACCTCTAATAATAAAAAAGATTAGAATGATGAGGGTGAGCCAATCTGACCAAGCCAGCACACTTATCGTGTTCCAAAAGTTGTCAAAAAAATTACCCATGGTCTCCCTGATTGATAAGGCTAATTTTACAATAGTTTCCTAGGACAGAGCACGAACTCCATTAACTAATAATACTCAGATTTCTTTTAAGATAACGCTGGCATCGGCGACCGTATAGAAGGAGCCAAAAATGACAATCCTTTGAATCTCTTTCAGTGCAAGTGCCTGCTCTATAGCGCTAGCCATACTAACGCAAACCGTTGTTTCCTGAGAGTCGTCAAACTTATCCTCAAGGGTTTCTATTTGAATAGAGCGTTCAGCTGAGAGTGGCACCAAAAACCAGTGCTTAATATGAGCTGCAGCCAAGCTAATCATGTCATCGATATTTTTGTCAGCCAGTGCAGAAAAAATAGCCACCGTCTCCATGGGTGAGTCTGACAATGTGTTGACCAGAGTCTGAACCGCTGCAGGGTTGTGGGCGACATCAAGAATTACAGTTTTACTACCTACATTGACTTTTTCAAATCGGGCAACGATTTGGGCCTGTTTGATTCCGCATTTAATCATTTCTTTGGAGACAGGGAATTGGTCACTGATTGCTTCGATGACTTTTATAGCTACAGCTGCATTCAGTTTTTGGTGAACACCTTCTAGTCCTATTTCGCCTTTATATTGTTCCTTGACAAGCGTCAATGGAGTGCCTATCTTTTTGGCGTAGGCTAGTACACTGTTTGGCGGGTGTTGATCCCCACAAATGCAAGGCTTTGCAGTACGCATAATGCCGGCCTTTTCAGTACCGATTAATTCGCGCGTGTCACCAAGGTAGTCGGTATGATCTATTGCAATATCGGTAATAACACTGACATCGCTATCGACAACATTGACCGAATCTAGACGACCTCCAAGTCCCACTTCGAGGATGGCAATATCGACAGCAGCTTCAGAGAAAATAATTAATGCTGCCAAGGTTGAAAATTCAAAGTAAGTTAAAGAGACACCTTCCCTTTTTTCCTCAATCGCTTCAAAGGCCTTAATGATCACTGAATCATTAACAATCTCCCCATCGATAGCGAAGCGCTCGTTGTACTTAATGAGGTGTGGTGAAGTAAAACAACCCACTCTATATTTTGACTCTCTATAAATACTATCGATAAAGGCGATCGTTGAACCTTTACCATTTGTACCTCCCACTGTAATGGCTAAAAATGGTACCCCATCAGGGAAAAGGCGTTGATAGACCAGTTGAACTCTGTCTAAGCCGAGAAGAATGGTTTCTTCCATCAGCTGCTCTTGCCAGCTTAACCATTCATCAAGAGTTTTTTTATTGTGCATAGTGAGAAGTTACTATACCTAATCGCAAACTAGTAAAAAGTCATTTTAGTCTTCCCAAAACTCACCTTCGATAGTTTCATTTTTGTTGTTACTTGTCTTCTCTTGATTTCTAGTTCTGTGAATAAAAACTGAATTTCTTTGGCTAAAAACACGTTCCGCATTTTTCTCAAGGATGTGATTAATAAAATATCTTCTAGTCCAAGGCATTAAGCCCAATAAGCCCAAGCCATCAGTAATAAAACCAGGCGTTAATAGCAAAACACCTGAAACAAGAATAACGACACCCTCCAGCATCTCTAATGCGGGTGTTTTGCCTTCAGCTATGCTCTGTTGAGCCTTTGCCATCGTTGACCAGCCCTGTTGCCTTAAAAGGGTCGAGCCAATCAGTGCAGTCACAATAACGAGTAGCACAGTTGAGAAACCACCAATAGCCTGCCCTACAGTCACTAAGACGTAAATTTCAAGAAGAGTCATCACTACAAAAATAGGGAATAACATTTAACCTCCTTTCGAGTTAGTAAAAATAATATCCCAGACACCGTGGCCTAATTTTTGACCACGATTTTCAAATTTGGTCAACGGCCGATGTTTGGGCCTTGGAGAATATATATGGTCACCCAAGGTGTTTTTAAAGTGCTGATGAGATTCCAGTGTTTCCATGATGTGCTCGGCATAGTTTTCCCAGTCAGTAACTATATGGACAATGCCATCCGTTTTTAGCTTTTTTGTAAGAATGTCTAGAAAGCTGGTTTGTATAATTCTCCGCTTGTGATGTCTCTTTTTATGCCAAGGGTCTGGAAAAAATAACTGAAATTTTGAAAGGCTGTCGTCAGGAATATGATTTTGAAGTACTTCAACTGCATCCTCTTTAATAATTTTCAGGTTGCTTAGTTGGTGTTTGTTGGCTTCATTGATGAGCCTACCAACACCGGCCTCATAGACCTCAATTCCTAAGAAGTTTTGTTTCGGTTGTTGGATTGCCATTTCTAACAAGCTATCACCATTTCCAAAGCCAACTTCAAGAGTTACATCATGAGAATTGAAGAAGAGTTCTTCGAAGTTGAGCTGATTGTCTGTAAGACTGACACCATAGTTTGGCCACAATTCATGTAAAGCAATTGCCTGAGCTTTGGATAATCTCCCAGAGCGCTTAACAAAACTTTGAATTTTGCGCAAGGACTTGACCTCAGTCATAAGTTGTAATCCATAATGAGTGGAGAGTGGTCAGAAAAACGTTCTTTTTTGTAGATCTCACAAGCCGTCGCAAGACCAGCGAGGTTTGAGCTCACCACTTGGTAATCGAGACGCCAACCGGTATTGTTTAGCCAGGCCTGGCCTCGATTGGACCACCATGTGTACTGAAATTCATCTTGATTAATTTCTCTGAAAGCGTCAATATAGCCCACCTCGTCATAGAGTTTGTCTAGCCAAGCTCTCTCTTCAGGCAGGAATCCAGAGTTTTTTTGGTTCGATTGCCAGTTTTTTAAATCAATCTTTTTGTGGGCGATATTCCAGTCACCACAATAAATGTACTGTCTACCGTCATTTTGTAATGCATGCAAATGAGGCAACAAGCGATCGCTGATAAATTCCATTTTAAAGGCCTGCCTCTCCTCCTTAGAAGAACCAGAGGGTAAGTAAATGGAAGCTACACTTAAATTTCCAAAGTCAGCCTGAATAAGTCGGCCCTCTGAATTGATGTCCTGCCAGGGACTATAAATCACTTGATCGGGTTTTGATTTACAATAAAGAGCAGTTCCACTATAGCCTTTCCGTTCCGCGCTATGATAATAGGTGTGCATTCCTGAAGGGTAAAAGCGCTCATCAAGCTGATGTTCTTGGGCCTTAATTTCTTGCAAACAAACAACATCTGCATTTTGTTTTTCTAACCAACTAAAAAAACCTTTTCGCTCAGCCGCGCGAATTCCATTGACATTAATTGTTATAATTCTCATTGCAATTATTTTAATAGTTTAGGAATATTTGATGGAACAGTATCAAAACGATTTTGTAGACTTTATGTTGGAAATCGGAGCCCTTAAGTTTGGAGAATTTACACTTAAATCTGGTCGGGTGAGTCCTTATTTTTTTAATGCAGGTCAATTTAATCAGGGCAACCATTTATCCCAGCTCGGACAATTTTATGCTCAAGCTATCGAAGCCAGTGGCATCAAATTTGATGTTCTATTTGGCCCCGCCTATAAAGGAATTCCACTCGTAGCTGCAACAGCTATTGCACTCAATGACAGTTTCAACAGAAGTGTTCCCTATAGTTTTAATCGAAAAGAAGCCAAGGATCATGGTGAAGGTGGAAACATTGTCGGTCATCCGCTAGAGGGAGACATTCTAATCATAGACGATGTCATAACCGCAGGAACAGCGATCAGAGAAGCACAAGACATTATCAACGCCAATGGCGCCAAAACGAAAGGTGTGGTTGTTGCATTAGACCGACAAGAGAAGGGCAAAGGCGAACTCTCTGCCATTCAAGAGGTGGAACAAAATTTTGGTATTGCCGTTGTGAGCATCATTAACTTGTCTCATATCGTTGATTACCTGAAAGCCAATGATGATAAAAATATCATCAGCAGGATTGAGAGTTACCGTTCTCAGTATGGTATTTCTTAATTAAATCAATTAACTAGCTTCTGTAAACGGTTCGACGATAAGTATCGAAGAGTCTGCATCAATGATTCGAACTTTTTGTCCAACACTCATTTCACAACCCTTTGCAAACCACAAAGACTCACCCAACCTAACTTTGACAATATTGTTTTCAATAGAGACAACTGTGCATTCTTTGCCAATGTGGCCCTTAGCATTAAGGTTTATCTCATCATCAACCGTTTTCACTGGGAAGTATTTTTTTGCTAAAAATGTGGAAACTGCTGAGAGCAATACAAAACTTAGGACTTGTAATCCCCAGGAAACTTCTGGGTACAAATAGAACACAATACTGATTGTGATAGCAGATGCACCAATCCAGAGCAGGAACATTGACCACAAGAAGAGTTCAACGATGACCAGTGCGAGTCCGAATACAAGCCAATGCAAGTAGTTTAGGTTGTCTAATAACATTTCCATGAAGGTGATTTTATATTCTTTATGAGAGAGTAATAAAACTTTCCTTAGTGTTAGTCTAAAAAATATTTATTTTTTTTGCAATTTAGGTCATAATGCAGATACTACTGGGGTCTTTATGGAAAATGAAAAACCTGTAAAAAATACAAAACTGGTTGAAAAGTTTCAAAAGGACGGCTTTGTCGTTCTTGAAAATGCATTAACTGATTCTCAATTGTCGGCACTAAATAGTGACTTATCAATGTGGGTTGAAGAAAGCAGGAGAAATCAAAAGCCTTACGGAAAAATCATGGATGGAAGGCCACGTTTTGATTTACAAGTAGATACCCATTCATTTGAAAACCCTGCACTTAGAAGAATAACTTCGCCTGCCGAAATTTCACAAGTATGTCTCGATGTGGTTAAAGATAATAAAGCCCTAGATCTTGTTAGTGAAATTTTTGGACCAAATATCAAGCACTGGACAAATAAAATTAACCTTAAACTTCCAAGCTCAGGCACGGAGGTGAAATTCCATCAGGATTTTCCTTATGAACCTCATTCAAATGAAGACTTAATGACAGTTTTATTTTTCCTAGATGATGTGACACTTGAAAACGGACCCTTAGAGGTAGTTGCGGGTACACACAACGGGCCGCTTTATTCGCTATGGCATGATGGTATTTTTACAGGTGCTGTTTCTGCAGAAATTGAAGTCGAATGCAAAACAAAGGCTATTAGTTGTGTAGGCAAGGCAGGTTCGGCATGTTTGATGCATTCAAAATTAATGCATGGCTCTAAATCAAACAATACCAAATCCGCACGCTCTCTGTTTATTGTTTCTTATACAGCAGAAGACGCGGTGAAACTCACTGAAAACCCGCTCCCAAGTGAATTAGATGGAATGATTGTTAGAGGCGAGAAAACTGGCACCGTTCGTTGTACTAGCTACAGTGTCGAGTTGCCAGAGTATCCCCAAGAGGTATCGTTCTTCGACCAGCAATCCAAAAGTAAAAATACGGTTTAATAATAAGGCTAGTGCGGGATGTTACAAAAAATCGACATAATTAAAAAGCTTTCGGTTGATAATGATGAGTTAGTGATTGATTGGCAAGATGGCAAGCAAAGTCGTCTTTTTAGTCACTGGTTGAGAGATCACTGTCAAATGTCTACTTCGCGCAATGCCGATAATGGCCAGCGATTATTCAGTATTATCAACATCCCTCCAGACACTCACATAGAGCAAGTCAGTAAAGATGAGCAAGGCAATGTTTGTGTCCGCTTCCAACCAGAAAATCATTTGTCTGTTTTTTCTCAGAGCTGGTTAAGAAAGAATTGTTATGACCTTAATCTTCACTTCGATGACAGAAGTGAGAAACAAAAACATTTATGGCAAAAAGACAGTTTTAAAGCTGGTTTGCCGTTTATTAATTATGAATCCATGTGTAATGACGAGAATGGCAAGTTAGATGCATTACGTTTGGTCAAAGATGTTGGTTTTTTTGTTCTTGAAAATGTGCCAACTATTGAAGGTCAGGTTTTAAAAGTTATTAGTGAGTTGGGTTACACTCGGGAGACAAATTATGGTGCCTTATTTGAAGTAAGAACTGAAGTCAACCCCAATAATCTTGCTTATACCAATATGGGGCTCGGATCTCATACCGACAACCCTTACAGAGACCCCGTGCCAACAGTGCAGCTTTTGCATTGTCTAGAAAGCTCCACAGAAGGTGGAGACTCAGTGCTGGTGGATGGTTTTAAAGCTGCCACTGTTTTACGTCAAGAAAGTAAAGAGGATTTTGATATCTTAACGAGCACCTGGATTAATTTTCGCTTTTCAGATGCATCAACTGATCTTCGCTCTAGAGTGCCAATGATTGAACTAAATGACAACAGTGAAATTGTCAAAGTCAGATATAACAATCGCTCAATCGACACAATAAAATTGCCTGCAAACAAGATTCGTCATTTTTACAAAGCCTATCGTCATTGGAGTGAAATTATTGAAAGAGAAGATTTAAAAATTACATTTAAGCTCTCAGAGGGTGATTTAATGCTACTTGATAACACCCGAATAATGCATGCGAGAACAGCTTTTTCGAAAAAAGGTAAGCGTCATTTACAGGGTGCTTATACTGACTTAGATGGTCTTTATAGCCTACTTAATATCTTAGAGAGTAAACACAAATGAGTAAGTTTAATGGTGACACTATTGTCAATCATATTGAAGATGTCTTTACTAGGCGCGGTGCAGAATCGTATTTGGGTGAAGATGTAACAATGGCACAGCATATGCTTCAAGCTGCGCAGTGTGCTGAAAAATCTGGAGCGGAGGATAGTTTAATTGCTGCTGCATTGCTCCATGATATTGGTCACTTTAAAAACGAAATCCCTGAAACAGCTTTAGCAAAAGGTAAAAATAATTACCATGAAGAGGCG
>LWDU01036267.1_pt1 | contig 13191 bp, 9 predicted proteins | sample 727161 | NCBI WGS metagenome assembly LWDU01 (sample SAMN04566230, study PRJNA314399) | hydrothermal vent metagenome | isolation source: deep sea hydrothermal plume seawater | place: Mexico: Gulf of California, Guaymas Basin | collected 2004-07-11 | reverse complement strand
ATATTCCAGTCGTCCTGAGGCACCGCGTTATAACCACCACACTGCACATGAATGTCCCTGACACCGATCAGAATCGGATGACTGGACTGTTTTGGAATGATGGTGATCCGAGTGCTTTGTTTGTGATTTCTTCCATAGTGCCCCACCCATGTTTGACCCAGGACCTGATGGCCGAATCCCTTTTCATAGCCCTTGGTCTTTGCCTGGAAATCATACTTGGAGTAAGCGCTTTCTTTGTCCCCATATTTGAAACCGTGCGTCGAAGTCCGCAGTCCCATCACGGGACCGCCACGGTTCAGATAGGCATCGATGTATTTCATTTGCTCATCGGGAAGGGCCTGAAATCGAGTGAACATCACCATGCCATCGGCGGATTCAAGCGCTTCGAGACCGGGGATATTGGATTCACCCGCCTTGATCTCGCCGTTTTCGTCCAGGCCAAACAGGACTGTGCAGTCGAACCCATGGTGCACGGCCAGAATCCTCGCCATCGCCGGAAGCGTTTCTTCACCGCGGTATTCGTGATCGCTGGCGATGAAAACCAGATGTTTGCCTTTGGAAATGGACTTCGTTCCCTGATATTTGACTGTGTCAGCCACGGCGGTTGGTGTCGTCAGTGAAGTAACGGGCTCCCTGGCCTGGATAACTCCGGGCAAAGTCAGGACAAACAATTGAAGCAAAGTAAGAGAGCGAATCATCATTTTATTCCTGTTATGCCGGGACGAAGTCCCGCCGCCGCCCGGGTATTGCGATTGGTCTACAAGTGGTTTCAATACCAGCACGCAGCGCCAGCAAGTGAGTTGCCGCTCTGGTTTTTTCAGGCGGTTGATTCACTTGCTGGCGCTTCGTGCTTGTATTCTGTGGAATTGAAACCACTTCTATTCAGTTGCTATTTCGTCGAGAATTGGGATGTCCCGTGCGTGGATGATAACGGATATTCTTCGAGTCGTCTCTGACGTGCCGCCTGAGTTGTCGAACCACATGGAAAGTCGTCCAGCACCAACCGGACGTCGCAACAGTTTCAGGCAAGAATTTCGTTGACCACCTTGCCGTACACGTCGGTCAGCCGAAAGTCCCGGCCGGCGTGGCGGTAAGTAAGTTGCTCGTGGTTCAGGCCCATCAGGTGCAGAATTGTGGCGTGGAAGTCGTGGATGTGCACGGCGTCTTCCACCACTCGATTGCCAATATCGTCCGTCTTTCCGTGAACGGTCCCTCGCTTCACGCCTCCGCCGGCCAGCCAGCAGGAATAGGCGTGCGGGTGATGAGCACGACTTTTGGTTCCCTTGCCGTCCTGGGCCCACGGCGTGCGACCGAACTCTGTGCAAAAGACCAGCAGCACGTCGTCGAACATGCCTCGACGCTTAAGATCCGTGATCAACGCCGCGATGGGTTGATCGACTCGTTTGGCATATTTGCTGTGCGACCCGACATCACGATGGGCGGAATCCCAGTTGTCTCGACACGCACCCACGGCATCAACGATTTCGACGAACCGCACGCCGTTTTCAATCAGGCGGCGCGCCATGAGAACCTGTGCGGCGTACGACGTCTGATCGCCAGGTGCCGCGCCGTACAGTTCAAGCGTCTGTTTCGTTTCGCGTGACAGATCCAGCACTTCGGGAGCCATATCCTGCAGTCCCAGCGCCGTTCTAAAAGAGCTGTTGCGGGCAGCCAGTTGCGGATCCCTGCTGCGACTGCGCAGATGACGTTTGTTGAGAGATTCCAGTAAGCTGAGTTCGAGGTTTTGTTGTGTGGCGGGCGATGCGGGCTTCAGGTTGGGAAGGGGTTCCGGCCCCGGTTTTATTTGAACTCCCGTGTGCACGCCGGGCAGAAAGTTGGCATCCCAGATCTGCGGTCCGGCATAAGGGCGATGTTCGGAAATTACGACATGAGCAGGCAGGTTCGAATTGAACGTGCCCAGTCCCCAGGACAACCATGAGCCAACGGATGGCATAGCAAATCCCGTACTGCCGGTGTGTAGCTGCAGTGTTGCCTGGCCATGGTCGATGTGATCGCATGACATCGATCGAATCACAGCCGCTTCGTGCATGACGTTGCGGATGTGTGGGAACAGATCGCTGACCTGGGTGCCGCAATGTTGGTTGGGGCGGAACTTCCACAGCGGCGCTTTCAGGTATCGTTCGAAGTCCTTGCGTGACAGCTCGGGACCGATCGACCTGTCGTGGTCACGAATCAGCCGTGGTTTGGGGTCGAACGTGTCGACGTGCGAGTAACCGCCGGACATGTACAGCACGATGACATGTTTGGCTTTCGGCGGAAAGTGAGGTGCGCGGGATTCCGAGGTGGCCGCGACCGACGGGTTGGCTATCGCGGCCGCGCCCGGCAGAGACAGTGCGCCAATCCCCGCCTGCAGGGCGGTTCGGCGCGAGATCGGTTGATGTGACTGTGTCATGTTAATCTATAAAAAAGAACTCGTTGCTGGTCAGCAGCGTCCTGCACAGCGCCACGTATTCACTCGGTGCGGCGGCGGTCGGCTGTGTCGTGTTGGCGGTTTCGCGGTACTGCTCCAGGAATGCCAGGATCTCGTATCGTTCGTCTTCCCGGATCGGCCGGCTGTAAAGCAATTGGTACAGATGATCAATTAAGGCGTCGTCGTCGTTGCCTTCGGCGATCACACGTTCGGCAAGTGCCGTCGCCTGCTGTTGGATGAAAGGCGAATTCATCAGAAACAGCGCCTGTGCGGGCACGTTCGAACTGTCTCGCCGGGACGTGCTGGTGTTGCGGTCCGGACTGTCAAACAGTCCCAGCAGCGAATGGCGGAACAGTCGCTGCGTCAGCAGGTACACGCTGCGATGATTGGTGCTGATCTCCTGATGGAACGGTGCGTTCAGACTGTAGCGGTGCTTATACCACGGATCGATGTCGTGCGCGGCAGGTTGAGTTTTCTGCAGCTGGCCGCTGACGGCAAGGATGCTGTCACGGATCGATTCGGCATCAAGTCGACGCCGAGAATATCGCCACAACAGAATGTTGTCCGGATCCTGTTCGTAAGCGGCCGCATCGTCGCTGTCGGTCGATGCCAGCTGGTAAGTTTCAGTTAACACCATAAGTCGGTGCAACGACTTGATGGACCAGCCGTCATGTACGAATCGGTTCGCTAACCAATCCAGCAGTTCCGGGTGCGAAGGGACAGTTCCCTGCCGCCCGAAGTTGTCCGGAGTGGCGACCAGGCCGCGACCAAAATGCTGTTGCCACAGGCGATTAACGATCACTCGAGCCGTCAGCGGGTGGTCGGGATGAGTCAGCCAGTGAGCCAGTTCGAGACGTCCGGACCCGCTGCCAATCGTTGGACGATTTGCTCCCGTGATCGTGGTGATGAAATGTCGCGGCACAACATCACCCAGGTTGGCCGGGTTACCGCGTCGATGCAGTTTGGCGTCGTGAGAATTTCCCTCACCCACGGCGAATACCAATTCCACCTCCGGGTTCTTCGCCAGTCGCAACTTCTCGTTCTTGATCCAGGAAAGACCATGCAGCATCAACTCGCGAAACTTTCCGCCGCGCGTTTTTAACAATTTGTCCCGTTGCGTGGACAGCACCGTGATCTGCCGTTGCAGTTCACTGAACTGATCGGCGTCGCTGTCAGGTTGACTCTGCAGCGTCGCCAGTTTGGCTTCCAATGGCTTCAGCTCGCCCGTGACCGTGGCGTACTGATCCAGTGTCGGCTTGAGCCATGGGCGAAAGTGGTTGTTGATCTGGTATTCGTAACGAGCAATCAGGTCCCAGTAGCGAGTTGCCTTTTCGCGAGCTTCTTTGCCCGGGATCGCGGGGCTGAGATCGGATGGCGACTTCTCGACGGACATCCCCATCCACGGGTACACCGTGCTTTCAAAGATGCCGTACAGGCCATAGTAGTCTGCATTAGAGACCGGGTCGAACTTGTGATCGTGGCAGCGTGAACAGCGAAGAGTCAGGCCCAGAACACCACGACCGAGGGTATCGATCGTGTCTTCGATGGTCAGATGCATACTTTCCTTTTTTCCATTTCCGAATCGCCGCGACAAAGCGATAAACCCGGTGGCGATTGTCAGTTCGCGCTTCAGTTGTTCATCTTCGGTCGCCAGAGACATGATGTCGCCCGCCAGCTGAGCCTGCAGAAACTGGTCGTACGGCAGGTCACGGTTCAGAGCATCAATCACCCAGTTTCGATATCGCCAGGCCGTCTGAATGGGAATGTCACCGACGTCTCCCTGCGTGTCGGCATACCGCGCGACATCCAGCCACAGGCGTCCCTGTCGCTCGCCATATTGGTCAGAAGCCAGCAACCGATCGACGACCGTCGCGAGTGCAGTCTCATCTTCGGCCGGGTCGTTGACGAAAGACGCAACGTCATGCAGTGCAGGCGGCAATCCCGTCAGATCCAGGGTCACTCGACGGATCAGTGTTCGGCGGTCGGCTCTGGCGGTCGTCGTAACACCATCCTGTAGCCGCCGAGTGTGAACGAAACGGTCAATCGCGTTTTCGGACCAGCGGGGATCAATGATGTCTGGCGGTGTTGTGACCTGTTGCGGACGAAACGCCCAATCCAAAGCCGCGTCAAACGGAATGACGCTGGCATGCGAGTCCGCACTGTCTGAAGTCAAATTACCAGGCGTCGTGTCGCTGCCCGGCCACACGGCCCCGTCGTCGATCCACCGGGCAATGATGTCTGTTTCTGCTCGCGTAAGTCTGTCTTCGTCATCCGGCGGCATCTGCAATTCCTTGTGCGTCCAACGCACGGCGTGAACAAGCAGACTGTCTTCAGATCGACCGGGGATGATCGCCGGGCCGTAGTCGCCGCCACTGACCATGGCAGCCCGCGACAGCATCGACACAGGAGCGTCGGCATCGGGCTCACCGGTGTGGCAGGTCGCGCAGCGATCCAGCAGCAGCGGACGGACCTGCAACTCAAAGAACTCACGTTTCGCCGCCAGGTCCGGTTCGACCGAATCGTCCGCGCGAAGATCGGCAGTCATCATCAGCAGCAGGACGAAGGTCGTGTGTCGAAGACGGATCATACACTCATTCGTATTTGAAGACGTTTCAGATTGGCACGGTGACGGATCTCATGCCGCATGTCAGTGTGGCCCATCTGGGTGGCCGGTGGCTGGACTGAGCCTGCGAAGGAAGCCCCGGGGGTTCACCGATCCAATGAGCACACTGGATTCTAAAGCATGTGCCGGTAACGGCGTGGGGGTTCGACTTACCCACCTCTCGGACTAATAAAAAACAAGGGTTTGGAGCCAATTCGAGGAGACGTAAATTGACGGCGTTTCGGGAACTGGTACGATTTCTACACCAGCCGCTACACCCAACCCACCCCATGGGATGCAGGAATGCCGAAAGACAAACCCCCGAAGCCGTACAAAGGTTTCCCACTATTCGCCCATCAGTCTGGGCAGTGGTGCAAGAAAATACTAGGCAAGCCGTGGTACTTCGGGGTGTGGGCTGACCCGGATGCTGCACTCTCCCGGTACCTCGATGAGATCGACGAGATCCGCGCCGGACGGGATCCACGGAAACAGGACAGCGGCGCCGCCACAGTCGCGGACGTTTGCAACCATTACCTGGGCAGATTGAACCACCGGCGTGAGAGCGGCGAGATCACCAACGCGCACTTTTCAGACTGTAAAAAATCCTGTCTGATCCTGGTGAGCCATTTCGGCCGGCGAGTCCTGGCAGCGTCTCTGAAGGCGTCGGATTTCAGCAAACTGATGGCGGCGTTCCCGGACCAATGGGGGCCGACGACGAAGTCCACCGTGATCCAGCGCATCCGGACGGTGTTCAAGTGGGCGGCTGAGGCGGAGATTATCCCGGCCCTGCCCAACTTCGGGCCGGATTTCAAGAAGTCCCCACGACGTGTCTCACGCATCCTGAAGGCAGACCAGAAGCGTGAGTATGGGCGACTGGATTACACGGCTGAGGAGATTAGAGCACTGCTGGCAGTAGTGAAGGGATGGCCGCGAGCTTGCATCCTGTTGGGGATCAACGCTGGTTTCGGAAACGCGGACTGCGGGGGACTCCGGCGGAACAACATCGACCTGAAGACCGGATGGTACGATGTCCCGAGAGCGAAGTCCGGCATCGACCGACGGTTCTACGTTTGGGAGGAAACGCGGCAAGCGATCAGAGAAGCGATGGACGTGGCGCCACGGCCAAAGGATCCGGCGCATCGTCACCTGTGTTTCATCAGCCGGGAGGGGCGGCCGGTCCTCGTGGAGAACACGATCGAGGGGATTACCAGCCGGACGGACAGCGTCGCGAACCGGTTCCGGGTTGCGGTCACGATATGTGGCCTACAGCGACCGGGGCGTGCATTCTACAGCCTGCGGCGGACGTTCGAGACTGTAGCGGGCGGGACGAAGGACCAGGTGGCGGTGAATTACATCATGGGTCATCAGGATGTTTCAATGGCCGCTGTGTACCGCCAGGGGATCGACGACCAGCGACTGATTGATGTTGCTGAGCACGTTCGTCAGTGGCTGTGGATGCGGAAGTGTGATGCCTGTGGTGAGGCTCAGTTCTCTGTTGAAGATGAGTGGACGTGTGAGAGCTGTGCCAAGGGCGATGCGGCCGAGGAGTAGATTGATATACGGCAGGACTCAGGCTCAAGGTAGCTCCTTTGGTTGAACAGCGTTCTCTGAGACGCCCGTCCTGCTGTTGTTTTTTTCAGATGTTGACTGATTCAGAAAGTCGGCACACTATGGACTCAGCTGAGGAAATGATCGCCCGGAAGTGCATCGCGATACTGCTTGAGATGCCGGAAGAATGGAAACCGCGTTCTGAGATTCCGGAGACGGCGGAAGCTCAAAAGTATCATCGGGCATTGATCGACTGCGGGTATTGTGAAACCGAAGAACAGTGTACCGTCCGGCTTCTCAACGGCAGCGATGTGACGGCCAGATTCATCAATCACGGAACACTCGCAACAATGGACGGCGAGGGTAGAGCCGTGCCTCCCGATGTAGAGAAGCTGAAGTTGCTTAACGCTCATCTACCCGATGATGTTGATACAAATGCACCGTACCTTTTCGAACTCGGGCAAGATTCAACTCCGATTCCGAGAAACTCGTACGTTTCGTCGCTCTCGCAAGAACCGACCGTATTTTGACCGAACCACGGTTCCTGGATTCCCATACGTTTGATGACGCACGAAATCCGTGCCATCTGGTCCATACGTTTTCTGCGAATCGGACGGAATCTAGCCCGGCGCGGCCGACCAGGCAAAATCGGTCAAATCGCTGAGCGAAGAATCCAACGATTGTCGGGATTCGCTCCGGAACGCTGTTCCATTGAGCCAGTCAGCGATCAGTTAACGAGACCAGGTCTTTCCCCAAGTCGTAAGTTTCGGCTGGCTATCATCGCTCTTGGCGCAGTTTGCGTTTCGTCAGCCCAATCGCCTATTGTTTATGTTTTGCGGGCGACCAGAAAAGTCGTCTGCCCAATCGTCGCACGCAGCAGTTCGCGTTCTTCCATGAAGGCGTCCATGCTGCCGTCTTCGAGCATGGAGGTGACCTTGGCCGTCGCGTGTGCAAGCTCCTCGTCTGTGGTCAGTGACCATGAGGAATCTCCTGCCCGCCAGGCGGCACTAAGTGGTCCGGCTGAATCTAGATATTGCTTTCCCTGCAGCACTTCTTCAAGAGGCACTGCGGTTTCGTAGCTGACAAAGCCCGTCTGTTCGAAAATGTTTTTTAGCCGATCAATCGACGGAAAACGTGGCACCATCTGATCAATCGCCGCAGGTATCAAGGCCGCCCACCAGAATCCGTCACGATGTTGCTCGTGACTGCTGGTGTTGATCACAAGAACGCCGTTAGGCCGCAGCACGCGAAACGCTTCGCGGAAGAAGCTACGGACGTTTGGAAAACCTTCTGCGTCGGAATCGTCGCTTTCTCCGGGGTCGAGATGGTGAAGCACCTGATTGCAAACGATGCCATCGAAGGTTTCATCATCAAACGGCAACTCCGTGATGCTACCCTGTTCTATATGCACGGCTGCGTCGTCTGCGAAACGTTTTTTGGCGACCTGCTGCATGCCAGTGTTCAACTCCCGGCCATGCAAACTGCCAATCCGCCCACGAAGCTCAGACAGGCAAGTGCCCGTTCCACAGCCAGCGTCCAAAACCGTCTGCTCGTTCAACGCAGTCGGCGTGGATGCCAGATAGTCGAGGATCATTGGCACACCGATCGGCACTCGCGTGTTGTCATAGCTGCTGGACGTGCTGTTGTAGTCTTCGTATTCGACAGTGTCTGATGTCTTAGCCTCACGGCTGGAATCTTGATCAGGAATTCCCACGTTCATCTCCAAAAGCGTTGATTCAATCGCTGTTAACAGCAACTCGATGTCGTTCTCAAAAACACTTCCGATATTGCCGATCCGGAAGCAATCCACCTCTGTCAGCTTGCCCGGATAAATCACCATGCCTTTGTTCGACAGCCGCTGATAGAACTCTTCAAAGTCGAAGTTTGAGTCTTCCGGAAACAGAAAGCTTGTAATGATGTGACTCTGCAATTCGGCGGGAACGTATTCACGAAAGTTCATCCGCCGCATGCCACGCAGGAGGGCCGCATGATTGGCTGCGTACCGGTTTGCTCGGCCGTCGACACCACCTTCATTGTCCAGTTCCCGCAGAGCCTGGCGGAACGCAAGCAGCACTTGGGTTGGCGGTGTAAAACGAAATTGTCCGCCGCCTTCGAGCCCCTTCCATTGCGCAAGTAGATCGAGACTGACGGTACGCGCGTCACCGTCGCTGGCCAGCAGTTCCTCACGGTCGGCGATGACCAGCGAGAAGCCCGGGACACCTTCGATGCACTTATTGGCCGACGAAATCAGAATATCAATCCCGGCCTCAGCCATGTTCAGCGGCATGCCGCCAAAACTACTCATCGCATCGACAATGAAAGTCCGTTGCAGCTCTTTGACCACCGCACCGATTTCATGCACCGGATTCAGAATGCCGGACGACGTTTCGCAGTGGACGAGGGCAACGTGACTGATAGAGCTGTCATCAGTCAGGCATCGACGCACCTGTTGCGGATTCGGAGGCGTGTTCTCCTTGGTTTCGATTGCGACCAATTCGATTCCATGTCGCTCGGCTATGTCGCGGATACGTTTGCCGTACGCACCGTTGATGATGATCAGCAGCTTTCCGTTGCGCGGAATTACCGAGGAGATTACGGCTTCAATGCCGAATGTTCCGCTGCCCGGGATCAGAATCGCCTCGTAGCCGTCCGCCTGACTGACGCCGGCAACGGCTAGAAGCTCCTGTCGAATTTCGCGTACGAGACTGATAAATTCGGCGTCGCGCGAACCCAAGTCGTGCAACATCGCTTCTTTGACTGTACCGCTGGTCGTGAGCGGTCCAGGAGTAAAGAGGAGCTTGTCCTTTTGTTGTGTCATCTATTCATAGCGATCGTCCCGATAGGTATAGGTCTTTTAGAACACAGCAACTAGACCATAACAACGACCAGCCACAGAATACTCCGCATGAAGATTTTTCCCTGCACTATGTGAGCATGGCTTCGTTTTTATTGACCTCCAAGGGCTTAATGGGCGACGATGAACGAAAAGTCGCGAGCGATTGCACGACGATGGCTTCCACATTAAGTAAGACGTGTGTCTTCGAAACGCTGAGCTGTGTTGGAACATCAACCGTGTTCTGAATCTTTCAGAAACGACCCTTTGATGCCACGGTTTCCGGATTCCCATTCGTTTGATGATGCACGAAATCCGTGTCATCAAGTCCGTACATTTTGTCGGAGTCGGTCTTCATCTGGCCCGGCGCGCCCCACCGGGCAGACTTGGCCAAACGGCGGAGCGGTGAATCCAACGAATTGTGGGACTGCATAGTTCGACGGCCCGTTGGGATCGCTCCCTTTCGCGGCTGCCTCGGCTAAGGCTGCGCTGAACTTATTATATACCGACCTCGCATATTGCCGACGTACTGGACGAGAATGAATACCAAGACTTGGCGAAGTTTTTGCGAGCAGGCGGACTGCTCGACATTGGCGAATGTCTTGAAACGAAATCATTCGCCCGGCTTCGCATTGAGCGAACTTCACTCGAAGTCGTGAAGGTGAATTACAAAGACTTTGCGGACGTCTTGCGAGAAATGAACTCACAGGCCAGGCAGTACGCGGAACGAAACTGGTGAGTGATTCCTGGATTTCCATACGTATTGTGACACAGCGAAGAAACGACCGTATTTTGACCGAACCCCGGTTCCTGGAAACTCATACGTTTTTCAACGCACGAAATTCGTGTCATATGGTCCATACGTTTTGTCGGAATCGGCCTTCTATTTGGGAGGTGTGCCTGACCGGGCAAAATCGTCGAATCAGGTGAGCTGAGAAATCAACGTTTCCTTGGACGCGGAAACATGACAGCGGAAAGCCATCGACGATGGAACGCTGGGTGACGTCTGGTTCCGAGCTTGAGTGAACAGTACAATGGGTCGAAAAGCGACTTTCGTCAGTTCGAGCGGAAGACACCACCACTTCTTTGAAGTCTTCACGGATAACGACTTCCGAAATCGGGGGGTGCGCGCATTGTTACGAAGAGGGTTTGGTACTTCGAGAACTCTGCATACATGACTACGGCACCTCACGTGGGTCAGAAGAAGCCGAATCCGTGGGGCCTGTACGACATGCACGGGAATTTTTGGGAGTGGTGTCAAGACAGGTATGGTAACTATCCGAGCGGTTCGGCGACGGATCCCACGGGGCCTTCATCGGGCTCGAGCCGGATGGTCCGGGGCGGTTGCTGCCTCATGAACTCTTACGGCTGCCGTTCGGCCTACCGCTTCTGGCTCACGCCGGACATCGGGTACGACGACTTCGGCTTTCGTGTGGCCCGCAGTTCCGTCAAGTAGCGGCGGAGCCGCAGGCAAGTAATGTTACCTGATGAAGACGCAGCCCGGCTGAAGAAGCTGGGGCCGTGGGGCGGCAGTCATAAGACGATTGCACCGTGGGACTGGCGGAAGCTGTCGAAGGAAGAACGGGATGAGTATCGGTGATCCGGCTGAACGTAATTCCTTCTTCAGCGCGGTCCACGGCCACGATGCGGTCGTCACTCACAATCAGCGTTACACCGACATTGGCTTCGATGACCGGGAGGCCGTTTTCCTGCCCGCGACTGAGCACTGCCTTGTCCTGCGCAGCGTTTCGTGAGCCAAATGAAGGAATGACCAGAAACTGTGCTCCGTCCAGAGCTGGAATCTTCGCTAGCTGAGCATTCCAGCGATCATTGCAGATCAGGATCCCGCAGCGTCCGAACGGAGTGTCGAAGGTTCGGCTTTGTCGGCCCAGCCGGTTAAACCACCACGAATCGTGGTAGCCTTCTGCCAACTGCATCTTGTGATACTTGCCACAGATGGTTCCCTTGTCACTGATGAAGGCGGCACTGTTGAAAACCTCATCGCCGATTCGCTCGGCAAATCCAAACACCATGCACATTTTCAGTTCCCGCGCTAATTCCTGAAAGCGCTGGATGATCGGGGCGTCAATCCTGACTGCGACATCATGCATTCGCTCCGGTTGTGCCTTGCCGGAGATGATTTCGTTGACAACGTAGCCTTCCAGTGATCCTTCTGGCGCGACCGCAATCTTAGCACCGCCGGCACTTGCTCGGCGAAACATCGCCTCCAGCCGATTTGCGTTGCCAGTGAGATCAAACTTCACGGGAACGAATGAGATCGCTGCAACTTTCACGACGGTGGGCGAGGCCACGTCTTCCGCTGCCCACGCGTTGATATTCACGAAAGACAGGAGCAATGCGGTGGTCGCCATGCAGCGGAAACCAGGAATAATCGGGTTCATCATCATTTCATCTTTTTCAGGACCTGAATAATCTGGTCCGGTGTGGGACGGTCGCCGAAAGTCTCGGCTCTTTGCTCGAAGCGGATCGTTCCGGCTTTGTCAATCACGAACGTCGCCGGGCGATTGCTGAGTTCTGTATGGATTCGCATTTGAAAGGCGACTCCATAGGCGGCGCTGACCGTCAGCGACGGATCCGTCAGCATCGGATAGCTTAGATCGTCCGTGCTGAATCCCGTTTCCTTAAGCAGAAACTTTGCGGACCACGCTTCGTGTGGATCGATGCCCAGCAGCACTGCGTCAAGGTCTTCGAATTGTCGTAGCTCATCACGCAACTGCGCGATTTGATTGTGGCAGACGGGTCAGGTGTCGCCGTAGATGAAGACCAGCACAACCGCCTGCTTTCCTCGAAAGTCACTCAGCCGGATTGTCTCACCGGTAGCCGCCGTCAGCTCGAAGTCGGGGGCGGGCTGACCGACCTGAGCTGTGTCTGTCTGTGCAGCATCCCAGGCGATTAGATTTCTTATGACGGCCACCTCAACCGGCTGCTGCTTCCGTTCCATCGCATAACCAATGTGCATGCGAACATCGCGATTGGATTCGTTCTTTCGCAGGTTCTCCCAGTCGACAACAAGGTCCGTCGAGCCCAGCATCCCAAGCGAATCAACTGAGTACAGCCGAACCGCTGCGTCCGGGTCTGACTGCGCTGCCTCCAGCAGTGGTTGAGCCGGAACGTCCGGTACCAGGTATCCGAGTGTTTGCGCGGCAAAAATTCGTTCAGGAACGGATTCCGACTTCAGTGCCTGAATCAGAACCGGCACAGCGGCCTTGCCGTGAGCGACAAGTTTCTGCACCGTTTGCATGCGGACGCTCCACCCCGCATCATCCGCCGCCAGCATATAACCGTTAGGTCTTCGCCCGGACTTCCAGTGCGATTCATCCCATGAGTCCGTAAAACACAGTAACAGGGACTGCGGCGACTCACCGGACGATTTCGCATCACCTGCGTTGGTAATTGCCGTTACGAAAACGACAGCAGAAAAGAAAACGAGCAAAACTGAGATCCTCATGTTCGTCCCCATGCGTGGTTTGTAATCGGCTGTCTGAAGAATCCAGTTTACACCCTGAGAGTCGGTCGTCCAGACTCAAGATGGGCCGCACACCCAAACGTAGCGCGGGCTGCCAGTCTGCCTGTCAAAAACCTGTCCGATCGCGTAGGCCGTGACCGAGCGAAGCACTGTTCCGGCACCCATCGTCCGCTGCGTTGGTCACGCGTTGCATTCATCCCATTGCCGGAGTCGAGTAGGCCCGAGGGATTACTCTCCTCGGGCCTCTCACAGAACCGGACTTGTGGGTCACACATCCGGCTCTTCAAATC
>LWDU01009168.1_pt1 | contig 13192 bp, 8 predicted proteins | sample 727161 | NCBI WGS metagenome assembly LWDU01 (sample SAMN04566230, study PRJNA314399) | hydrothermal vent metagenome | isolation source: deep sea hydrothermal plume seawater | place: Mexico: Gulf of California, Guaymas Basin | collected 2004-07-11 | reverse complement strand
GGTTTCTTTTCCGATTTTCACGGTACTTTTGTCTGCCGGACATTTGAAGACTTCAGCGTTCTGGAGATATTTGCCCAGCAAGGCACCCCGCTTGGGATCGAGCAACAATCTCTTGTCAACATTGTTCCGGTTAGAACTGAAGTCCAGATGGCCGGGAACCCAAACATTCCCCGATGATCCCGCCAGGCTACCAGCCAAAAAGCCATCGTTGTCTCCGGCATACATCAGCCAGCCAAGGACAACTTGCTTGTTGTTACTCATACAACTTATCCCAGTAGCCTTGGCCTTGGCCTTGGCCAACGCTGGAAGCAACAGGCCAGCCAAAATGGCGATGATGGCGATCACCACCAACAACTCAATCAGCGTGAAACCGCCTTTTTTATTTTTGGTTCTCATGACAAATTTATCGACAAAAAAAGCGGCCCGGCCGGGCCGCCTCTTGGAAGCAGTAAAAGCTACTTGCCGATCAAGGCTGAAGTCCGCATCTGCATCCAGACGATGTCCGGGCTGCGAACGCCCTTTTTGATAAAAACAGGTTTTCGCAATGCCAGATCAGTTTCAGGCCAGACCCACTTGCGAATCTCCGAATGACCGTCTGCAAAGGCAAAACCAGCGGCCCTGTTGTGGTAGGTGGCCGGCCAGTCGATCATGCGAAAGTTGGACGGCCCGGGACCCAGAGTGGCGAAGCCCGCATCGTTGATACTCTCATGATTTTCGTCCACCAGCATGAACGTGCTGGAGGCACCCGGTGCGTTGAAGCTGCTCATTTTGCCGAAAGTGTACCAAGTCTTGCCCAGAGTATGACCGTGGTTGCCGTCCAGCCAGGGGCCATTGACTGCCACCTTGCCCTTGTTCCGATAAGGGTTGGTTCCCACCGCCTGGCTCATGGCGATACTTCGATACCGGGGAACCGTCTTGGAGACTCCCCCTTCCCTCACTTTGTATGTGCTGGGGTCTGCGGGACAGCGCCAAGGCGCGATGCTACCACCAAGATAGGGGGCGATGCGGTTATACGACCAAGGCTTCACTCTCAGGTTGTACTGTTGAACATCACTCGGCGTAGGGCCTGTCAGGTAAAAACGGGCGTTATTCGGTTGGCTAGCTTGACCGCTGCACCAGTTTTTCCATGGAGAAGCATTGCCGTCATCAGGATTGGGTGGAATGTAGTCCTCCTCGTCCGAGGCATACAGGTGAAACCCCTTGATCATCTGGTTGGTGTTGTTCATGCAGTAGATGCCATGCGCCTTGCTCTTGGCCTTGGCCAAAGCGGGCAACAACAGGCCGGCCAAAATGGCGATGATGGCGATCACCACTAATAACTCAATAAGCGTGAATCCGGAGGAAGTGCGATTTCTTTTCATAATAAGTCTTTTCGTCAATAGCAGGCCGTGAAATCTGCCTCTTGGCCAGTCCAGCGGGCCGATCATCTTGTCCCCTTCCATCTCGTAAATGCCCACCAAATAGTCGTTTTCGAGCACTTCGCCCACCTTCAACTGGCCCATGAGGGTGATCGGCTGGTCCATGATCGGCTGGACGCCATCGCCGGCCATCCGGATGTTGATCCACTCGTTGATCTTGGGCACGGTGCCGAAGCAACACATCGACTGGTCCCGCATGATGAGCAGCTCCGTGACCAATCCGTTCTCCACCTTGAGCGGCAGCATGAAGCCCCGGATGGCCACCGGCTTCCTGTCGAGCGACTTGATGCGAGCCGGGATCTGGGCGTTGAGCTTGGCCAACTCCACCTTGTTGGTGATCGGATCCAGCGGCACCTCGTACGGGAACGACGCCAGCTTGTCGAAGGAAACCCCCTCGTAACCGTCGATCACTTCGGGCAAAAAATCGTCCTTGGCATCAACGATCGGCTGGATCAGCTCAACCAAATTTGGGGGCGGCTCCGTCACGGCGGCGGATGGGGCTTCCTCGGCCGGGGGCTTGGGCGCCTCCTCCGGCTTGGCTTCCGGCTCCTCGTCTATCAGCTCGATTTCCCCGCTCAAACTGTCGAGTTCATTCTGCGTGGGAGCCGGTTGCTCCTGGCTGGGTTTGTCGACAAAAACCTTGTACCCCGCAAACAAGACCAACGCCGCGACCACGGCCTTCAGCACGTACCATTTCCGCAAACCCGGTTTTTCCTGTGTGCTCATTTCAGTTGCCCTTCGGATAGTTGAACGCAACGCTTCGATAGACCCTGCCCCGAACGTTCACCTCTGGCAAGACCGCATCAAACGCCTCCACACCCGCCAGCCAATCGGCCCCGGCCACGAACTGCGACGTGTCGCCAACGGTCTCGCCGGTGCCGGCGTTGGCCACCGCCGCGAAGGTCAGCCTGGCCTCGCCATCCGGCAGCTTGGCCAAGACCACGAACGATTCCGCCTCAATCCGCAGATAACGCTCCATGTGCGGCTTGAAAAACCAGGCGGTCATCGTGCCGGTTTCCGCATCGGCCAAAAACTCGATGTGAGCCTCCTCGTCACCCAGCGTCACACCCGCGCCCCCATGCGGCGGATCGTGATGGTGCGGCCCGGCTTCCGAGTGGTCGTGGCCACCGCCGCACCCCGCTTGGCCAAGCGCAAGCAAGGATGCGAGAATCATCCAACTTATCAACTTAATCATCACTCAGGAAATGGGGGTCAGGTTTTCGGCCACGTCGGTGCGGTACGCCTTGGCCGCCGGAACCAGTCCGGCCAGCGCGCCCAGACCCAGCATCGCCAACGGTGCCCAGGCCATCACCGGCTGAAACTCCAGCGGGTTGAGCACGATGCCGGTTTCCTGCCGGATAAACCAAGCGGCAACGCTCATGATCACAAAATACACCCCAAACCCGGCCAACGCGCCGAGCGCCGCGATGCCGCTGGCCTCAAGCACCACCACGGCAAAAACCGTCGAGCGCCGAGCCCCCAGCGCCCGCATGATCGCGATCTCGCGGCGGCGCTCGTTCATCGAGTTGTAAATGCTCGCGAGGATCGAGCCGGCCGCCACCAGCGCCACGAGCAACGCCACCGCCCGCAGCACCATCTCGACCGGGGCTATCTTGTTGAACAGCTTCGACATTGTGTCGGCGATGGGCCAGGCGAACGTCATCACGTCGCCCTGCAGATTGAACTCCTGGTTCATCATCATGCCGCTTCTTTTGCTGCGCAACTTCACCAACACGGCGCTCACGTCCGATGCCGTCTCGGCGTCGTGCCCCGCCATGTTTTGCAGTCCGGCGATCGGAATCCAGATCACCCGATCCGCCGGCGTATTGCTCGGCTCCATGATGCCCGACACGACATACGTCTCGGCGTGCTGATTGTTCTCATCGAAAATCAGGCCGTGATAAGGATGAAACGTGTCGCCGAATTTCAGCTTGAGCCGATCCGCCGCGAAGCTGCCCACCACCGCCTGTTTCTTTTTTGGGTTGAACAGATACCCGTCGCGCACGGCGTACTTTTTTCCCTCACGATACTCGACCTCGAAAAGGTTCGTCGTCACGCCGACGAGCCGGTAGCCGTGGTAATTATCCCCGACCGCGATCGGTACAGCAGTGGCCACTCGCCGGTCGGCGGCGATCCGCTCGTACTGCTCCCACGACAAGTTTCCCGGCGACGCCTCGAGATGAAAAATGGAGTTGAGCACCAGTTGCAGCTTGGANTCGAAGCCGGAGTCCACGCCGGTGAAGCTCGCGCGCGCCTGATCCTTGACCACCCACACGCTCATCAGCAGTCCGCTGGCCAGCGCGATCGAGAACGCCGTGATCACCGTGGACAACAAGTGCTGCCGCAGACTGCGCAGGACGATTTGCAACAGGCTCACGGCTTGGCCTCCCCCGCGCTTGGCCCAGCGGCCGCCCGGTTGATGTCCGCCAAGTCGCGGACGTTGTCGAATTGGCCAAGCACCTTCCGGTCGTGGCTCACGAGCAGCAGCGCAGCGCCGTTCTCCCGGCACGTCTCGCGAACCAAGCCAAGCGACTCGGCGGCACTAGCGGGGTCGAGATTGCCAGTCGGCTCGTCGGCGAGTACGAGCTTGGGCCGGTTGGCCAGTGCCCGGGCCACGGCCACGCGCTGTTGTTGGCCAGTCGAGAGTTGGCGGGGGAAATGATCCAGCCGTCGGCCAAGCCCAACACGCTCGAGCAGTTCGCTGGCCCAGCGGCGATCCGCCCCCGGCCCGAAGCTCATCCCGAGCAGCACATTCTCGATGCAGGTGTAGCCCTGCAACAGGTTGAAGGTCTGGAAAATGTAGCCAATCGTGCGTGCCCGCAGTCGATCCCGCCCGGCTTCGCTGGTCTCGGAGACCGAGCAGCCGTCCAGCTCAATTCGCCCCTCGTCCGGCAGCAAAATACCGGCGATGAGGTTGAGGAACGTGGTTTTGCCAGAGCCGCTGGTGCCGCACAGAGCCACCTGCTGCCCGGCATCAAGCGAGAAAGCCGGCACATCGATCACAGTCAGGACGGATCCGTCCGGAGTCCCGTAGCACTTACGTAGATTTTCGATACTCAGCAGCAACGGCGGGAGGATTGGTGGCGCTTGGCCAAGTTTCAAGTATCAAGTGGCCGAAGGCGGCTTGGGCACAAAAAAAGCCCCTCCAAAACGGAGGGGCTTTGTAATCCAACTTGGTTGGATCAAATTAGAACTGGTAGTACAGGTTTAACGCAAATGCGCTGCTGTCGCCGTTAGCGCGATCACCTGTTTCATAGTTGTACTCCAAGCGTGTGAGGACATTGTCCCAGATGGAGTAACCCAACGTGGTGCTCCACATGGACTTGGTGTCGCTGCCGTCATCAACGGTGTCATAACGAGCCGCCAATGAGACGCCATCGCTGATGTCGAAAACGGCGTAAACGGCCACTGCATCGGCATCGGCCTGGCCGTTGCCATATTCGCGATCGTCATAAGCAACGCCCAAGGAAACCCCTTCGATCGGGCTGGCTATGGAAGCACCCACGTAGAAGAGCTTGTCTTCCGAGTCGTTATCAACGCCGGAACCGGCACCGTTCACATAGCCCACATACACCGTGCTGCCAGCGAGGAATCCCAAGTTGTCGGGAACCGTAACCTCAACGCCTGCCAAATAGGCGAAGTTGCCGTCACCAGAAATGGTGCCGTTGTGCAGTCCGCCGGTGGAGTCGAAGGAGTTGGCCAAGCCAAGAGAAACGCTGACGCTCTCAGTCAATGACGTGGACGCCAACAGACCCGTGTGCGTGAACGGCTCCAAGTCATAACCGTAGGAACGATCCACGTTCGGGTTGGAGGCACTAGCTTCAACTTCGTAACCAACGATCGTGTCGAACAGGCCGACCGTCAGGTCAATCCCATTACCGAACGGCACATTCAAGCCGATGTTAGCATTCTTGATGTGGAAGTCATCTCCCTCACCAGAGAAGTTTGATGCACGCTGACCCAACAGCAGTTCTACATTGTAGCCTGCGCTGTAATCACCCTCGCCAAGCGGGCTACCGATAGCCAAACTGGCGCCGTTTGCGACGAATCCTTGATCGCCGTACAGGTTGTTGTCCTGGCTGAAGGTTCCATTATAGGAAGCTTCAACAGATCCACTGATAACGGTCGACGACAATGCCGTCAACACGCTGTTTTCCTCTGCCTGACGCCAGCGGCGGCCAGACCCATAGTCCATTTGTTCATTTTCATTTTGTTCAGTTCCTCCTGAGAACTAGTTTGTTTTTGTTTACGTAAACCGCACTGGCATTCACCAATGCTTTGAGGGATAAAACCGGTCACCCCTCGCACGCCCAGAAGAGCGTACTTGGAAGGGAAATTAGTGACGCCAATGAGTGGGGGCAAGCGTTTTTATTGGTTTTTTTACAAAATTTAGCTTTTTTTTGCTCGAAAACGCGAAATTTGACTAAAAAACGGACTTTCCGAAGGAAATCCTGTGGATTACTTGTGAATAAAAAGTTAAAAAGATCCGCACCATTAAGCATTTGAAAGTCACGTGCTTGTGGGTGCACAACTTCTTGTGGCTCTTGTTGCCCGACACCACAACCAGCAGATTCAATTGAGGCTCTTTTCAAATGATCTCATGTAAGCTTCAACAATGGGGATCACACATTGCCGGCGGCGCATCGGTAATCTTGCAGTTGCCAAGGGACATCCCTAGTTTGTCCACGTGCAATTGGATTTTTTGGACGCCTTGCTAAAGCCGAATACCGGGATTCTTTCTATCTCAGAAACAGGCGTGATGATCGGCCAATCCAAGTTGCCTTTGGTATGCGTCCGCAATAAACGAGCCAAGCGCTACATCATCCGACTCCTGCCGGAACGAGTGCTCCGAGTGACCATTCCCCGAGGTGGCTCCAGGAGAGAGGCCCTCCGCTTTGTGTCGAAAAACTTTGCGTGGGTGGAAAAACAGTTCCTGTTCCTGCGCCTCCAAGATTCGTTGTTACCGGACGAAGCGAGCCTAGCGGTGGGAACGGTGCTCTTCAGAGGAAGGCGAGTTCCGGTGCGGAGGGTGTGTGAGGATGAGAGCTTGGCCTGTTTCGCCGGCCAATGTGACAGGGACTTGAGTGGGGAGAGTTCTCTCCGCGACACCGTGGAGACAATGCTGTATCGCTTGGCCAAGGTGGAACTCCCCGAGGCCACCGGCCGCTTGGCCAAGGTTCACGGATTCAACCCCGGGAGGGTGACCATCCGAAACCAGAGAACCCGCTGGGGATCATGCTCCAGCACGGGTGCCATCTCATTAAACTGGCGCTTGATCCAAGTGCCGGCTTTTGTCCGGGACTACGTCATCCTTCACGAGTTGATTCATCTCGATCATCTGAACCATTCAATACGGTTTTGGGAGCGCTTGGCCAAGGCTTGCCCAAATCTCAATGCTGCCGAGGCATGGCTCAAGTTGCACGGCAACAGGATCTGTTAGCGTTCAACCAGCAAACATTGCCCTTTGAAAAAGTAGTCTAGGGCAAAAAAAAACACCCGGATGTAACATCCGGGTGCTTCGTTTAATTTGTAGCGGAACTTTATTCTTTCACGCGAACCAAGCGGAAGAAGGCTTTGGTTCCGCAGTTCTTCTCCACGTGGATTCCCTTGCCCACTGTGGACGGAATGGACTCCCAACCGCCGCCCCTGCAGTCGCTGTTACGCTCCAGCATCAAGCCGGGTGAACCGGGCCAGATCACATAAAGGTCTTCACCTCTCTGGAATATCTGGTTCACCGCCATCTTGGCAATATCAGAGCCGCCGCCTGCAGTCGCGTCGTAGAGCGCATAGGTCCAACTGCGTGTCAGAACCCGATCAAAACCAACAGCCTTGAAGGCCAAGGTCACTTCCATTGCATTGTCAGTGCCGGGTTGCAAGTCCTCGAAACCAAGGAACACACCTGGAATTTCATCGACGGTGTTCTCCACCAGTGCAACCGTAGTCTGCAGTCCCCGAATGTTGCTCGAAGTCTTGGCACCGGCCATCACGTTGACACCATTGACAGATATGACCAAGGAATCCGGATCGACTTTGTCAGCCAACTCTCCATTGGCAAATTTCGATCCCAGCACCCAAACCTTGACCTGATGAGTGACGGTCTTGGTGGTGGTGCCCTCTTTCGGCGCCTTCAGCTTGATCACAGGAAGGTTGATGACATTGATCGCAGTTGATGACTCAGCCATGGCTCCGTTGGCGGAAGCGGTAACCACTACGCTGTAGCTTCCCTGATCCGCCTTCTTTACGCCTGACAATGTCAGGGAGCCGCCTGTCGCATCCGCGATGTCAGCGCCATCTTTCTTCCACTGGTAAGTAACATCACCGGGGCCGTACCCGGCCGCACTGAGTGTGATTGATTCACCCACCAAAAGATCCGAGTCACTGGGGGAAGTGGTGAACCCGACCTCAAGGACCCAATCGATAGCGCTTCCAATTGCTGCAGCATCGGCGTCTGAAGAAACAAACGCTCTCCGCTCGGGAGCCGCCGCACCGCTTGGCATAGCCGCGCCTTCCTCGTAGGTGGCACCATCCGCAACACCCCAGTCCGTCTGGAGGCCCGTGTTGACCACTACGAGGGGAAGGTTCGCTGACTCGAGGAAATCAACGTTGACACCCGCTGTCACCCTGGCACCGAAATTATCCAGCAACTCCGAGTCGGTGTCCCTGTACGATCTCCATGCCTGGGCAACCAGTTTGGCCGTGAAATCTGAACCCTCGTTGATGCTACTCGTCTGGTAAGTCGTCCAGCCGGCCTCATCCTTTTGCCAGAAATCATCATGGCTGCTGCCGGCCACATCGATTCCACCCAGAACAAGAGCGGCCCTGTTACCAACGTTGAGCTCATTTCCGGTCACCCCGCTGAACTCAACAGTCCAAGTCACCGTGTCAGGCAAATCCACCTTGATCCCGGACACCCGATAGGTGTCATACCCTTCTGACAACGCAATCGGATCACTTGTAAATAGAAGTGTTCCTGGCGTCTCGGTGCCGGGTTTATCGAGCAGGGCTTGAGCGCCATCGTTGGCATAAATCCGCAACGTTGCAGCCGCCACCCCTATCACCTCTACAACCTCGTCCACTGCTGCAACCGCGTCCACCCCTATCACCTCTGCAACCTCGTCCACTGCCACAACCGCATCCACTGCTTCTATTGCTAGCGTTTTCAAGTCACCAAGGTTCTTGCCCGGCGGCAATGTAGCAGCATTTACATAATAAGTTGCTTCGACACCTGCAACCGCGTCCACTGCTACAACCGCGTCCACTGCTACAACCGCTTCCACTGCTACAACCGCTGCAACCGCTGCAACTGCTGAGACCGCTTCCACCCCTTCCACTGCATCTCTTGGCGCAGGAGAGGAAGTGAGCTCCACGTAGGCTTCAAACTCAATCGCGTTAAGCAACCGACTGCTGCCAGCCAGGTCGATTTCATCGCCAAACTCGGTTCCAGTGTTGTAGTAGGCCTCATAAACCCCATGTGTAGAGTTGTAAATCACATCCCCGCTATTGATCCAGAAATCGTCGAAACTGGAACCAATCGTGGCAGGATTGTGAAAGACCAACCCGGCGCGATCGCCATCCGTATTGGCCACACCCGAGAATTGAACGGTCCAAGTGATGGTGTCAGGCACCTCTATGAGCAAGTCACTCACGTTCACACTGTTGAAGCCCGGAGCGATCGCGAACGGATCACTTTCATAAAGCACCGTTCCAGGCTGTGGCGCAACAGCATTACCTGCTCCATCATTGGCGTAAATGCGCACAACGACCTTCTCATCTCCATCGGCCGTGAAGTCGCCGAAATACTCGAAGGAGAGGCTATCGAGCAGACGGTTGTTCAATCCCAAGGTCACCTCGTCACCAAACTCCTTGATGCTGGGAAAGTAGGCACCACTGGTGGCGGTGTTCTCGTAAACCGTCCCACCGGAAGTGGCCACGCTTGGCGAAACGACAACCATGAGACGACCGTCAAGTGCCGCCGAACTGGTGTTGGCTGCCGTTGATGCAAACACGCCATAACCCTTGGACGCCAGAATGCCTTTGACTGCCAAATCACTGGCGGTCAACTCGTCCGCCCCGGTAACCAAGACAACCTCATCACCACGGGCACTCACTGAGACCTCATAGCTGATTTCCTTGAAACGGTATTTCCATGGGGCAGCCGCATCGGCGGCAACAATCTTGTAGGTTCCCGAATTGCCTGCCTGCACAGCACCCAAATCAAGTGACGCAGATGTGGCCCCGGCAATGGCTGCGCCGTTCTTGTACCATTGGTAAGTGATATTGGAGCGAATCGCCAACCGTGGCGCTGAGATCACCACCCGTATCGATGATGGAGAAGCCAGTTACCCAATCGACCGCAGCAACCAGCAAGGCGCCACCCTCAGCAGTCAGCGAACCCAAATCAGTTGTCTGGAACGGAAGATTCACCCGGCGGCCCGCGGCATCAGTTCCACCAGCCATTGAGGAACCAGCCTCATACCCGTAAACCGCGGCCTGGTGGGATGCACTACCCGCAGTGGCAACAACCGCTGCAGCCGCATTCGGAGTTCCCCAACCAAGAGTAGCCGTAGCACTCACTACGGTTTGTGCCCCGGCGGAAAGCCCACCGGCGAGAGGATGACTCGCATCAACGATTTGAACCTGGGTGGCGGAACTAACGGTTCCAGAAAGGTCGTTCCGTGCACCAATAAAGCCAAGGGCATCCTGGGCTGAACTGTCCAGATTGATGACAGGCGCAGTGGTGTCGGCATACTTGGCGGCCCAAGAATCATCCTGCAACGTAGATGAGATGGCCACAAATGACATGTGGCGTGAATCCGCATCACTCACCGGATGAGCTGGCCCCTGCAATGTGACTGAGAACCCTTCGCTCTCCAGAAGCTGCAAGAGGGTCACGTCCTCAGGATACAACCCTTTCTCCGCGGAATACATATTGACAATCTGCTCGGCAGCCAAGGCCTTGGCATACACCCTGAAGTCATCAATTAACCCATCAACACTGCTGTTTCCCTGACTGGTCGCAGAATCAATATTGCCACCCACTGAAAGCCTTGTGATATCAGTCGGCAAATCGCTGGTATTGGTTCCGGAATGAATCTTTTGACCATTTACCCAGATTTCCTTTGTGTCACCATTCTTGACAAAAACGAATTGGTTCCACTTTGAATAGTCACCACCCCATCCCTTGTTGATCCGTTGGGTGCTCCCATCACAACAACCAGCGGTATCCCAATAAATATCGCCAGTACCCCATGGAACATGCCCATGAGCGGCACGTCCAGAACCCGAACTCGCTGAAAAAGCATTGAAACTCGTTGAACTGGTCCGGTTCTTCACCTTCTGCCAGAAGACGAAAGTAACTGTGTCGAGCGCGGAGGCAGCATTCAGGAATCCACCCTCCTCAACCAGCATGGCGGCGGTACCGGAACCACTGATATCCAAAGCTGAACCACCCCCCGAACGGCTCTCGCCATACTTGGCACCCCCAGCAAAGACACCCTTAATTCCAGCAACGGAATCGACCGATCCCGCAGAATCGGAGGTGTCGTTGAAGTCCCATTTAGCAATCAGGTTCTGGCCGGCATCAGATGCGCCCGATGTATTCCTCCCAACCACCAAGAACACCTCGTTTTCACGCTCCGAGACCTTGATACTGGCTAATTTGCGGGCCTTGCCCTTAAAGTTCTTTGCAAACACTTGATATCGACCCGTCTGATCAAGGCTTATGTCTTCAATAACCAGTGTGTTTGACGTCTGCCATAAAACCACTCGTATGTGAGCAGGTCACCGGTGGCCGATGCGGTTAGCGTAACCTTGTCGCCCACAAGCGGCTTGGAATTTGAGACTGCCAGAGCAGTCACCTTCGGCTTGGCCACCGTCTTGATCTTCATGGTGCCGTTTACGTGAACAACCGCGTAATTCGATGCAACCGCTCCAGATGGGACGATCGCATAATCACCTGGCACCGTGTTGTCGGCATCTGTCGATAGCGAGGGAGCGGCGGTCACCACCGAAGAATCCTCCCCATTGAGAAAACCGGAATAAGTATATGTCAACTCAGGCAACGATTCTGTCTCGAACACTTCCTTGTTACCTGCTTGAACGGTCAGAACTGCAGGATCAATCGAGACTGTACCCTTATGCATTGGGACTAACTTAATCGCCACAGCATCCAGCAGCAAAGTGGCATCCCCCGCTGCAGTGGCGGAAAACACCAATTCGGTCTCACTGGCCGTTGCCACAAAGTTGTGGCTGGCAGTATGATACGCATTGGCACCGCCAACCGGTGATACCGCATCGACAGACCCAACTGCGTTCCCATCCACAGAGGCGGTAAAACCGATGGTGCCTCCACAACAGTTGCGCGTGTTATAGGAGTAACTCAAAACATATTCTTCGCCTGATTTCAAGCCCGCCACAGTTTGTGAGATCGTCTTCGACCCCTGTATAAAAGCAATATTGGCACCATCAGGAATCGCACCGTTGTCGCCGAACGGACCGCCATTGTTTATCCCACTGCCCGCTACCCAGCCCGTGATGGCTCCATAGCCTGGCCAAGCGGGAACAGCGTCCGCCTCAAAGCTGCCATTCACCACCAAGTCAGGCCCATATTGGCCAGCGTCAATATCGTAATTAATTTCGTAGTTCGGTGATGACGCATCACTAACTACAAACTCATATTCACCCGCATCTGTTGTAGCACTAATATCGATACTTGCGCTTGGCTGAGTTGTAAGGGCACTGGAATCTTCACCATTCACAAAGCCGGCATAGTTAAACGTTATGGTGCTGGCCGGTGTCAGGACACTCCCAGGGATTGGCAGCGCGTCATTCGCAGGCGCTGCCTCACCACTCTTGATCCAAGTCACGGCAATGTTGTCGCCGCCGCCACCTTCCTTCATCAGTGCCCGCACATAGTAGGACGTGCCAGCTGCAAGAACGACAGCGGATGAAGTAGTCTCCAAACGAGGACCGGTTATGGTGAGTTTCAGTGAATCTCCGGCTTCAATGACACCACTGACTGTATAAGTGATTACCTGGGCCTTAGCTGCCACAGCTGCCACAGCTGCTGTTTTTACGTCACCAACCACCTTGTCTGCTGGCAACGTATCGCCTGTAACGTATAAAACTTCTTCAACAGCATCAACAGCTGCGGCGGCGGCAGTCGCTGTGGCCAAGACGCCACTTTGGGTGTCATCAGTTCCGCCATTGGTCACCTCAGACGCAATCGAGATTGCACTGTTGGCCTCAGCCGCCGTGATGGTGACCACGCCTGCAGACGACGTAGCCGTCACCTTGGCGCTGGTATCACTGCTTCCCGCATTGATTGCTGCAGCTATGCCGCCAGCCGTCGTTGCAACGTCAAGCGCCGAAGGAGCGGTTATAGTGATCGTATCGACATCCACCTTCGCACGGCGGTCGGTACCGGCAAAACTCCGCATTCCGTTCCACACCGGTTCATTGGCAATCTTTACGAGGTTGGCGGGATCGCTGTCCGTGCTCAACCACAACTCGGCGTGATCATCCGCCGCAAGATAGAACTGGTATGAAGCCGTTTCAGTCGGGGTAAGGTAACCCTCCAGCACAACCCCGTAGTTGTCCCTGACATTACCAGCCGGCTTCGTGTTGATGTCGCCAGTCTGCGGCCACTCAAAATAACCGGCCACACCCTGGAAATCATACCCATCAGGGTACTTGGCATTTGCGGTGAGGTCACCCACCTGGGTGCCGCCGATACCGCGGTATTCACGAACACGTAGGCCCTGGGTTGTTGGGCC
>LWDU01038717.1_pt1 | contig 13198 bp, 11 predicted proteins | sample 727161 | NCBI WGS metagenome assembly LWDU01 (sample SAMN04566230, study PRJNA314399) | hydrothermal vent metagenome | isolation source: deep sea hydrothermal plume seawater | place: Mexico: Gulf of California, Guaymas Basin | collected 2004-07-11 | reverse complement strand
ATCAAGATTACGAACTCAACTGGCGACTTCGTGAAGCGGGCTTGACCGTTTGGTTTGACCCAACTCTCGTGGTGGATTATCGGCCGCGACCTACCTTGAAGAAACTGGCCTCTCAATACTTTCAATATGGAGCATGGAAACGCCGCATGCTTCTGAAGAACCCACGGTCGCTGCGGTTACGCCAGTTGGCAGCACCAGGGCTGGTTCTGGCGCTCTTCGGGTCAGCCATAGCACTCGCTTTGGGCAGCCTTTGGGGGCTTACCGTGCCCGGTGTTTATTTGTTTGCTTTATTGGCCGCATCCACCAAACAAAGGGATCTTTTAGCCCCCCAGCGGTGGGCTTTGCTGCGAACCTTCGCCACCATGCACTTGTCTTGGGGTTGGGGCTTTCTGTTTCGGCTTTCAAAGTAACTTCAGTGAACCAAGCACAACGACCGAAGCGATAGGGTAACCCGATGGCCGAAAACCTCGCAGATTCCGACCTCATCGAGCTCAGTGCCAAGACCCCACTCGGCCCTTATCTGAGGGAAATGTGGGAGCGGCGTGAGTTTGCCATTGTGGTACCAGCGAACGACATTCGGGCGCAGAATATGGACACTGCTCTTGGCCAACTCTGGCATTTGTTAAACCCGCTCATGCTCATCGGGGTTTATTACGTCATCTTTGGGGTAGTGCTTAAAACCAGTCGCGGAGTAGACAACTTTCTTGGTTTTTTAGTGGTGGGTATTTTAATTTTCCAGCTAACACAACGGGCCGTACAAGAAGCTGCCGCCTCAATTAAACGCAACGAATCGCTTATCCGGTCCATTCAGTTTCCTCGATCACTCTTGCCGGTTTCGGCGGTTACTGGCCAAACCATTGCTTTTGCCCCGAGCCTTGTGGTGCTCCTTGGATTTGTGCTCATCACTGGAGAACTCCCTACTTGGCGATGGTTCGCTCTCCCCGTGATTTTGCTGGGCCAAGCCTTATTCGGTGTCGGCGCTGCTTTCATCATTGCTCGTGTCGGCTTCGCGGTGACCGACATTCAGCAAATTTTGCCTCACTTGTTTCGCCTCTTGTTCTATATGTCGGGGGTTATTTTCAGTGTGGAAGTTTTCATCACCAACACCACTATGCAAAACTTGTTTGCTTTAAACCCTATGTATGACATCATCACCATTGCCCGATGGTCGCTCATGGGGCTGCCAGCACCTACCGCCTGCGTCGTGGGCCTTATCGTTTGGGCGACCCTTCTTCCAATTGCTGGACTGCTTTATTTTCGGGCCGGCGAGCACCGGTATGGAGCATGAGTATGAGGACGGCCCTGGTGGTCGACGATGTAAACGTCATTTACCGGGTCTACGAAGATGCCAAACCGGGAATCAAACAAATGTTTTCCAAAGGTCGTTCTCGGCGAAAGTTCCGCTCCATACATGCCGTCCGAGGCATCTCGTTTCGCCTAGACGAAGGGAAAAGCCTCGGCATAATCGGGTCGAATGGCTCTGGTAAGTCCACTTTGTTAATGGCCCTTACGGGGCTGCTTCCTTTAGAGTCAGGAAAAATAAAAGTACGCTCACGCCCCACCTTGTTGGCAGTTAGCGCCGCTCTTCGCCCGGGCCTTTCGGGTCGACGGAACATCATTATTGGTGGGTTAGCCATGGGCATGTCAAAGCGTGAGATCGAAAGCAAATTAGACGACATCTGCGCTTTTGCGGAATTGGAGGATTTTATTGATCTTCCTATGCGTGCTTATTCTTCTGGAATGCGGGCTCGGTTATCATTTGCTATTGCCACTGCTCATCAGCCAGAAATCTTGCTTATTGATGAAGCATTAGCAGTTGGCGATGCTCATTTCAAAGAAAAAAGTGCCGCTCGGATTAACAAGATCCGCTCTCAAGCAGGTGCGGTGATATTGGTGAGTCACGACACGGCTGAAGTAGCTCGATCCTGCGACCGTACCTTATGGATTGAAAAGGGCGAACTAAAAGCCGACGGCCCCACCGATGAGGTGATCGCTCTTTACCGGGCGGCCACCCACCCCGCTGGCTAGCCGGAACCCATGCAGGCAGAGCGCTTATTAGCGGCTGGCGCAGAGTTGGCCGAAGGTCCGGTTTGGGATACGCAGGCCCAAGAGGTGGTGTGGGTTGATGTCTTGGCCGGTCAGATAAATCGACTTTCATTAAGTGGCCAGGTAGGGTCCCCCACCCAAATGTCTACTTCGGTGGGGGCTCTTGCCTTCACCGCCACAAATTCTTGGCTAGCGGCAACTCCCGATGGCTTATGTCGTCTTGACGATCGCTCTCTGGTAGTTGGGTTACCTCTACAAGCACCAGATCTGCGCATGAACGACGGCAAGGTGGACCCACAGGGGCGTTTTGTGGGTGGAACCATGACCACTGGCCGGCCCCGCAAAGGTGCCGGTTCTTTATGGTCTTTCGGTGGCGCTGGCGTGCGCATGTTGGTTGACGGCGTCACGATCTCGAATGGGCTGGCTTGGTCCGCCGATGGCTGCACCATGTTTTATGTTGATACCCCTACGCAACGGATTGACGCTTTTGACTACGATCCCTCAAGCGGTGTGGTGGCCAACCGTCGACCCTGGGCGCATATTCCTTCAGAAATGGGGGCACCAGATGGCATGTGCATTGATGTTGAAGGAGGCCTTTGGGTTGCCTTGTGGGGAGGCAGCGCAGTGGTTCGTCTAATCGACGGAACAGTGACCGAACGTATTGAAGTACCAACACCCCAGGTCACTTGCCCTGCTTTTGTCGGGCCTAAGTTAGATCAACTCGTTATTACCACCGCCGCCATAGGCCTCGACCCTTGCCCCGAAGGAGCAGGCGATCTCTATATCTGCACCCCGGGGGTCGCCGGCACTTTGCCTAACCCTCTGGGGAGTTGGGCCAACTAGCTCTCCAGCACTGCGGCTATTTGCTTGGCGGCTCGCTCTGCTGGACTTTCTGCTCTCTCTAGGTGCAGGTGGTGGTATAAAAATTCTTCTGCTTGTTTGCGGACCTCTTCTCGAGAAGGTGGAGGTTCTCTCAATGCTTTGGCCAACTCGTCAACAGAGGAACTAAGAGAAAAAGCACCTCGATGGTCAGCAAAGGTCGGGACCTTCTCGCCATGTGGATTGTGGTAGGTCATGGGTACGCCTCGCACCAAAGCCTCGTAGCCCAGGGTGCTAAACCGGGTTACGAACCTCGGTGAGCGACTCAATAACGCCCCCGCATCTTCTTGAGACCGACGCCATGGTGCCACTAGCCCTTTGTCGGCCACATGCTGTGAAATGGTGTACCGCCACCCAGCGAGGCGGCTAGCTTTTTGCACACTCTTTAACCATGGCCGGCGGTGTTGTTCCCCCACCCCGTAAGTGAAGTTGAGATTCACCAGCAGTTTTTCGTCTTGAGCCGGTAGGGGTTCTTGGTGCCAGAGTTTAGTTAACCGTTCGCTGCCGATCAGAGTCCGAGAGCAACCGGAGAGAGCGTCGTAACTGTATTGCCCAAGGCAAAATACGTGATCTACGCTTCGGTAGGCCTGCCGTTGTTTTCCTGTGTCAACGTCTTGAAAGTCTTGCACGCCTTCTACCCATGCGAAGGTGGGGACTTGCTGGTTTTTCATAAAATCAACCAACGAAGCGGTAGTCCCCCAATCGTTTAGCACCACTAATGCTGTTGCTTGGGTTAGTTGGGTCTCGGTGAGGAGTTGCCCCCCAGCCCATGGGGCGGCATCTAAAAGTTCTTTATGTCGTTTTACTGATGGCCGCCACCGGTGCAGCACTCGGCGGGGCGGGGCAGGCGCTACCACCAAGCAAGGTTTTCCTCTTCGGTGGAGCTGGTTAGCCAAAGGCAGAAGTTCTTCTAAGTGGTAGGCGGCTTGAGCCACCAGGATTGCTGCTGGTTGTTCATTCACTTCTGGCGAAGATCCGCCAATTATTTGCAATACGGGCAAACGATCAAACAATACCTGGGACATGGCGGACTATTCGGTGGAGAGTCGTGCCGTGGCGCCGCCATCAACAACCAGCATTTGGCCGGTCAGATAAGGGGTTTGCTGGCTGTCGGCAAAGTGCACGATGGTGGGGGCGACCTGGCCGGGGGTGGCAATAAAGCCCAGCGGTGTTTTGTCTATCAAATTTTGGCGGTTGCCTTCTGGGCCGGCGGGGTGGGGGCGTCGACTTAAACCATCTTCCAGCATGGGGGTGGCTACTGCCCCAGGAAGCACTGCGTTGCAACGAATGCCTTGGGGGGCGAGTTCTAGCGCCGCAGCGCGGGTTAATGCCACCAATGCTCCCTTAGAGGCGGCATAGGCGGCCACGTTGATAGAAGTAGCTACGGCGTGCACTGACCCCACGTTTACAATGGCTCCTTTTGCTCGGGCCAGTTGTGGGGCTCCGGCCCGTATCATTTGAAAAGCACTTCTTACGTTGACATCAAAAACTGCTTGCCACTCCTCGTCGCTAGTAGCAGTCAGAGGCTTATCTAGGCCTACCGCGGCATTGTTTACTATGGCGTGAATTTTTTCGACGTCAGCCAGGCGTTCAAAAAGCTCTTTAACCGCATCTGGTTGCGAAAGATCAGCGTACTCAAAGCGTTCAAGGGGCTCCGGCGCCTCATTACGCCCTACTCCTATTACTTCCCAGCCTTGACGACGAAACTCTGCACAAACGGCAGCCCCGATTCCACTACTTACTCCAGTGACGACAGCAACTCGGCTCATAGGTCCAACTCTACGCCGAGTTCGTGAGCCAGGTTTTTCAAGGCCCGCACGTGTACCCGGGCCGAGGCCTCCAAAGTATTCGAAGCATTATGGGAACCAAAAATAACGTTCTTTAACAAGCGAATGGGGTCGTCTGGTGCTGGCGGTTCTTCTTCTAACACATCTACGGCGGCGCCGGCCAGGGTGCCATTTTGTAAAGCCCGCACCAGCGCTGGGGTTTCCACTACTGCCCCACGCCCAACGTTTACCAGCCACCCGCCGGGTTTCATGAGGGCAAGGTGTTGGTCGTTGATGAGGTGCTGGGTGCTGGGGTTCAGCGGGCAATTAACCGACACAATGTCGCTACGGGACATGAGGTCCTCAAAGGGGACCACCTGTGCGCCTAACTCTGTAGCAGCCTTTTGGCTTTCTGATGAGGGGTCTGAACCCAAAACGGTCATCCCGGCTACTACGGCTCGGCGCACCACGGCCCGGCCGATGCCTCCCAGCCCAATGACTCCGATGGTTTTTCCTCCCAAAGACCGTCCGGCGGGCTTAGGCCATTGTCCGGCTTGTATCCCATGATCAACAGCATGGAGTTGTCGAAGCAACAACACACAGTAAGCCATAGTGACGTCGGCTACTTCGTCGTCAAAAGCACCGGGGGTATTAGTTACCGGAATATTCCGCAGGGCGGCGGCTTCTTTGTCTATGCCATCTACCCCGATACCCCATTTGGAAATAGCTTTTAGATCTAAACAATGGTCGAGTACTTCTGCGGTGAACTGGTCGTCGCCGGCTACTACCCCCACACACCCTTCTAGGGCCGTCACCAATTCAGTTCCTTCAAGATGTTGCCCGGCTATTTCAGGGAGTTGCACCTCGAAACCAGCGGCGGTTAAGGCCGGAAGGTAGGCCTCTATGTCTCTAATAAGTTGAATACAAGTGACAGCAATTTTCATATTGTTTGCTCCTTATTCATGCGCTGCAGGGTCTCAGCTAAAACAAAATCGGTTTCTTCGTCAATATCCGTAGCTTCAAGAGGGTCTATTTCAAAGAGCAGTGGCCGATCGCCAAAGCGGCGGCCTTCGGATATTTGCTGCCGGCTAAACACATACATGCCTGAGTTTTCTTCATAGAGGGGAGGAAGGTCTTGGGTGCGAAGCAAAACTGCGGGGTCATGATTGACCGGCACGCCATCAGCGTCATAGAGACGAGTTTGTAAACGCGTCACTGAGAATAACGAATCGTGGGTGTTTGACGCTTCTTCTAAAGCAGCAAGGCCGGCAGAAATTGTTTCGGTGCGCAACAAAGGACTAGTGGAGTGTGTTTGCAAATACCAATCAGCATCCAACTGGCCGGCATCGTGCCGGAGAATTTCTGTCATGGGTACTTCACCGCCCAGCAAATGCTTAGGTCGGGGTATCACCAACACGGTAGGAAACTTTTCTGCGCATTGATCAGCCACCGTGGGGCTATCTGTATCAACGACCACTTGAGTAATTTGCGGGCAGGCCAGCAGGGTTTGCAGCATGTGGTGAAACAACGGTGCACCATTGAAGTCCCGATAGTTTTTGCCCGGCACCCGCTCGCTGGAATGACGCATAGGCATAAATGCAACAACGTTTAGCATTGAGTCTTTCTATCCTTCTGAGCCTGGTAACGGGCGTTTTCGTTTTGTGGTAAAGCCTTTGGGGTAATAGAACCGTCGCTTTAGTTCAGCGGTGGGGTCATCGTGTTGGCGAAACCCTTGCCATGCCCCACGAAACTGTGCGTAACGAAAACGAGGGATGCTCAAAAAATTACTTAACAAGCATCTCCGAGGTACCGCAGCCACATAATCACGAAGCGTGTTGGCTATAAAAAGTCCAGTTGCTTCAATAAACCCCATCTTTTGGTGCCCAAAAACTCGCTTGTGGGCTATCGCCTCTCGACGATAACGATTCATGGTCTGGGCGATGCTTTCCTCGTGCACGTGCACAATCATGGCCTCTGCCTCATACCAAAGGCCATGACCGTTGGCCAAGGCTTGTTTTGCCCATGCCATGTCTTCAAGCCCAGTGAGGGTTTCGTCGTAGGGGTTTTGTTCCCAAACGGTGCGTCGCACCGCACAGTTGGCATTATTGCAAAAAGGGTGATCTTGTTGTGGGTCAGAAACGTAAGGAAACCAACGGCGCATCATCTCCATCTCAGAAAAGTGGGTGCGCTCATCGCCGGTTTGTCTGCCGTAGACCAAGGCCACCTCAGGGTTTTCTTCAAAAGGAGCCACCAGCCGGGCCAACCAATGCTCATCAAATGGATACACGTGAGCACTTACAAAGACCAAGATATCGCTACTTGCTTCTCGGCAACCTACGTTGAGGGCTCGTCCGAAGGTAAAATCTCCGGGAGCAATCCTCACCACATCGGCTCCAAATTCTTGACAAATCTCTGCTGAACAGTCGGTGGAACCTGAATCGACCAAGATCACTTGATCGGCTTGATGAGTTTGCATAGCAAGACCTTCAAGCAGGGTCGGCAAATGCTCGGCCTCGTTAAAGGCGCGTATCACGATTGAAACAGAAAGAGCCACCAGCCCAGTCTATCTTCCAAGGTTGCGGCTCTTTGGCCACTACCCTGACCGTATGCATTCTGTTTCAGTGGTGATCCTCACCATGGGCGATCGCCCGGAGAGTTTAGCCGCCGCAGTCGCTTCTGCTCGCTCCCAAGAAGGCGTTCTGGTTGAGGTTGTGCTCGTCGTAAATGGAGGGAACTCGGCTCACGATTTGGCTGATGTGGTGGTTGAGCCAGGGGAAAATACCGGTATTCCTGGAGGGCGCAATCTTGGAGCGGCGGCAGCTTCTGGAGAATTTCTTTGCTTTTTGGATGACGACGCGTGGTATGCCACTAATGGGGTTATCGCCCAAGCGGTCGAAATGGCTGCTTCGAACCCGTTGGTGGCGGTGGTGGGTCTTGGGATCACTGATGCTGACGGTGAAACCACTAACCGGCACCACCCAATGCTTTTTAAGCGACCCGACCATACTTGTCAAGCAACTTCGTTCCCCGGGGGCGCTTGCGTGATTCGTAAGAGTGCATTTGACCAAGTAAGTGGATTCTACGCTGAATATTTCTATGGATTAGAGGAGACTGATCTCGCTTGGCGCCTTATCGATGCTGGATGGCAGGTTCTTTATGCTCCCCTATTGCTGATCCAGCACCCTGTCTCCTCCCCAGAAGGTAACCATCCAAACTTTTTTAAACAAACTGCCCGAAACAGAGTTTGGCTAGCTCGGCGTTTGTTACCTCCACCCTTTGCTCTCATCTACCTATTTAATTGGTCTTTTCTTTCTTTGGTACGTGAATGGCGGCGACTATCCACTCTCAAAGCAATTCTTCGTGGGTCTTTAACTGGTTGTCGCCATCGACCAAGCCAACGCCAACTAATTAGTTACCGAACCGTTGCCAGACTAACCAAGTTAAAACGCCCACCAATTATCTGATCCACCAATAATCGTAATCACTTACTGCTCTTACTAGCATTCGTTTTTCTCTTGCCGCACAACCAATGAGCAGCCTGCAAAAGTTCTTCATTGGTTATGGCGGCAGACTCAGATTCACTCAATAATCTTAAAAGCGAGGGCTTTATTTTTTTGAGTGCCTCTAGCCGGCCACGCGATCCCGAAGTACCTCTTGTACGTCGGACTGCTAGTGCATAAGCATCAGTAGAAAGCCTTGTTGAACCCATCAACCTCAATACATCAGAGTCGACTGCTTCAATGACCCTCAATGCTCCCTCATCACTTCTCTCAGCAAGTTCCCCCGCTGCAGTGAAACATGCCCCAGGGGCCGCACCTGCGGCAACGCGATAATACGCATCTGTCCGCCCGAGCACCCCTTTTGGTGCATCGTTCCATTCAAGGTCGAACGAAACGAACGCAGCCTGGATAGCACGAAAATGTTCTACAGGGTCACGGCGAGTCATAGAATCTGCTCTCCGGCGATAGGCAACACAAAGCGTTGGTTCATACACCGTCCGTCCGTTTAGGCGCAGCCACCATTGCCAAAATTCAGCATCTTCAGCGGTAATGGCTGATTCGTCAAAACCTCCCAGTGCCAGCACCAAGTCACGCTTTAATAGAGGAGCGCTTGCGATAAATGGAACTGACCGATTCGCTGGAACTAGCCATACATCCTCTCGTTTAGCGGCCCGACGACGAAATGGAAGCAGCATCGTCCGCTCGGGCACCGAGACCCAGTCTCCGTAACATCCAATTACCCCGAGCGGCGATTCTCCTAACCGCTGCACTCTCCGAGCCAACGCTGAAGGGAACAAAAAATCATCTGCGTCAAGAAACGTTACCCAAGTTCCAGATGCTGCTCTCAGCCCAAGGTTTCGCGCCGCTGCTAGTCCCTGCGATTTATCATTTTGGATGACCAAAAACCGGCCATCTGCCGCGGCTACTTTTTTGGCGATGGACAAAGTCTCATCTGATGATCCGTCGTCAATAACGACACAATTCCATATCACCCCTTTTTGACGCCGGACACTCTTCAAACACGCCGCAAGATGCTTTTCTTCATTTAAAGCCGGGATAACTACTGTTACTGCCACCCCGCTCATTTACTTACGGCCGATCGCTTCAAGAAGGTCCATTCGTCGAAAAATGTCTAAGTTGCCCCCCACCGTAGCATTGACGATTTCCCTACCGTCTGCAGCGAACATCTCACCAGCGAGCCGGTAGTTAACAAGAACACGATCCAATTTTGGATCCTTCCATGTTTTTCCTTTTCCAAAATAGTCAGGATGAAAATGGTTCACGTCATCACTGTTTGAGGTAAGCACGTCTCCCTTTCGGTCAACGTCATCAGGAATGGTGTAGCTAAAATCCATGCCAATCAGCGCAACCCGAGAGAAACCCATCCAATAGGCAAGTTGAAGGTTAATAATAGTGACTGATTGGCCGCAATAGAGACGTTGCCTTGGGTCTACTGAGAAACGGGGATGACATGCGGTGCCAGTACCTCGATCGTAAAACCCGGCATTCATTCTAAAAAAAATCATTTGATCAGTTACTTCATCATCGGAAAAGGCATCCCGATAGATGGTGGGGAAAAACTTGTAACTTGTTTCGAAACCCTTAATTTCCTTTGTGTTTTCCCGAAAAACACTTGTGTCTTCCACCACATAGTAAGTGATCGGGTCTGGGAAACGGTCTGCGGCATAAAAAATGCCATTTACACCAAAAGTAGGTACCCCTCCTAATTCTTCGACGGGGGTCTCATTCAGAGAAGGCCCATTACCAACAATAACCACCGTCTCGCCAACGTGTTTATTGTGCAGCTCATCGAACAACTCTGCGCTTCGAAGATCGAGAGCCCCCTCTTCTTTGTGGAGGAGTCGTCCGTAGTTCGTAGTCAACAACGACTCGGGGCCTCTTGTTTCTTGACATTTTACAAACTGCGTGATTTTCTTAGTCGCATCAATTGACTCCCACGTTTTTATAGAGAGCGACGAGCCAAGATTACAAGTGAGTTCCAATTCTCTCTCTGGAGAATCCACCGCAACAACTTCCACCTTGTCTCCAAGGCTTTTAATTAGTTCAACCGTCACTGGCCCAAAAGGGCGACGAACAATAAGTTTGGACGTTTTAACTCTGCCTAGTGCTACGTCACCATAGGAGTACCCGCTAAAAGGAGTTTCTTCCCATCTCGCTGCTCCTTCATCACCTTTCACAACATCTATATTGAGGTAAGAGACCTCCGCTCTTTCTTCTTTCAGTCGCTTACCTATCTCTGCGAGCGGGGCAACATCCGCAGATGTCTCAGCGAGAAGAAGAACATCAACTCCTTCTTTGCACCTTCGGATATCCACTACATCGCCCTCTTGTAACACCAGATCGGATACTAATGATCTCACTAGTACCTGAAGATGCTCTGCCCCTGCCATCGCCAATTGTTGGATTCGTTCTTTATCCTTTTCATCCACGTTTTGAGAAGCCACCCCAAGTCCAAGGCCTCGGTTTATCCCGGCCGTTACCCACTTCGTAACATCTAGATATTGAAATTGAGCTACGGTCATTGGCCGAAGAAATCCAATAATTTCATGAGTACACAAAATTTCTGGATCACCAGTAGAGACCAGACAAAGGCCAAGATACGTTGAGGCGCGGTGAAGGCGTATTTCCGCACCCTTCAATAAGCCGACCGGCAGTGATGCCGCTTTATCAACAACTACTTGTTCCTCGACCTTGGCAGCCCTATGGGCATCTTCACATAGTCGATCAGCTTCCTTCAGATGCCCAACAGAATCATTGCGCACCATGCTGGAGCGACGTTGTCGATATACACCCGATAATCTCCCCGCAGGTTTGAAGATGTACCCATGACGAAGAACTCGTTGCCAAAGATCCCAGTCTTCTGCCCCTCGCTTCATTTGCTCATCGAACCCTCCCAGTAAACGGAGTAGGTCTGTTCTCATCAACGGAGCATGAGCATTAAACGGGCATTCACCGGCAGAGGAAACAAAATCAACAACTTTCCCATCGTGCGGGCCATCAAGTGCTTCCGCTTGCTCTACAGTTGTTTCTTCTGGAACCTGGAGGGTTACTGCCCAAGAGCCTGCAACTTCTGCAAGAAGCCAATCTCTTTGCATGATTTCAACACGCCGCTCAAGTGACTTTCTGACCAACAAATCATCAGCATCAAGAAAAGTCACCAAAGGTTCTATGGCTTCCCTCAACCCCGTATTCCGGGCAGCAGACAACCCGCCATTTTTACCGTGACGGATAAGGCGAAATCGGTTATCTAATCGCTCCCAATTTGCGCCAATTTCTGCAGTCCTATCAGTCGAACCATCATCAATGATATAACAGCGCCAATTCTGAAATATCTGTGCTCTAACTGAAGCAAGGCAATCATCTAGAAACTCTTCTGCTTGAAAAGCAGGAACGACAATCCCGACCGCCAACGGAGCTCCCGAAGAAGCATGCGAAGAATCTACTGTTTCCAGCGTCAAAAAGGGCAGGTTTTCTAATTTGTCGAGAACAATCTTAACCGTTGCTGTCGTCTCTTTGCCCAAGTTCACCCGAGCGGTTTTACGCTGCCTTCTCATGTTCAGACGAAAAATCATTCTTCGCAATGTAGAAATAAAAAACACTCTCTTTGACGCTGCCCACCAAATTCGGTGAAGCCTCCAACCTAACCCTGACTTCAACCACGAAAAAAACCCACTTGGGCCTTGACTTTTCATACGTTGCGCTATCCGACCTAACAACGTTTCACCCTTTCGCTAAGTTGATACGCCCATACTCCACCTAATGCAGTTACCTTAGACTGCCATGTAGCGAATTCTTAACTTACCAATAGATAACTTGCTAACAATTTTCACCAAACACTTTCAGGACGAACGAAATGAATACAAAAAAAACCAGTAAAAGACTTTTTCAATCAATCCTTGGCTTCTACCGCTCGCCTTCAGGCTTACTGTTGGGAGCGCTCTTTCTTGTTTTGTGTGTCGGCCTCTGGACCAACAAAATCGTAGTTACGGTTTCTCTTGTTTTTTTCGCTGTCGCTCTTCCTTATCGCTTGATGAGAGAGCAACAACGCTCCGACGAACACGACGAAACAATTCGCCGCTGGACATACGGCCAAGTTTCTGCATTAGATGCGCTCAATGCTTCCTTGGGGAACCAGGTCAAAGACCTCGAAGCTTCCTTGGGGAACCGGGTCAAAGGCCTCGAAGCTTCCTTGGGGAACCGGGTCAAAGGCCTCGAATTGCAACTAAACGAACTATCTTCACACCAAGCCCTCTCTGAAAGCCGTCAAAGTGGGCTTTTCGGAGAATACCCACAACCTTTCTCCCGGTTCCTTGACAAAACAGTGACCGCTAACCTCGTTAACGTTTGGGACCATGCTTTAAACCTAAACCACACCCTTAATCACGTTGAATGGCTATCTCTTCATCTACAGGACCGCGAAAGGGCCTCTTTGGGTCGCTTCGCTACCACGCTGGCCGATATGGTCTCTCGCGTACTAATCACAAGGTCAGCGCTAGATAGAAATACTCAAATTCTTGAAATTGGCACTCTTTTCGGTCTAGGAAGTTTACTCGTCCATGAAGCAGTACGCCCCTTTTGCGACTCTCTGCAAACCACAGTAATTGACCCTTTTGAGGGTTACTACGACCGGGGCCGATTTGACCCACCCACCGGAATGCCGGTTACCGAAGCCACTTTTATCACCAATCGTCAGATTCTTGGCATCGACGAATCTGAAATTCGCTTGTTAAAAGGACTCTCTAACGATAAATCCATTTTTGAAGCGGCTTCCGACCGGCAGTACCAAGTCATTGTCGTAGATGGCGACCATAGTTACCAAGGCGTAAAAGATGATGTTGAGCGTTACACCCCATTGCTCGCTGACGACGGCCTCTTGATAATCGATGACTACGGAACTGACGATTGGCCAGACATTTACCGTTATGTAAACGAACTCGTAGATTCTGGCCAGTACGAATTGTTAGGCCATTATTCGCGAACCGCAGC
>LWDU01034904.1_pt1 | contig 13198 bp, 12 predicted proteins | sample 727161 | NCBI WGS metagenome assembly LWDU01 (sample SAMN04566230, study PRJNA314399) | hydrothermal vent metagenome | isolation source: deep sea hydrothermal plume seawater | place: Mexico: Gulf of California, Guaymas Basin | collected 2004-07-11 | reverse complement strand
AATTATTAATCAAAGTAAATTTTATATCACTTGTTAATTTGATTTTATCAAGAAATTGTGTTAAAGAATTAATTCAAGATCAATTTAATACAGTAATGATAGTAGATGAGTTGAAAAAAATTGAAAATAATGTTGAATACAGAAATAATATGATAAAGAGGTATAGTGAATTAAAAAAAATAATTGGAATGAGTGATGCCTCATTAAAAGTGTCTGATAAACTTTTATTATCTATTTAGGTTTTCTAATTAAAATTTCATCAATTATTCCATATTTTTTTGCTTCATCAGCTCTCATCCATTTATCACGATCAGAATCTTTTTGTATCTCATTAAAAGATTTTCCAGTATGATTTGCTAGAATATTGTATAAGTCTTTTCTTAATTCTTGCATCTGTTTTAATGTTATTTCCATATCAGTAGATTGTCCCTGCATTCCTCCGCTTGGTTGATGAATCATAACTCTAGAATGTTTTAAAGCAGATCTTTTATTTTTTGTTCCACCAGCTAATAAAATAGCACCCATGGATGCTGCCATTCCAGTACATATTGTGGCAACATTGGGTGATACATATTGCATTGTATCGTAAATACCTAAGCCTGCATAAACTGAACCTCCAGGAGAATTGATAAAAGTTGTGCAGTTATAATATTTGCTATATTTTCTTCAATTCCCATTCCAAGAAAAATAATTCTATCCATAATAAGTCTAGAAAAAACATCAATTTCTCTAAAATTTGTTGGTCTTTCTTCAATGACTGATCGAGTCATATTTTCTACTTTTTCAACATACTTATCAAATGTAAGACCATTTAAATTTTTGTCTTTTACTATATATTTTCTTAATTCTTCTCTGTTCATACTGATAAAATTAATTTATTTTATTTGCAAGTAGCCTAAATTTATCAATTGTTATTGATTTTTCACTAATTGATACTTTTTCTTTAATTAGATTAAAAATTTTATTTGATTTTAATTGATTAAAAATTTTAAGATAATTTTCTCCATTATTATGTTTTAAATAATTATCAACAAATTTATTTATGTCTTTATTTACTTCTTGAATCCCTGATCCTTGTAATTGATTTTGTATTTGATGTTTAGCAAGGGATACAATCTCTTCATTTTCAATTTTGATACTATTTTTGTCTATAATATCATCTACTATATAAGACCATTTAATTTGGTTACAATATTGTTCAAATTGTTCATTTAGTAATTTTTTACTTGTTTTTTCATCGTTATTTTTGGTAATCCAATCTTTTACATAATTAGTAGGAACTTCAATATTATATTTTGATACTAAATTTTTTTCAATTTCTCTATTTAATAATAATTCACTTTCTCGCAGATAATTTGCAGAAAGTGATTTTTTAATTTCATTATCAAATTTTTTTATTGTTTTAATTTTTCCAATTCCAAATATTTTATCAAATAATTCAGAATTAATCATTGCGGGAGATTTTTCAATAATATTTTCAATTTTGATAGAAACTTTATTAGGAGAGTTTTTTATATCTATTTTTTCACCTAGTATTTGAGATATTTTTTCATTATTATTTTTTGTTAATTTTAGTAAATCAATAGAAATAATATCATTAATAGATTTCCCGATAATTTTATTAGTTTCTTTATTATCTAATTTTTCAATTTCTAATAATGTTTTTTTTGTTTTATTATCATATGATATTTCACCATATACTGAAGATTTATTAGTTACTTTTTTTAGGTTTTCAATATTTGCGTATTGAGTTTGTAAATTCTTTACTGTTTCATCAACTATTTGTTTTTCAACTTTAATTTTGTGTAGGGTGTATTTAGATTTTTTTGTAAATGATTCTGTTTTAAAATCACTTAGGTGTCCTATTTTAAAATCAAAATCAAAATTGTTGATATTATCAATATTAGTATCTTCAAGATTATTTCCTTGTGGTATAGGTTCACCTATTATTTTAATTTTTTCATCTTTTATATATGAATTGATTTTATTACTAACTATTTTGTTAAGTTCCTCGAATAAAAGACCTTTACCATACATTTTTTTTAATAATTGAATAGGAACCATTCCGGGTCTGAAGCCTTTTAAATTAGCTTTTTTTTTCAACTCTTTGAGTTTTGATTCGTATTGGTTTATATAGTCTTTTTTTTCTAATACGAAGTGTATGGTTGATTCTATTTTTGAAATTTTTGTCTTAGTTATTTTCAATTTTTATTATTTATTAATTTGTGCGGATGGAGGGACTCGAACCCACAAGCCTTACGGCGCTAGATCCTAAATCTAGTGCGTCTACCAATTTCGCCACATCCGCATAAAACAGTCTGCAAATGTAGAAATAAATTATTTTAATGAGAAAATTTAAATTAAATTTCAATTTATAAAAATGAACATAAATAAACAAAGAATTACTTTAGAAGAAAAAGACAATAAATTGATTGTTAATGCATATAGAAGACTTTTAAGGCATTCTAAATCTCTTGTTTCTCAATCTGATGTTAATAATATAAAAAAAGCATTTAGAATTTCTTTAGAAGCCCATAAGGAAATGAGAAGAAAATCAGGAGAACCTTTTATTTTACATCCAATAAGTGTTGCTCAAATTTGTGTTCAAGAGATTGGATTAGGAGCTACATCAATAATAGCTGCTTTATTACATGATGTAGTTGAAGATACTGATTTAACTTTAAAATTTATAGAAAAAAAATTTGGATTCAATGTCGCTAGAATTTGTGATGGATTAACTAAAATATCTGGTGTTTTTACACCTGGATCATCGATGCAATCAGAAAATTTTAAGAAAATGTTATTAACCCTTGTGGATGATATGAGAGTTATTCTGATAAAATTGGCTGATAGATTGCATAACATGAGGACACTTGAAAGCATGTCAAGAAAAGGACAGTTAAAAATTTCATCTGAAACAATTTATGTTTATTCACCTTTGGCTCATAGACTTGGACTTTATTCCATAAAATCAGAATTAGATGATTTATATTTAAAATATACTGATAAAAAAAGTTTTAACTATATATCAAATAAATTAAGAGATACTAAATATCGTAGAGATAAGTTTATAAAATCTTTTATACGACCAATAAAGAAAAAATTAAAACATTTAGATTTAAAATTCAAAATTTTAGGAAGACAAAAATCTATATTTTCAATAAATAATAAGATAAAGAATCAGGATATAAGTTTTGAAGATATTTACGATCTTTTTGCAATTCGAATTATTTTAGATGTAAATTTTGAAGAAGAAAAAACTGTTTGTTGGCAGGCTTATTCAGTAGTAACGGATTTTTATCATCCTAATTCTGATAGATTGAAAGATTGGATTTCAACACCTAAAGCTAATGGATATGAGTCTTTACATACTACAGTTATGAGTGGTGTTGGAAAATGGGTAGAAGTTCAAATAAGATCTACGAGAATGGATGATATAGCAGAAAAGGGGTTTGCGGCTCATTGGAAATATAAAGAAAAATTAAAAGGAGATTCTAGATTTGATGATTGGATAAGTTCTATTAGAGATTTAGTAAGTCAGAAAAATTATTCTCCTCAGGAATTTTTAGATGATTTTAGAGGAAATTTATATAATGAAGAGATTTTTATTTTTACTCCAAATGGTGATTTAAAAACACTTCCTATAAACTCAACTGTTCTTGATTTTGCTTACTCTATCCATTCAGAAATTGGTTCAAAGTGTACTGGAGCTATAATTGATAAAGTATTAGTTCCATTAACTAAAATTTTAAAGAGTGGTGATCAAGTTAATGTAATTACTTCTACTAAGCAGAAGCCTTCAGAGGATTGGATAAATAAAGCAGTTACATCTAAGGCAAAATCATCTATTAAATCAAGTTTAATAGGACAAAGAAAAAACTTATCTACTCAAGGAAAAGATCTTATAAAAAGAAAATTCAAAAAATTAAAATTAAAATTTGATAAAAATATTTCTCAAGTGGCCAATTATTTTCATTACAGAAGTGTTATAGAATTTTATTATGATATAGCAAAAGGAATATTTAATCTAAAAAAGATTAGAGAGTATTTAAATTCTATTGAAAAGCTTAAAATAAAAGAGGAAAAATTAATTGTAGAAAATAAATCTAAAAAAGTCATAAATAAAAAAACATCTAATAGTTTAATTTTATTTGATGGAAATAATCAGACTTTAGATTATTCAATGTCTTCATGTTGTAACCCTATTCCTGGTGATGATATTTTTGGCTTTGTAACTATTAATGAAGGTATTAAAGTACATAGGACAAATTGTTCAAATTCACCTGAATTATTATCTAAATATGCCTATAGGGTTATAAAAGCAGAATGGTTTACTAAAATAAATAATAATTTATTATCCTCTTTATTGATTAATGGTACAGATAGGATTGGGGTTCTTGATGATATCACCAAAATAATTTCTTCGCAACTAAAGGTAAATATGAAATCAATTTCAATAAATATGAAGCATGGAATTTTTGAAGGAAAAATAGAATTATTTGTGTCTGATACCTTGCAATTATTTAAATTGATAGAGAAATTACAAAAAGTTGAAAATGTGATTAGTATTAAAAGAATTGATTAGTTTATATGGAATCAAAATCATCTGTAATAAAAGAAGTTAGAAAAATTTTAGATAAAAATCTTGAGTTAAGGGGATTGAGAAAAACACCCGAGAGATATGCGATTATTAATGAAATATATTCATATAATCATCATTTCGATGCGGATGAGTTGTATAATAGAATGATTAAGAAAAATTATAGAGTAAGTAAGGCAACTATATATAATACTTTGGATTTATTAGTAAATATTGATTTGGTAAGTAGACATATTTTTAAAGATAATCTTGCTAAGTATGAAAAATCTTTTGGTTTTAAACAACATGATCATATTATTCTTGATAATGATGAAATATTAGAATTTTGTGATCCTAGAATTCAATTAATTAAAAATTCAGTTGAAGAAATGTTTGGTGTTGAAATTAAAGATCATTCTTTGTATTTTTTTGGAACTAAAAAAAAGAAATAAATGCAAGTTGATGTGTTGTTAGGTTTGCAATGGGGTGATGAGGGCAAAGGTAAGATTGTTGATTTTTTAGCTCCAAATTATAGTGTGATTGCAAGATTTCAGGGAGGTCCAAATGCAGGACATACATTGGAATTTAATGGAAATAAGCATGTTTTACACCAAATACCTTCTGGTATTTTTAGAGAAAACAAGGAAAACATTATAGGAAATGGAGTTGTTTTAGATCCAGTCATTTTTATGAAAGAAGTTGAAGATATATACAATAAATTTGGTATAGATTTAAAGGATTGTTTAATTATTTCTAATAAAGCACAATTAATTTCACCAATTCATAGGCTCTTAGATAAGCTTCTTGAGGACAGTAAAGGGGATAAGAAAATAGGGTCTACTTTAAAAGGAATTGGTCCTACTTATCAAGACAAAATTGGTAGACAGGGCCTTCGGGTGGGGGATGTGTTATCAAAATTTTTTATAAATAAATATAAAGATCAAAAATCTACTCATGATTATTTTTTAAAAGGAAATTATCCAAGTGATTTTATAGAAAAGGAAAATTTATTTTTTAAGGCTGTTGATTTTTTAAAAGAATTTAACATAACAGACACTGAGTATGTAGTTAATAATCATATAAAAAAAAACAATAAAGTTTTAGCAGAAGGAGCTCAAGGAACATTATTAGATATAGATTTTGGAAGTTATCCATTTGTAACATCATCAAATACAACTACTGCTGGTGCATGTATAGGACTTGGTGTTTCTCCTAAAAAAATTGGCAATGTTTTTGGTATTTTTAAAGCTTATTGTACCCGTGTAGGGGCAGGACCTTTTCCTACAGAATTATTTGATCAAGTAGGTAAAAATATTGGAATAAATGGGAATGAATTTGGTTCAACAACAGGAAGATCAAGAAGATGTGGATGGCTTGATTTACCTGCATTAAAATATTCAGTTATGTTAAATGGGGTTACTGATCTTTATATGATGAAGTCAGACGTTTTATCAGATTTTAAAACTGTTAATATTTGTATTGGTTATAAATATAAAGGAAAGGATATTGATTATTTTCCTACATTAATTGAGTCTGAAGATATTATACCAATTTATAAATCATTTAATGGTTGGTCATCAAACATTAACAATTGTAGAAATTATAACAATTTAGATCAAGAATTTAAGGATTATATAAATTTTATTCAAGATAATTTAGGTGTACCTATTAAATTAATTTCTCTTGGTCCTGATAGAGAAGCTACTGTTTTAGTAAATTAAATTTTTCACTCTATTAAATATATTTTAATTTAGCGTAATTAAAATCTTATTAATGTCGCTATTGCTCAATTCTTTAATAGTATCTGAACCAACATCAAAATTTTATAATCAAAAAATAAATATATTAATTGGATCTGATGGTATTATTAAAAAAATATCAAAAAGGAAAATAAATAATAAAACAAAAAGAGTAATTGATTGTCAGAGTAAAAAAGTTTCTGTGGGTTGGATAGATTTTAATTCAAACTTTTGTGACCCTGGAAATGAATACAAAGAAGATTTAAATTCAGGTATGAATTTAGCTTCAAAATCAGGATTTGTTGATATATTACTTAGTTCTGATACAAATCCAGTTATTCAAACTAAGAATGATATTATTTACATAAAAAACAAGTCTTTAAATAGATTAACATCAATTCATCCTACTGCTGCAATTACTAAAAATTCTATTGGAATAGAGATGAATGATATAATAGATTTATATCATTCAGGTGCTGTTGCTTTTTCTGGTGGAACCTCTATAATTAAAAATTCAGAATTAATTTTAAAATCATTATTGTATCTAGATCAAATAAATGGCTTATATATATCTAAACCTAATGATTTTAATTTATCTAAAGGACAGGTTAATGATGGAATAAATAGTAATAAAGTTGGTTTAAAAGGTATTCCATACATATCAGAGACAATTGGAATTAAAAGAGACCTATCATTACTTGAATATGTGGGTGGAAAAATTCATTTTTCTGGTATATCTACTAAAAATTCTGTTGAATTAATAAAAAAGGCTAAATCAAAAGGGTTAAATGTTACTTGTGATGTTCCAATATATAATCTTTTACTTGATGATTCTAAAATATTAAATTTTGAAACATGTTATAAAGTTGATCCTCCACTACGTACAAAAGAGGATATTGATTCTTTAATTATTGGCCTAGAGGATGGCACTATTGATGTTATTTCTTCTTATCATCAACCACAAGATATTGATAGTAAAAATGTTGAGTTTGATAAAGCAAGCTTTGGTATTATTTCATTACAAACATTTTATTCAAATTTAGTTGAATTATCTAGTAAAATTTCTTTTGATATTTTACTAGATAAATTTACAAGAAACCCTAGAAGAATTTTAAAATTAGATCAACCTGAAATTAAGGAAGGTTATAGAGCTATTTTAACAATTTTTGATCATAATGCTTCATGGGATTATAATGAAAATACAAATCTTTCAAAATCTATTAATTCTCCATGGATGGATTGGTCAATTAGGGGGAAAGTTGAAGGAATTGTAGTGGGTTGTGAAACAAATATATTATTATAATAAAATGAAAAATATTGATTTATCTATAGTTATACCAGTATATAATGAAGAAGAATCTTTAGAATTATTATATAATTCAATTATAAATAATCTTAAGAATACGAATTTAAATTTTGAAATTATTTTTATTGATGATGGAAGTTCAGATAATTCCTGGAATGTTATAAAGACCATATCTAAAAAAAAAACAAATTTAAGCTCTATTAAATTCAGAAAAAATTATGGAAAATCTGATGCATTAGATGCTGGATTTAAAGCCTCTAATGGAACATATGTTTTAACTATGGATGCTGACTTGCAAGATGATCCTAATGAAATATATCCTTTATTTAAAATGATAAATCAAGATAATTATGATCTTGTTTCTGGATGGAAAAAAAAACGAAATGATCCTCTTTCAAAAACTATTCCCTCTAAATTTTTTAATTTGGTAACTAGAATATTTTCAGGAATAGAGCTAAATGATTTTAATTGTGGAATAAAAATATATAAAAAGGAATTAGTAAATTCTATAAATTTATATGGTGAAATGCATAGATATATTCCTTTAATTGCAAATTGGAATGGATATGATAAAATTGGAGAAAAAGTAGTTAACCATAATAAACGTAAATTTGGAAAAACAAAATTTGGTATGGAAAGATATATTAGAGGTTTTTTAGATCTTATTTCAGTAAGTTTTGTTTATAAATTTAGAAAAAGGCCAATGCATTTTTTTGGATCACTTGGTGTAATATCTTTTTTAATAGGTCTCATTTCTGTAGGTTGGATTATATATGAAAAGTTATCTAAAATATCTAATAATATTCCTTTAGATCAAATAAGGCCAGTTACTGATCAACCTTTTTTTTATATTGCTTTGGTAACTATAATTGTAGGAGTTCAACTATTTTTAGTTGGATTTATCTCTGAGTTAATAATATCAATAAATTCTGATAAAAATGGGTACATTATAGAAGATTCAGATATTAAATAAATTGTCTTCTTCTTTTTAATTATTAGAAAGTTATTATTTTGTTGCAATAAAAATTATTTCATTTTTAGATAATCCATATTTCATTTTTAGATCTTCAGATAATTTATTTATGTAATTATTTTCATCAACCTTGAAACCTATTGATGTTATTCTTTTATTATAATCTTTTCCATATTTTCTTACATGATCTGATTGACCATATTTTTTTTCTCTTTCTAATGGATCTATGATAGATTTATTTTCTAATGTTTTATTTTGTAGGGGATTATAAAAAGGAACTTGAAGTATAGAATATCCACCTTTTTTCAATACTCTTCTAATTTCTTTAAGAGCTAAAATATCATCCTTAACATGTTCAAGAACATGATTACATAAAACTATATCAAAAACATTATTTTCAAATGGCATATTGTGGATATCCATTTTTATATCTGCAAGAGGTGAATTTAAATCTCCAGTGGTATAATTTAAGTTTTTGGAGTTTTTAAATTTTCTTATAAAGCATTGTTCTGGCGCAATATGTAAGACATTTAATTTTTTATTAAAAAAATCAGTTTCATTTTTTAAATAAAGGTAAATTAATCTATGTCTTTCTAATGAAAGACAATTTGTACAAAGAGCATTTTCTCTTACTTTTCTACCGTATGGAAAAAATTTTCTTAGACTAATTTTACAAATTGGACAAAATACAGCATCTCCTTTATACAGTAGAGTTATAACTTTAAAAATTGGTTGACTGATTCTCTGTAAAAAAGATCTTGGGAAATTTTTTAATAAAAACCCAATAATAAATTTTATCATTATTTTTTATTAGAATTCCCAATGTAGTTTTTAGGAGTTATTTTAGATAGCTCATCCTTTATCTTTTGGTTAATAGGAAGGTTATTAATGAATTTAGATATTGATTCTTTTGTAATTTTATGATTACTTCTAGTAAGGTTTTTAAGAAGTTCATAAGGATTTGAAATTTTTTCTCTTCGTAAAATTGTTTGAATAGCTTCTGAGACAACAACCCAGTTTTCATTTAAATCTTTTTCAATAGTTTCTTTGCCAATATCTAATTTATTAATTCCTTTAATGATTGAATCAAAGGCTATTTTGGTGTACGCTAGAGGTAGACCAATATTTCTTGATACAGTAGAATCTGTTAAATCTCTTTGAAGTCTTGAAATAGGTAGTTTTTCAGCAAAAAATGTATATAAAGAGTTTGCTAACATTAAATTTCCTTCGGCATTTTCAAAGTCAATGGGATTTATTTTATGTGGCATTGTTGATGATCCAATTTCTTTTTTATTTACTTTTTGAATTAGATAATTAATTGATATATAATGCCATATATCTTTACAAAGATCTATAAGGATGGTGTTAATCCTAGATAAATTATGAAATATTGCAGCCATATTATCATAGTGTTCTATTTGTGTAGTTGGTTTACTTCTTTCAAGTCCTAATCTTTCAAGAAATTTATTTGAAAAATCATCCCAATTAATTGAGGGATAGGAAACATAGTGAGCATTAAGATTACCTGATGCTCCTCCAAATTTTCCATTATTAGGGATTTTATATAATAAATCAAGCTGATTTTTAATTCTCTCATAGAAAACATTTATTTCTTTTCCAAAAGTTGTGGGACTAGCAGCTTGTCCATGAGTTCTTGCAATCATGGAAATATTTATAAAATCATTAGATTTGTTTTTTAATAACTTTAGAACATCACCTAGACTAGGTAGTAGTATATCTTTTAAACAAAATTTTAGCATTAATGGAGTTGCGGTGTTGTTTATATCTTGAGAAGTTAATCCGAAATGAATGAACTCTTTATAATTTTCCAGTCCAAGATCATCAAATTTTTCTTTAATAAAATATTCAACAGCTTTTACATCATGATTAATTTTTTGTTCTATTTTTTTTATTCTATTAGCATTTTCAAGTGAAAATTTAGATGCAATAGCACTAATCTTCTTTTTATCAGAAGAACTAATTGAAGCTAATTGTTTTAAAGGAATATCACATAAAGCTTTAAAATATTCAATTTCTACATATACTCTATACTTTATAAGTGCATATTCTGAGAAATAGCTTGATATTTTGTTTGATATTTTGCTATATCTACCATCAATTGGTGATATAGATTTTAAATTATTTTCATTCATAATAGTCTGCAAATTTAAATAATAATTATTATAGATATCTTTTTTTTAATCAATCAGTATTATTTTTGTGTTTGTATAATTTATTTAAATGGAAAATAAATCAATAGTTAAAATTTATATTGATGGAGATATTCATGATATAGAAGTGGGTAAACAAGAAACTATTCTTGACGCAGGTCTTGAAAATGATATTGATATGCCTTATTCATGTCAAAGTGGTGTCTGTACATCTTGTCAGGGGAAATTAATTTCAGGAAATGTTAAAATGGATGTTTCAGATGCATTATCAGATGAAGAAATTGCAAAAGGTTACATTTTATGTTGTCAGTCTATTCCTTTGACGGATAGTTTAGTAATTGAAATAGAATAATATTTTTATTAATTATACATTTTATAGAAACAAAAACAATCTTATTTCGTTATAACACTAAATTAGTTTGATATATATTAAATAATGCAATAAATTTGCGGATCAGTTTTCACAAAATAATTAATTTATGAGGCAACTTAAAATCACCCAATCAATTACCAATAGAAGAGAAAGCCATACTTTAGAAAAGTATTTTACAGAAGTTAGTGGTGTTTCTATGATTACTCCTGATGAGGAAGTAAGATTAGCAAAACAAATTAAAAAAGGTAATCAAGATGCTCTCGATAAATTAGTTAGAGCTAATTTAAGATTTGTTGTTTCGGTTGCTAAGCAATATCAAAACAGAAGTCTTCCATTAAATGATTTGATAAATGAAGGAAATTTAGGTTTAATTAAAGCTGCTAAAAAGTTTGATGAAACTAAAGGATTTAAGTTTATTTCTTATGCTGTTTGGTGGATTAGGCAGTCTATTATGCAAGCGCTTGCAGAGCAATCAAGAATTGTAAGGCTGCCAATGAATAAATCGGGAGCTATTAATCAAATTAGAAGGGCTTATGCAGAATTGGAACAAAAATTAGAAAGGGAGCCTACTGAAGAAGAAATAGCAAAAATTTTAGATATGAAACCTTCTGAAGTAAGAAGTACTTTGAGTGCTGAAGTTAAACAAATGTCAATGGATGCTCCTTTTGGAGAGGATGACTCTGGATCTTTATTAGATGTTCTTGAAAATGATAGTGAAGGACCTACTGATACAGGTTTGGTTTTTAATAAATCTTTAAAAATTGAAACAATGAGAGCATTAGCAACTTTAACACCAAGAGAGAGAGATGTTGTTCTTATGAGTTTTGGTATAGGTTTTGATAATCCATATACATTGGAAGAAATTGGAGATGTTATGGGATTAACTAGAGAAAGAGTTCGTCAGATTAGAGAAAAAGCACTTCAAAAATTAAGAGAACCAGGTAAAAACAAACGTCTTAAAGAATTTACTGCTAATTAATATTATTTTAGATTAATAATTAATTTTATGGTTTTTATATACTATATTATTTAATAAAACTTATAAAAAAACTATAATATTGTATTGTTGAAATATAATTTAGATAGTGTAAGTATTTTACATTAAGTTTATTAGAATAATTAATTATGAAAATAAAACTTTTTCTTTTTTTATTAATTTTCATATTTATTTCTTGTAACAAAGTTGAAAATACATCAGAAAGTTTTAATAGTTCTCCTTTAATTAAAAAATCTATAATAGTAGGTGATGCTAAGTATGATGGTCCAGAAAAGATTTCTTATTACCATGCAGCCATTAGGAATGGTAACATTGATATAAACAAACCTTCTAGGTTTAGAGAATATAGGAGTGGGTATCGTGGTGTTGAGTATAATAAACTTATGAGTTCAAGAAATAATTTATTGAATTCTAGATCTCTAACTAATTTAGAAGAAGATAATGATATTAGGTATTCTAATTATGCTGAAGATAATGCTGTTTTTACTGAGAGAGGTCCAACTAATGTTCCAGGTAGAACCAGATCTATTGCAGTGGATGAAACTGATGCTACAGGTAATACTTGGTATGCTGCTGCTGTGGGTGGAGGAGTATGGAAAACAATAGATGCTGGAGTTTCATGGACTGAACTTTCGAATGATTTAACTAATATCGCTGTTTCTTCTGTAGCACTCTCCAAATCTAATCCAGATGTACTTTATGCTGGAACAGGTGAAAGTTGGGTTGGAAATTTAGATGCCGTTGATGGAAATGGAATTTATAAATCAATAAATGGTGGTGTAAATTGGGTAAATGTTTCTACAATAGATGGAGGTTATGTAGATGAAAGATTTTCAAATGTAAGTAGAGTGGTAGTTGATCCTAATAATAGTGATGTTGTAGTTATAAGTACTTCTGGAGCTGGATCAAGTTATATTTTTAAATCGTCTAATGGTGGCACAACTTGGACCCAGGTTAAAACATCATCCAATAGAATTCAACAAGTTGTAGCTGCACCTAGTGATTTTAATATTTTATATGCAGCTGTTAGAAGTTATGGTATTTTAAAATCTTCAGATGC
>LWDU01000980.1_pt1 | contig 13198 bp, 7 predicted proteins | sample 727161 | NCBI WGS metagenome assembly LWDU01 (sample SAMN04566230, study PRJNA314399) | hydrothermal vent metagenome | isolation source: deep sea hydrothermal plume seawater | place: Mexico: Gulf of California, Guaymas Basin | collected 2004-07-11 | reverse complement strand
CTGCAGGGAGCAGCGTCAGTGAACGGCCCATGGGCCGATGTTGAGGGAGCGGTGAGTCCGCAGATTATTCCTGCCAGCGAGGCGATGCAGTTTGGCCGCGCCGTGAGCGAGTAATTTGGTTGATTAACCAAAAAGAGAACACACACCAGAGGCCGGGCCAAGTGCCCGGCCTCTTTTTTATGTGGTGAGCTTGGCCAAGCGCGAGAACGGGGCACCGGGAACGGAGCGAAAGAATATCAAATACCGAACAAGGAATTTCGAAATTTGAGATTGAAGGAGAGGGGAGCATCATGCCCCTTTTTACTCTGCGGCCCTCTGTGCCTCCGCGCTTAAAAGTAAATCCCCGAAAACCCGTGTTCCAACTGGAAACCCAGAACCGAGCACCGAGCACTGGGAACAGGGAACCACTTTTATGTTTCTCGCGCTTGGCCAAGCGGGTAGCCTTTCCGCGTACCAATTCCGCGGAGTGAAAACAAGCCGTTCATCTTCCAGGGCGTTCACGCTGATCGAGCTGCTGGTGGTGATTGCCATCATCGCCATCCTTACGGCGTTGCTGCTGCCGGCGTTGGCCAGCGCCAAGGCTAAGGCGCATGGTATCGCCTGCCTGAATAACCTGCGACAAATCCAGCTGGCCTGGATCCTGTATGCCGAAGGCAATGACGGCGCGGTGCCCGCCGCCGAGGATGACCAAAGCAGCAAAAACCAGGTGGGCAGCCGCCCCGGCACAATGGGAACGGCGGCATGGGTGTCTGGTTGGCTTAACTTCAGCGCGAACAACCGGGAAAACACCAACGTCCTGTTGCTGATTCATCCACAACACGCACGGCTTGCCCCGTACCAGCCTTCACCCGGAGTTTACAAGTGCCCGGCCGACAAGAGCACCGTGACCGTGGACGGGCGGGCGTATCGTCGCGTGCGGAGTGTCTCCATGAATCAGGCCCTGGGCGGTCGTCCCTGGCACGCCCAGGGTGGGTTTCCGAAGACCGGTTTTTGGCTGCCGGCACCGCCGTACCGCACTTTTCAAAAGTTGGCCGGGATGAACAACCCGGAGCCGTCCCGGTTGTTTGTCCTGATTGACGAGCATCCGGACAGCGTCAACGGGGGCGGGTTTGCCGTCCGCATGGTGGAGTCCGACCGGATGCACGAGGCGCGCATTATCGATTACCCGGCCAGTCATCACAACGGCAGCGGCACACTGTCCTTTGCGGACGGCCACTCCGAGTTCAGGAAATGGATCGACGCACGCACCACGCCCCCGGTGCGCTACAACAACCAGCTGCAGTTGAACAAAAATTGCCGCGAAAACTCCGATATGCTTTGGCTGGCGGAACGCACCTCCAGCCGCATTCGCGGTTTCTGATGTGACGCTCATGTTCCCCCCTCAGGATATGGCAGCCATCGACCGGCCGAATGAAGGCCGGGCATTCACGCTCATTGAGTTGTCGGTGGTGATTGCCATCATCGCGATCCGGATATGGCCATCTATATGAATATATTGCCAAAAGTGGTTGTTAGGTTAATGAGATCACATGTCATTATTTTAACGGTTTTTGGCTTTTGGATTGATGTGTTTTTGATCCAAGCTGTCGAACAGATACAGCCTGTCGGCAAGGAACCGGTTGTTACCTTTAACAAAGACATTGCCCCTATCATCTTTAGGCATTGTTCGACGTGTCATCGTGATGGCATGGCTGCTCCTTTTAATCTTTTGACATATGAAGATGTGCGAAAGCGTGCGCGACAAATTTCTGAAGTTGTTGAATCCAAATACATGCCTCCCTGGCTGCCGGAACAGGGCCACGGCGACTTTACCGGGGCGCGACGCCTAACGGAGGGACAGATTGATCTTATTCAGGAGTGGGTTGACAAGGGTCTAAAGGAGGGGGAGGAAAACCTTCTCCCCAAGTTGCCTGACTGGCCAAGTGGCTGGCAGTCAGGGAAGCCAGATCTGATTGTGCAGATGGATGGGGAATACACTCTCAAGGCTGAAGGCCGAGATGTGTACCGAAATTTTGTGCTCCCAGTTCCGACCACAAAAACCAGGTATGTGCGGGCGTTGGAATTTCGTCCAGGCAACGCCAGAATTGTTCATCACGCGCTGATTTATGTGGATTCCACCCGGGAGTCACGTCGACGTCAAAATTCATCACCTATCCGAGGGTTTGGAGGTATGAGAGTACCGAGTTCCGCCTCCATGCCGGAAGGACAGTTCCTTAGCTGGCAGCCTGGAGCCTCTTACTCAGAGGAAGTCGGCACCATTCCGTGGTTGTTGGAACCTGGCACCGATCTTTTGATTCAGGTTCACATGAACCCGAGCGGCAAGCCTGAACCGTTCCGATGTTCTGTTGGCCTGTATTTCACGGATCAGCCGCCGGTGGTGTTGCCGTATAAAATCAACCAATGAGGAAAAATTTGAGGCCAAGGATGAGTTTGTTTTGCCGGGTGACGTCGAGGTGACACGGGTTCTGCCGCACGCCCATTACTTATGCCGGCGAATGGAGGGGTATGCCGTCCTTCCCGACGGATCCAGAAAGTGGCTTCTTCTTATAAAGAATTGGGACTTTAACTGGCAGGGTGATTATCGCTATCAGACTCCTGTTTTTCTCCCGAAGGGTACAAAGATCATGATGAATTTCACGTTCGACAACACGGCAAATAACACGGCGAATCCCAACTCTCCACCTGCCCAAGTGGTTTACGGGCCGCAATCGTCTGACGAGATGGCTGAATTATGGTTTCAACTTGTCTTGAAGAATCCAGACGACCGACCGCTGTTCAACAAGATGAGCCGTGAAAAGGCGAAGGCGACCCTGCTTGAATTCGGGCGGTTGAGTTTTGCGACTGAAACCAACAAACCGGATCTGCTGATAATGACAGCGCAGGCACGTTTGGCTGAGGGGGATTTCCGTGGTGCTTATGAACTATACAGCCAGGTGGTGCGCTTGGATCCGAATCGAGTGAGTGCATGGTTTAATATGGGAATTCTCCTGATGAACAGCAGGCAGAGTAAATCTGCTGCAATCGCTTTTCGGAGGGTCATAAGGATTGAGTTGTCCTTTATCGACAAAAGAAATTCGAACAGGCTGAGGGATTTCTTAGGCAGGCCCTTAAACTCAGGCCGGGAGATCCGGTCGCTTCAACAGCACTGCAATCTTTGTTGAAGGCCAAAAACCAATAATCTGTTCACCGTCAAGCTGCTGAATAGGGCGGGAATGGTAAAGCACGGAAAGCAGAGGGAAGGAATTGAAGTTTAAGCTCCAGAAGGCGTTCACACTCATCGAGCTGCTGCTGGTGATTGCCATCATCGCCATCCTTGCGGCGTTGCTGCTGCCGGCACTGGCCAGCGCCAAGGCCAAGGCTGGGCAGGCGGTTTGCCTGAACAATGGCAGACAGATCGGCCTGGCGGCGACCCTTTACACTTATGATGCCGACGGGCGGTTACCGCTCTGCCAAAACTGGGGACGCGCCTGGGGCCGGGATCACGCGCTGCGCCGCGACTCGGTCTGGATGCCGGAGTTGCTTGAGCCTTTCATCGGGAAAAACAACGGCGCACCCAGGCCAGGGCAACGTCGCCAGCCAAGGCTGCCCCGATCGGTCTTCGCCTGTCCGGTGGGCGTGCGGACCGAGGATCGGCAGGTGAAGTGGATGGGCAAACTATTCGTGAAAAACGACCACGTGACCTACGTGTGGAATCACATCTATCTCAAGAGAGTGCGGAGCACATATGAAGTCCAGCGGCCGGTCAGCGGCCGTCGGGCCAGTGACTGTGTCAGTCCAAGCATCGCGGCGTTGACCTGGGAACTTCCATGCTACAATCCCGATCAAATGCCCCACCGGAAGGGCCTGGTTCTGTCGTATCTTGACGGACATGGCGCCCGTGTGCCTGGCAACGCGAACGAGCACAGTTGGTGGGCCTACCACAGCCGTGACGGATGGGAGGAGGCGGGGTACACCTGCCGCAACCGCCACTAGCTCGCGCCGTTTGGCCAGACGTTGGTTTTGCGTTGGCCTTCGCCATGCTTTGGGGCTTTGATGGTGCGTGGTGACTTTTTTTGGAATAACACTTGGCCAAGCGTGACTGTTCGGCATTGATCGGATTTGTGCTGCAGCTGAAACTAGAATTATAATCTACCTTGGAAGTGGTTTGTGGCTTGATCGCGCTGTTTTAAAATGATCGGCGGTTGGAGGGACTGTCCCGTACAATGTCCCAGGCATTTTTAATCAGGAGATTTCTGGATGAATCGATAAAATGGATTTTGTTAAACATATAACAGTCATTGTTGTTACGCTTGCTGCTCTGGGTTGTTCGAGTGAGAAAAGGGATGCCTCTTCATCAACGGCTCAATCGAGAGGTGAACCCAATCTGCAGGCGTGCTCGATTATTATTAATAAATGTTCAAGTTGCCATATGAAGGGGGGAAGCGCCCCGTTTGCCCTGACGACATATGAGGAAATAAGAAAAAGGGGGAGTGCTATTGCCGAGGTCACCGCATCAAGATACATGCCGCCCTGGTTGCCAGTGAAAACTGCCCATTCCATTGTGGACGACAAGTCATTGACAAAATCAGAAATCGAAATAATCAGTGAATGGTATAAATCAGGAATGACTGAGCCGAAATCAGGCCTCGGGCCGTTAATCAGCACCAATCGTCTTGTTGAGTGGAAACTGGGGCCACCTGACTTGGTTTTGGAAATGAATTCTACCTTTGAGATGCCGGCTGAGTCCGCGGATGTTTACAGGCATTTTGTTGTCCCGTCCGGCGTGAAGGTTGATCGTTATGTAAGGGGGTTTGATTTTAAACCCGGTAACAATAGCATCGTTCATCATGCGTTCATAAAAATTGATAGGACAAATTCCTCCCGGAGGTTGGATGAGGCAGGTGGAGGGGTCGGGTTTGATGGAATGGATTCTGAGAACAATGCGGTTATGCCCGGGGGCCATTTCACTTCATGGCAACAGGGTCGCGAACCCAAATTGACGGAGGAGGGTGTGTCTTGGTTGTTGCCTGAAAACTCCGATGTTGTGTTTCAATTGCATTTGAAGTCCACCGGCAAAAAGGAGCGGATTAAATCCAAAATTGGTTTATATTTTACAAATAAAAAACCGACGAAATATTTTAGGAAGATCAACCTGACCAGGCGGGATTTCAGGATTCCAGCCAACGAGAAGGCATATGGTCTAAAGGAGTCATTTACTCTTGCTGAACCCGCCCACTTGAGAGCCGTGATGCCCCATGCCCATTATTTGGGTAGAGCGATCGATGCAAAAATTGTCTATCCGGATGGCAGGGTGGAGAATGTTCTCCATATCCCCAATTGGGATCCTGCCTGGCAATCGGAATATGTCTTTAAAGAGCCGATTCCTCTTCCGAGGGGTGCTACTCTAATTGGTGAAATATCCTACGATAACAGTGTAGATAACGTTAAAAACCCAAATCCAAAACCCAGGGAAGTCTCCTATGGGCCTCAAATTCAGGATGAGATGTTTGAGATTGCTTTTCAGTTGTTTACGGATCAAAAAGATCAACTCGACAAGATCTCAAGCCATATAGATGAGTACAACAAAGGGGTCCTGCTTAATGCGACAAAATTTCAGCTAGAACAAGATCCGGACAATGCAGATGAGTGGTGTTTTCTGGGACAGGTATATTTATCCACTCACGAGTTTGCGAAGGCCCATGCATCCTTTAAGAAATCAATTGAATTGGATCCCAATAACGCCGACGCATATTATTACCTTGGGATTTATCACAGGTTTAAGAAAAATCTGCCCAAGGCCGAACATTTTTTTATCAAAACACTACAGTTGGACAACCGTAACGCAAAGGCTCACGGGAATCTTGGGTTGATATACATTGAAAAAAAACTGTATCACCAATCAAAAAAACATTTTCAGCGTGCTTTGGAGATCAACCCCAATGATGGAATGGCAAGGGGAAAAGTTCGAGCGCTGGAGAGAAACGGATTTTAAGCCGGGTTCCGGGTGAGCTTGGCCAAGGGTCGCGAACGCCTACTGAAAGCGTTTCCAACCGGGGCTTTTGTCAACTCGTGGGCCCTCCATCTGCTTGGTCAAGCGGTGGTTTTGCGTTGGCTTTGGCTTCGGTTTGAGGTCTGATGGCGTGCGGTGACTTTTACGGAACCTCGTTTGGCCAGTTGCTTTTGACATTCATGGCCCATTATTTACGTTGGCGGGCATGGTCTTTTCGGAACCATGTAAACTATCCAACAATAAACCAACATACTTTCTAAATGAATATTATCCTAAAAAGGACTCTCCTCCATCTAATGGTGGTGGGCATGATGACCAGTGCGACCGGCCTGAAAGCACAAACGCTGATAGCGCATTTCCCTCTGGATGAGGATGGTGATTCAGCCGCCGTGGGTGGGTTCACCGCGAGTGAAATGATGGACGTTGAATTCGGCTCGGAAGGCGCGAACGCCAACACGGGGACCTCGGCGACGTTCAACGGCACAACGAGCATTATTCAGCACGACTGGAGTGCTGATTTGAACCCTGAAAGTTTCACGCTCACGTTGTGGGCGAGGTCCGAGGGTGGCGCGGGTGCATGGCATTCGCCGGTGACCAGCCGAAACGACGTTAACCCCGACAGCCAAGGCTATATCATCTACGACAACGAACCCGCCGGTGCCTGGACCTTCTGGAGTGGCAACGGCACCGAGGACGGCAACTGGCAAACCCTAGATGGCCCGGAAGTGACCCTGAGCGAGTGGGAGCACATCGCCATCACCTACGACAACGAGCTGGAAATAAAGCAGCTCTACGTCAACGGAGAACTCGAAGTAGAGTCTTATGATTACGTGTTTCCCAACGACACGACCCCGTTCAACATCGGGGCAGGTGGGGATACTGGAACTGCTTACTTTTTCAATGGTGATCTTGATGACATCGGTCTCTGGGATGGCGCCCTTTCCCAGGAAGAGATTCAGGTTGTCATGGAACAGGGTGTGGCCGCTGTTCCCTCAGGAGCCGGAGCCGGAGATGGAGATGGAGAGATGGAGATGGAGATGGAGATGGAGATGGAGATGGAGATGGAGATGGAGATGGAGATGGAGATGGAGATGGAGATGGAGATGGAGATGGTGGTGCTGGGCTCGTCGCCCATTTCCCACTTGATGCGGATGGTAATTCATTGAGCGTGGGAGGATTCACAGCCAGTACAGTGACCGATGTTGAGTTCGGTGGAGAAGGCGCGAATGCAAATACGGGAACCTCGGCATATTTTAACGGGACCAGTAGCCTGATCCAACACGACTGGATCGCTGATCTGAATCCTGAGGAGAGCTTCACGCTTGCGTTGTGGGCCAGATCCGATGGTGGGGCGGGTGCATGGCATTCGCCGGTGACCAGCCGAAACGACAAGAATCCCGACAGCCAAGGGTATCTGATCTACGACAACCAGCCGTCTGGTTCCTGGACCTTCTGGAGTGGCAACGGCACCGTGGACGGCAACTGGCAAGCCCTAGATGGACCAGCAGTCGACGTGGGCGAGTGGGAACACATCGCCATCGTCTACGACAACGAGCTGGAAATAAAGCAGCTCTACGTCAACGGAGAACTCGAAGTAGAGTCTAATGACGTAGTTGCTCCTAACGACACGAAGCCGTTCAGCATCGGGGCAGGTGGGGATATTGGAACTGCCTACTTCTTCAAGGGTGATATTGATGACATCGGTCTCTGGAACATAGCCCTTTCCCAGGAAGACATTTGGGCTGCTATGGAAGAGGGTGTGGTATCCTTTATTAATGCCGATGGAAATTCTCTGGATCCGGATGGAGATGGACTATTAACACGTATAGAAAAATTTTGGGGATTGGATCCCAATGTGGCGGATAGCGACACTGACAAGGATGGAGATGGCCTGACAGCGCTTGTGGAGATCTTGGAACTCCTTACCGACCCCAACAATGCCGACTCGGATGGTGACGGATTCAATGATGGCGTCGAAACCAAAACGGGTATCTATGTCGATGCTTCAAATACGGGCACAGATCCCACAAAGGAGGACACCGACGGGGATGGCCTTTTAGACGGAGATGAAGCACCAAGATCGAACCCGGTTATGGCTGACACCGACGGTGATGGCTATCCGGACGGGCGGGAAATTCAAGGTGGCTCGTCTCCGACCAATGCCAACAGCACACCTGGATTGCCGATGGTGATCGCCTACTGGCCGTTTGATGACCGGTCAGAGCAGACCGCGAATCTGGCCCCCAACGGAAAGGTGGGCAAGCTGGTCGGCCCGGATGAACTGCCTGAATATGTTCCCGGACACACGGGAGAGGAGGGCGACTATTCACTTGTCTTCGATGGCTACGAGGATTATGTCACCATCGGGGGCGGCCAGGGTGGCGAAGGTAAGTGGCAGCATATTAGCATCACCTACGACAACGAGCAGGAAATAAAGAAGCTCTACATCGACGGAGAACTTGCAGCAGAGTCCAATGACTCGGTTTTTCCTAACGACACGAAGCCGTTCAATATCGGGGCAGGTGGGGATACTGGAACTGCTTACTTTTTCAAGGGTGATATTGACGACATCGGCCTCTGGAACGGGGCATTGGCTCAAGATGAAATCAAGGCTGCCATGACTGAGGGTATCCTCGGGGCCGAGGCACAGGATGCCGATCTGGTTGCGCATTTTCCTCTTGATGAACATGGTGATTCAGAGATCGGAGATTTTTTGTCTGCAGTAGACGATGTGGAATACGACGTCCCTGGTGCGAACGAAAATACAGGAACCTCAGCAAGATTTGATGGCTGGGGCAGCATGATTCAGCATGACTGGGCCGAAGAGTTGAATCCTGAGAGTTTCACGCTTGCGTTGTGGGCCAGATCAGAAGGTGGAGCGGGGGCATGGCAATCGCCGGTCACCAGTCGAAACGACCTTAATCCCGACAGCCAAGGGTATCTGATCTACGACAACCAGCCCGCTGGTGCGTGGACATTTTGGAGTGGCAACGGCGACGTCGCCGGCAACTGGCAAACTTTAGATGGCCCAGCGCCACCCAAAAGTGGTCTGCTCAACGATCGCGAAGCATTGACCATGTCGGGCTGGGTCCGATTCGAGGAGGAGCAGCTCAGCAGGACCGGTTGGTTTGGGCAGAACGACGCGGTTGAATTTGGCATGATAGAGGCCGAGTCCATGATGTGGTGGAGCCCCAAGGGTTCGGTTCAAACCGAGCTTGGCCCATACGTTGAGGAATGGACCCATGTCGCGGTTGTGCTGGGTGACGGCACCATCTCAACCTATGTGAATGGGGAGGAGACAAACACTGTAGGTGGGGGAGGGCCCGTTAGCTCCGGTTACCCGTTCAACATTGGTGGCGGCGGCATTTGGGATGCCGCGGGTAATTACTTCTATGGCGAGCTTGATGACATCGCTGTATGGGACGTCGCCTTGACTGCGGTTGAGATCAAAAAAATCGCAGAAGGCCTGTCTCCGCTGGCGGAAGTTCCTCCCGCCGTTGCCGTTGTCAAGAACGCTGACGGTTCGCTGACGATTACATTTGACGGCACATTGCAGACTGCCCCGACTGTTAACGGCCCGTGGACCGATGTAAACGGCGCAAGCCCGTTGCAAATAACGGCTGACGGTGAGACCAGGTTTGGTCGAGCCAGGAAGTAAATCCCCCATGGAGCCAAGGTGAAGGCCTGAATCTTACACCATTTGCCAGGTGCAGGTCGGTATACCGTTTTTGTGCCACGGGGTACTGACTGGTTGTTTTTAAAAGTGGCTTGGTTACACTCACGAGATGTTAGTCCGTTTGCGATCCATTAGGCTTGTCGCTTTGTGCCTTCTTGTCGCGGGCGAACAAAACCTGTTCGCTCAAATCCAGGAGAAAACTCTCGAAATGGGTGGCTCTGCCCAAAAGCGATCCAAGCTTTTCCGGCCGATTGATGTCTCTGGAGCAGGTATCGACTTCGTTCACCGTTGGAATCCGCCTGCAAAACACAGGGATCAGCTTACGAATGCCTTTTCCGGGGCTGGTGTGGCTGCCGGAGATTATGACCAGGACGGCTATCCTGATCTGTTCATTTGCGGGCAAACTAACGGCGGGCAGTTGTTCAGGAACCTGGGCAATTTCAAGTTTGCCAACAGATCGTCCCTGCTGAAACCGCCCGCGCCCGCGGGTACTTGGGCGACCGGTGCCTCATGGGCGGATGTCGACAATGACGGCTGGCTTGACCTCTATGTGTGCGGTTTTGACTGTCCAAACCGACTCTATTTGAATCGCCCCCAGGGTGGCGGGCGTGTACTCGTCGAAAGCGCCGGTGTCCTTGGTGTGGATTTTAGCGGAGCGAGCATCGTGGGCACATTCGCGGACTATGATCGGGATGGTGACCTCGATTTGTTCGTGGTCACGAACAGGCTTCCAGTTCCGGCTTCGTTGCTCAGCCAGCCGTTTTCCCTTAGCCGGGGCCCGAATGGCGAGCCGGTTCTTCCCGAGGCATTCCGGCAATACGCGGATGTGATCGCTCTGCCCGGAGGCAAGGGATTTAAGAAGATTGACGCGGGCCAGTACGATCACCTCTACCGAAACGAAGGGCCCGGCAAACCGTTCAGGGAGGTCACGCGCGAGGCCGGCATGAGCGGCAACCATTACGGCCTTTCGGCGATGTGGTGGGACTGGAATCAGGATGGGTGGCCGGATCTTTATGTTGCCAACGATTTCTACGGCCCGGACCGGCTCTGGACGAACAACGGGCCTGACGCTGATGGCGTCGTGACATTCACCGACATGACCAGGGGATCCCTTCCCCATACGCCGTGGTTTTCGATGGGAGCTGATATCGCTGACGTGAACAACGACGGTTGGATGGATTTTCTTGCCACCGACATGGCGGGCAGCACGCACTACAACGAGAAGATGCAGATGGGAAACATGTCCGGGCCCGACAGCGACGCGTGGTTTTTGAATTTTCCCGTCCCACCACAGTACATGCGCAATGCGCTTTATCTTAACTCGGGAACAAAAAACTTCATGGAAGTCGCCCAGCTTTACGGCGTCTCGAAAACGGACTGGACGTGGTCGGTCAACTTCGGGGATCTCGACAACGACGGCTGGGAGGACCTGTTCGTCACTAACGGAATGAGCCGCGACTGGTTGAACAGCGATCTCCGTGCAAGGGCACCCTCGAAGGACGGTTGGGATCGTTATTACGACTTCTGGTATGCGCAGAAACCTCTTCTCCAAACCAACCGGGTATTTCGAAACCAGGCCGGGCTGAAAATGCGGGAGAGTGGTGCCGAGTGGGGGTTGGGCAGTAACAGTGTCAGTTTCGGTTCCGTTTTGTCGGATCTGAACGGGGACGGAAACCTGGATGTGGTGGTGAACAACTTCGGCGGCCCTCCATCGATCTTCGAGAACACCGGTGCATCAGGCCATCGGATTGTGGTACAGCTTGTTGGAACGGCAAGCAATCGGTTCGGCATTGGCGCCACCGTGACGGTTCGGCTGGCAAACCCGGATCAAAAATTGACCCGCTATCTCACCTCGGCCCGGGGCTTCATGTCCTGCCCGGAGCCGGCCCTGCACTTTGGCCTGGGCAACCAAAAGGAAATCCAATCGCTGACAGTAACATGGCCCAGCGGCCGCAATCAGTCCTTTGAGAGCCTGAAGGCGAACCGGCGGTACACAATCACCGAGCCGGCTACCGTTCCGGGGGAGGGGAAACCATCCCGGGAAAGGGATTCCCTGTTCGTGGCAGTTGATCGTTTGAAAGGGGTTCGCCATCGTGAGCGTCCTTTTGACGACTTTTCCCGGCAGCCGCTGCTCCCCGGTAAACATTCCCGGCTCGGCCCCGGCATTGTCTTTGCAGATGTTGATGGTGACGGTCTGGAGGATTTCTATCTCGCCCAGGCGGCAGGCACCGCGGGGCGAATCTATTTTCGTAGGAATAAACCGGGCAAAACCGGAAACCTGTTCGAGGTGCGAGGTTTGGATCCGTTCAGGCAGCACGCTGAATGCGAGGATGTCACGCCCCTTTTTTTTGATGCTGACAATGACGGTGACTCGGACCTGTACGTCGTCAGCGGGGGCGTCGAGGGCAGCGCGGGCTCACCTGTATTCAAGGATCGTCTCTACTTGAACGACGGGAATGGCAACTTTTCAGCGGCCCCAAATAATGCACTGCCTGGTATTTCGGTAAGTGGTGGCCCAGCTGCGGTGGCTGATTATGACAAGGATGGGGATCTTGACGTTTTCGTCGGCGGCCGCGTTGTTCCCGGCAAATATCCCGAGACACCGCGCAGTTGCCTGCTCCGCAACGACTCCAGCAACGGCAGCGTGCGATTCAGTGATGTTGCGCCGGTGGCTGAGCTTGGGGAGTTGGGGATGGTTACAGCCGCCGTCTGGGCGGATACCAATGGTGATACCTGGCCGGAACTGATCGTGGCCACTGAATGGGGGCCGGTGGAGGTCATCCAAAATATTCAAGGTAGCCTGCGCAGGGTTGCGGCCGGGTCGGGTATGGAAAAAGTGACCGGTTGGTGGAGCAGCCTGGCTGCCGGTGACTTGGATGGCGACGGGGACATTGATCTGGTCGCTGGAAACACCGGTCTCAACACGAAATACAAGGCCACTGTTTCCAAGCCCGAGCTGCTTTTCTACGGGGATTTTGACGGAACCGGCACGCAGCGAATTCTCGAGGCCAAGTTCGAAGGTGAAGTCTGTTTCCCCCATCGTGGCTACAGTTGCTCGAGCCATGCCATGCCAGGCTTGAGGGCCAAGTTGCCGACCTTCCACTCTTTTGCGATCAAATCACTCGAATCCATTTACTCGCAATCCCGGCTGGACAAGGCGCGCCGTTACGAGGCGAACACGCTGGCGTCCGGCATCTTTGTGAACGATGGCGGTGGCCGTTTCTCTTTTGTGCAGTTACCCCGCATTGCTCAAGCCTTTCCCGTGAGCGGCATCGCCGTTCATGATTTTACCAACGACGACAAACCGGACATCTACATCGTCGGCAACTCAGGCAGCCCGCAGCGAGAAACAGGCAACATGGACGGGGGCGTCAGTCTGCTTCTCAAGGGCGACGGCTTGGGGGGCTTTCATCCCGTCTGGCCCAGTGAGTCGGGCCTTGTCGTGCCCGGGGATGCCCGGAGGATTGCACTGACCGACCTTAACGGGGACTCAAAGCTCGATATTGTCGTGACCGTAAACGATGCGGACCTGA
>LWDU01032189.1_pt1 | contig 13199 bp, 13 predicted proteins | sample 727161 | NCBI WGS metagenome assembly LWDU01 (sample SAMN04566230, study PRJNA314399) | hydrothermal vent metagenome | isolation source: deep sea hydrothermal plume seawater | place: Mexico: Gulf of California, Guaymas Basin | collected 2004-07-11 | reverse complement strand
TTTGGGCTAATCCTTTGTTTGTAAGTCCGTGACCGGCTGTAACAGCAATCGCTTGGTCTTGCCAATTACAGGCTTGTAGAATTTCTTCAAGGCTCCATTTCTTGGCAGCATCGCCTTGGATTACACCAAGCATGCGGCGCTCAGGATTGAGTAGCGCATGACCTTGCATGACTTTTGGAGTTGAATCCGTGCCTTCAATCAATCGGTTGCTAATAGTGCATTTTGTATCGGTTGAAGATGTTTACAGAATTATCGTCATACTTCAAAATCATTCTTCTTCATCAAGCCAAAGGAATCTTTCACAAGATACACAAGTGTAAGTTTGCGGCCTTTTTCCTTTGACAACTTCAATGTGGGCACAAGCACCACAGAGAATTGAAGTGGTAATCGGTTTGTCTATTGTCGTATCAACACGATACATAACTCGTCCAGCATCAGGCATTCCTTCACTCGAGGGAAGCCATTCTCGAATCTCTTTCTTGGACAATCCCAAGTCGCTTTTAATACTCATTCCAATAATGAATAATGCAACACCGCTAATGCCAATCGTTCCAGCCAGAAGGTAAATCTCAGCAACGGTGAAGAAGGCACCAAAGACAATACATACCGCACCGGATAGAATGAAGTTTTCACGTGGATTACGCATCAAATCAACTCTCTAAGCAAGTGCATTGGCCAATGCTTCAGCAACTCGTGGTATTTGTGACAAAGGAACTGCACATAGACCAATGCGCACTCCTCCAGTAAGCGGAACGAGGTATACATCCTGCTCAGCACATGCTTCTGCAAGTGCAGTTGGGTCTTCACTCTCAATCCATGCAAAGAATCCATCCATAGTCGGATTGAGAGGAACTCCGAGTTTGCTACAGGCTTCGTTCAACGCATTTCTCCTAGTCACCAATAAATCTTTCAATCTATCTCTCTCGCCTGCCCATGCAGCACCAGATTGTTCATCTGCATGCATTGTACTAACGGTGTATTGGGCGATACGAGGCGCTGCCGACCATTGCCAATTCTTTCAGTTACAGCAGCGTCGGGATGTAAACTGACCAGAGCGCCAGTTCTCAAGCCATATATTGTATGTGATTTGGATAGAGAGATTGAAATTGTTATCAGTAAATTTTCAGGCCATGGCATTCCATTATCTAGAGCCTCAGTAATTGTTTCAGCCCAACCATGCGGTTCTTCCGCATACAAGTGATATGCGGCATCTAAGAGCAATGTATGACCAACGTTTTCGTTACGTGTTGCACTTTCCATCATCGCATCTAACAGTGCCATTCGCCCATCAGCAGTCATTGATAATCCAGTAGGATTGTGAGCCGGATCGTTTAGCCAAGTCATCACTTTATCTTGAGTTTGGCATAACTTTTCCAATTCCGATTTAAAACCTGCAACATCAACATATGGCAGACTAGAATCTCCAGATGGCAATAGTGGATAAGTTGCATAAGACAATCCGCAACCGTTGAGAAATCCATTATATGGCCCCCAATGTCTATCTCTTAACAGAACTTTATCGCCTCGATTAGCAAAATTTGCAGCTGCCAGATAAAGTGCACCAGAGCCACCAGGAGTTGCAGTAGCAGTTGTTGTGATTCCAAGTTGCTCCAATTGTGAGCGTTTTTCTCCAAGAGCCAGTGTGACTGCGAGGTCTAGAAATGCTGGTAAACCTTTGAGTGGTGCATAAGCAGCAATCTCAACAGGTGGTGCTTGGCGAATTGCTGCATCCACTACCTGATTAATCGCCAAAGAACCATCGTCTTCTAACAATGCACCGATGGTACCGTTTACGGCATCAGCACCAGAAGCAACCGCTTCTTGAAAACGAGCCCACCAGCCAAAAATAGTGTCGTTTCCGACTTTGGTTTGTGCATATGGGTTCAGTAATCCAATACCTGCATCGTCGTCCATACCTCACCCAATGCCGACTTCCTCTTTGAGTTGCCCCTCCTAATTATTGCAATTATTATTGTAAAAGGCAATACTATCCAAATATTACCTTTCCAATTGTCAATACGCTTCGCAACCAGTTCAACCACTTTATTCAAGAAGGGGAGGCAACTCGCCCACCTTGTCGCCAACGTAGCATAGCTGGTAGTGCTTCGGATTTGTAATCCGACGGTCGGGAGTTCGAGTCTCTCCGTTGGCTCCTTAATTATTGATGTTGTATTGCTGAGTCAACGGAGATACGACTGTAAGCGATTTCATTTCGAACTCCCTTCAGGAGTAGGTTAGTCCTGTATTGATTATTATTGTAGACGGACTCAACCTGTCTTTCCGTTGGCCCCTTAATACATCTTGTTTAACCAAGTTTCAACGTCCATTGGCGTCCTCTGTTTCGGCAGATTGTTTGGCCATAAATCTGATTTTTACGGCACATTAAATAATGAGATAGATGACAAACGAATTTATGAATCTTGACATATGGGTGCAAAATTTCCTAACCGCTAGAGGATTAGGACTGGAGATGACCCACTATGTCTTGCTGGGAATTCATTTGATGATTCTTTTAGTGGTTTGTTTATTGGGCAATTTTGTAACGAGGAAGTTTATCGTTCAAGGCATTCGGAAGTTTATTAAAAACTCTAAAAACGATTGGGATGATATATTACTGGAGAAAAAAGTGTTTCATTCTTTATCGACCCTGGTGCCGTTGATTTTTATCCAATATCTATCGGTTCCAATTCTTTCGAATTTCCCTTCCCTAATTCCGTTTGTTCATATTGCTGTGAAGGTGTTACTGGTATGGGTGATAGCGTCGGTTATTATAAAAACGCTAAAAGCTTTAGAGGAGGTCAGTACGAGAATCACTTATTTTAAAGACAAGCCGATCAGTAGTTATGTTCAACTTGCTAATATAATGATTTATGTGGTAGTTGCGATCTTAGTTTTTGCAACTATTATGGATAGGGACCCAGTCGCGTTATTGGGTGCTTTAGGTGCTTTAACGGCAGTTCTAATGTTGGTTTTTAAGGATACTATTCTTGGTTTGGTGGCAAGTATTCAACTTTCATCACACGATATGGTTAGGGTCGGAGATTGGGTTTCCATGCCGAAGTACGGTACTGATGGAGATGTTTTAGAGATTACTTTGAATACGGTTAAAGTTCAAAACTGGGACAATACAATTTCTACGATTCCAACTTATGCTTTCATTTCAGACTCCTTTAAGAATTGGAGAGGAATGACTGATTCTGGGGCTAGAAGAATAAAAAGGTCGTTAAATATCAACATGACGAGCATTAAATTTTGTACGGATAAAGAAATCGCTCATTACAAAAACATTGAACTATTGAAGAACCATATAGACTCAATACAGAACGAAATTGCAATTCACAACGACATTAATGAACATGATAAATCATCTTTGTTGAATGGTCGAAACCTCACTAATATCGGACTGTTTAGGGAGTATGCGCTTCAGTATTTAATGGCCAATGAACACCTTAGAACGGATTTAACCTTGATGGTTAGACAGTTGGAACCTACCGAAAATGGTTTGCCGATAGAGATATATTGCTTTAGTAAAAATATTGCGTGGGTGGAGTATGAAGCAATTCAAGCCGATATTTTTGACCACCTTTTATCTTCAACATCCAATTTTGATCTAGAAATATTTCAGAATCCTACAGGGAAATACGGCGGTTAAGATATATTATCTACTGGCGAATTACAATCGTTGACCGCCTATCTTGCCTCAATGCATAAGCCGGTAGACCATAGACGCATCCTTGGCTTTCTAAGGCGACCAATAGCAATTGAGTGGAAGCGAATCCTCAAAGAAGGAGTAACGACAGGCCCCCTCATGGTAGCACAGCGCCTTGACGGCAGGGCTTGCGCGGCAAGCGTTGAGGAAGAACTTCATGCTCGCATTTCAAATCTAAAACAGGCTGGAATAATTCCACATCTTGCAGTAGTAATTGTGGGAGATGACCCAGCATCACATGTATATGTTGGATCTAAGGTCAAGGCATGTGAGAGATTGGGAATAAAATCAACGCATATTGAATTACCAAGCGATAGTAATGAGAGTGAAGTTAGAGATATTATCAACAAATTAAATGCTGATGATTCACTACACGGGATATTGGTACAATCTCCACTTCCAAAACATATGGATGAAGAAGGATTAACCGATTTAATTTCTCCAAACAAAGATGTTGATGGTTTTCACCCAGAAAACCTTGGACGCTTAGTACAAGGAAGAATGGATGGAATGCTGCCTTGCACACCTAGTGGTGTAATGCGTATGCTACAGTGGGCAGGAGTTGAAACATCAGGAAAAAGCGCTGTAGTTCTTGGTCGTTCGCGAATTGTCGGAAATCCAATGGCTCTGTTACTCGGGGCAAAAGGTGTAGATTGTACTGTCACTGTCGCTCATTCAAGAACTGCAGATAGTAGAGCAGTTTGTTCAACTGCTGATATTCTAATCGCTGCGGTTGGTAGGGCTGAAATGGTTACCGAGGATTGGGTTAAACCAGGGGCTGTTGTTGTTGATGTAGGAATTAATCGCGTAGATGATACAACCCGTGAACGTGGATGGAGGCTTGCAGGAGATGTTGATTCAAGCGTTGCCAATACAGCATCTTGGTTATCACCAGTTCCAGGTGGAGTCGGGCCAATGACTATTGCAATGTTGATGGAAAATACCGTACGCGCAGCAGAGATGAAAATAATTTGAGTGGACAACACTGATAGGTTCAGTCATACCGTATCGTATTGATAGCATGGACCACCGAGCGCCTCGTCTTGTGATTATTGCCCGAATAATCACCGTGAATATCATCGTAGTTCTAGTTACCAATTTCAAATATAATCTATTTGGAACTGCTGGATGGAAGATTGAGGAAACCGTATTACTGATGAAAGCAATTACTTGGGCAGTAATAGCATGGTGGGCTAGTAGGGAAAGAGAGGTTCCTGAATTTGATGCTAAGCCAACATTTGTCGCTCCTCATCAACCACTATGGACCAATTTGGCTTTGAAACAGTTGCTTCTAATTCACAAACATCTGCAATAATTAGTTCAATATTGGGACAACCAGAGGATTCCAGTCAACAAAATATCCAACAAGCAATAGGCGCACTCGGAATTGCAGATAATCAGCAGCCGATAGTGGCAGCACCAGTTCAACAAGTGATAGAAGCACCTATTCGCCAAGTAATTCAACAACCGATTGAACATGTACTTGAGCCAGCACAAGTAATTGAAGCACAGCCTTTGAGAGTAAATGTGGAGAGAATACCATTACCTCATGAGGACCCAGATGAAGTAGTAACACCGGACATTCCTGGACTTGAAGAAGGACGGGTCTTTGCAAGCGAAGAACTTTCTCAAGTACCATTACCCGATTTGGATGAATTCCTTTCCAGTCTTCCATCATTGGATGGCTTACTCGAAGGTACTGACAATCCTGAACAAAAAGTAACTTCTGATTTAGAAGACCTTCTTCCAACACTTCCAGAATTACCAGAAATAGATTTGCAGCAAGATGAAGAATTACCGCCAGCCATTTCACAAATATCGAGTCCTACTCCAGAATTACCAGGCCTAGATGGTTTGTTTTGATAAACACAACTTGAAATGTGGTTGATTAGAGGATTGATAATGATGCAATGGAGTGAACATTACGACCTTCACGGGCATTCCACATATTCCGATGGGGAATTGAGCGTCTCTCAACTTGCTCAAAAAATCAAGGATGAGGGGGTTAATGTTTGGGCCTTAACCGATCACGATGTAATTAGTGGTTGGAGTGAAGCGAGTGAAGAGGCTAAACAAAGAGGGTTGAAATGGATTACCAGCAGAAGCAATAGTCTTAGAAAAAGAAGGTAGAGATAGGTCGACGACATCATGGCATTTACTCGCTTATTTCCCACATCATAATCCGAATGACAAATCAGCCTCAATGACTGCTTTTAGTGAGTGGTTGCAACCATTTGCAGAGGGAAGAATTGGAAGAATGAAGCGGATGGTTGAGAAAATCAATGAATTGGGAATGGAGATTGCCTTTGAAGACGTAATGGCGAGGTCTAGCGGTGCGATTGGAAGGCCTCATCTAGCCAAGGAAATGATAGAAAAAGGCTACGCTGATTCAGTGCAGCAAGTATTTGATGAATGGTTAGGAGACGGTTGCCCTGCTCATGTTGAAAAGAGAAAACCATCGATTATTGAAGCGGTAAATGCCGTACATGCTGCAGGTGGAATATGTTCATTAGCTCATCCAATCTATTATGGAATTGAAACCGACAATTTACTTTCCTACATTCATAATGCTGGAATAGATGCAGTAGAAGCATTCCATCGTTCACACCCAGATAAGTATCGAATCGAATTGTGGCAAGGTGCTCTAAAACTTGGCTTGAAAGTAACCTGCGGCTCAGATTACCATGGGCCTAGTTACCAAGCACGACCAGGACATATGTCTGTGCCAAGTTCATCATTACCTGAGCAAATAATTTGACAATTATTGTTCTCGCGTAAAGGTATCAATAATTAGTGCTATTTCAAATAATAGAATTACTGGTACAGCGACCAAGAACAAACTCAAAGGGTCGGGTGGTGAAAACAATGCACCCATTACAAATGATGCAAACCAAATATGGCGGCGGTATTGTTTGATTTGGCTTCGATCCACTACTCCAAATCTCAATATCAACAATGTGGCAACAGGTGCCTGAAAACCGATAATTGATGCAATAGCCAAATTTGTGATAAAGCCAACATAGCCAGACAATCTCCACTCTGTGGATAATCCGGCGCTCTGTGCATCGTTAGTTAGGTATTCAAGCAGCATTGGAGTTAACCAATTCCAAGAGTAATACAAACCCGATATTGACAGAATTATTATCGCAATAGTCGTGATGATAAATGTTGGAGCAGGTTTAGGTATCGTAGTATTTATCCCAATTAACCGTTGTTTCAATTCAGGAGACTTCAGACCTTCAATAATACCAAAATAGATCAATGTCGCCACGACAAAAAACATACCTATACTCATCGCAATTCGTAGTTGTAGCATGATGAATTCAACTGGTGAAGTGACAATAATTTCTACACCATCTGGTAATCTATTAGGCTCTATTAACCATGAGATTAGTTCTCTTGTTATTGGAAATCCAATGATAATCCCAAAGATGAAAACGAATCCAATAACTTTTATTTTTGAGCGCAAAAAATCCCTTGATTGTTTGAGCAACTGACCTCCGGGACTATCCATCAATTCCTCAACAGCACTTGCCAAGTCACTGTTATCAGACATAATCTCACCGTTATTCAGACTCAAGCAAATCCTGTTCCCATAAGTGACTTGGAGTTGAATCAATCAAACTGCGCTTGTACTTCTTCAAGCGGTATAATCTGTGAACTACAAATCCTGTTATCCAAAGAGATGGAAGTGAAAGTAATACCGCTTGCCACATAATGTCGTCATGGTAATCATTGATAATACGAACTTGCACAACTTCATTATCAGTTGACCCATTCGTGTTTCCTGGATTGTGCATTATTATTAGATGGTAATTATTTGGAGTATCTATTTCAAGCATTAATGTGGATTGAGCCTCTACAGTGTAATAGTCGCCGAGAGTTTTCATAATCTCCCAATCAATAGAACCATTTTCCATAGCGGGTTCACTCATTTCAACAATAATCACAACAACTTCTATTGTGATACTTTCATGAAGATTAGTTAGGTTCGATGAAACACTCAAACCGGGTTTAAATTCTTGAATAATTTCAAAAGTTGAATCATCGGCTCCAAGTTGATAGGAGATTCTAGAATCTGTAGTTTCAGACTGAATATTTACAGACATTAAAATGACTGTGAGCAATATTAGAGCAGCCACACCCTCGGCAAAGACGTGTCGCCACACTTTTTTCCTAGTAACGCCCTTGAACATTGGTCCGAAATCATTGCGAAGTCGTGGTTGTAGGTGATGAATAAACAATGCACCGATTCCACCAATAATTATCCCGAGTGGGATGTCGACAACCCAATGAATGCCGAGATAAAGAATTGTGAACATAAATAATACTGTATTAATTGCAACGAACAAATGGTATGGCCAGTGGCGCCATTGAGACATTTTCAATCCCTTTTCTTTTACATGTAAGTAATTGAGGTAGAGTATGCCAAATGGTATGGCAACATGTAAACTCGGAACTGCATTATCCATAGGGTCATGCAATGCGTAAAACGAACTATACCAGCCATCATGATACAATAGAGCATCCATATTTGGAATCCATGAAGAAGTTACTTCCACATTGAAAAATAAGTAATAAGGAACAGCAAGAGCATAAATGAGCAGATAATTCAAGGCGACCTTGTCCGTCATATCGCGGTCACCAGTAAATGCAAAGTACACAGTTGTCACATAGATTAAGAATAGATAAATGAATAGATAATGGAAGTTAAGGAACTCGGTCAGTATATCATTTTGAAAAGCATCTTGTATCCACTTTGTAAAATCACCCTCGACAGAATATATCAATTCAGTCCAATGTCCAGTTTCCATTTTTATAGGTTCATTTATCGTATCGGTAATTGCCTTCCATTTTATTATGACAATATAGCCAAGGGCGTGAAGATAGTATCTCTTCTCGTGGAAAGTGCGACTCCATTCTCGCCAAGGGATTCTCATCTCTGGTAAGAACTACAATCAGTAGTAACATGATTGAATATGGTTCCATGTTTGTATGGCGATGCCCCCTCTCTTTAGCAGTTACCACAGTAATTAGAGGCGGTAATGATGGTTTGGCAATAACGGCAGTCTTTCAATCAGGCTGCGCGATTACGAATATCTTCTTCCTTCGCAACTCTAAATCCCTCTTCAACATCGACCCAGCGCGGCTTCGAATCACAGATTCACCCATGAGTCACAATGCCATTAACAGGATATGATGCTTTTGCCGCAAAATAAAAAGATAGTCTTTCAAGGTGAAAGGAGTGGACCTAATAGGGCGGGAAGATGTATTGTCAAGAGCCAGAAAATACATTTCGATGGTATTGAATTTGATATTAGAATGACTTCAGACAATCAATTAGTAATCCACCATGATAGAAGCGTATCGATAGATAGTAGTCGCTTACAAGGTAAAAGTGAGTGGGTTGAATCATGGACACTAGAGGATTTGGAATCTGAGGGTTTTCTCTCTTTCAGAGCCATGTTAGAGGATCCAATCATTCGCAGTAATTGGGTTGAAAAAGGAAAAATGGGTTGCGTTGAGATAAAGCGGCCGCATCCAACTGCCCCTATGGGTGGAGGATATTTTTCACGCAAAAAACACAATAATCACATCACAGATATCATAAAAATGGCAGATGAAATCCTTGACGAGTTCGAAGTGCCAAATCAGAATATGGTATATTATGCCTTTCACAAAGACATGGGACAGAGTGCAAAAATTGCCAAATCTACGCGTCCTTGGGCTGCATTAATTCCTTATATTTCACCATATGGAAATAGAACCACCCAACGGATTCAAAGTTTTCCAAGATATCTCACAACATCGTTTTCAACTTTGGTAAAGCAGCATAATAAAATGGGAAGTTCAATGCTGCCTTGTGCAATTGAGTACTTCATTCCCCCTCACAACAAGTTGCCTATCGGAAAAACAATGGGGTTGCATGGTAAGAAATTACACAATATGAACCATATTCGAAAAGGTATGGCAACATATGTTTGGCCTGCCAAGCCAATCCACGAGAAATCAATATTGAATGCTGGACTAACTGGATTGACCGATAAGGCAAATCCACAATTCACATGGTTGCCTACTGGAGACGCACGTTGGGTAAATCCAGCAATTCAACCACTTGATAATCAGCAACAAATTCTCCTCAATTCAGCTACCGAAGAAAACCACTTAGAAATATTGAAACAACTTAAGCAGGAAGTTCCAATCTGGAGTGAATGCGATAATACAAGAAGAGTAGAATTAATTTCAATGTGGAAAAAATCTTGGAATTGGCAAAAATCAATTGATGAGATATTACAAAGTTCCAGTGAATCTTCACCACCATGGCAAGCATCGCGATTGATTGGCCACAGAGGCTCGGGTAAAACATCTCGGCCAGTGATAAGTGAATAATTACTCAACATGGCGCAGAGTTTGTTGTTCTGCATAGTATTTAGGACGGTAAATAGGAGTGCCTTTGCCATTGCGGAATACAGTACGCTCATCAACTATTTGCGCACCGATTCCTATAACACGAGCCCAACCAAAGAATGTAGTATAGTAGGTTGGGTCTTCTAAGCCAACATGGTAGAGTAAGGCGCCACTCGCAATGTCAACATTTGCCTTTGGATTACTTATTTTTGGATTTTCTGCAAGGACTCTCGGTGCAACTTCTCTAAGAGTGCGGATAATTTTGAAATTTTCATCATTCGGACAAATTTCTTCTCCAAGAGCCAAAACCGAAAATCGGTCGCTTTTCTGCCAACTCTCCCCGTACGAATTGTTCGACTTGTTCAGGGTCGCTTGTGCCAACTTTGAGAACAAATTCAAGGCATGATTGATTTGCACGCCCGTGCAATGGTCCACTCAATGCATTCATTGCTCCAGCCATTGCCGAATATACAGTCGCTTTACTAGAAGCGATTGCCTTACCTGTGAAGGTTGAGAGATTTCCTCCACCATGGTCCATGTGCAATACCAAATATGTTGAAATCACTCTGTGCATTTTTTCATTATCAACATCATCAAGGTCTAATGTTAAAATAAACCTTTCAACCATACTAAGGGATGAATCATCAGCAGGAATATCTTGCTCACGACCCTCTCTAATACGGTACATTAAGCCCATAATGCGAGGCATGCGAGCAATTAAATTCAATGCATCTTCTTTCCAATCGCCTGTGGTTTCCCACATTCCAATTGTGTGAATTGCAATACTGAGCCAGTCCATTGGGTGGCCATATTTTGGTAGAGTCCTAAACACTGCTTCTAGATCACCTGGAATTTCAGCTCTGCTGGCTAAATCTGCACGTATGTCAGCCGATTGCTGAGCATTTGGTAACTCTTTATTGAATAAGAGGTATACGATATCTTCTGGAGAAAAATTGGCCAGTTCAGTAATTGGATATCCACAATAATGAACCCCTTCTGTTGGGGTGACGAATGAAGTTCGGCATGTACCTACAGGCACTCCGCGCAATCCTGTGTTAAGATGGTCAGCAGTAACTTCCAAAAGAACTTCTTTGTCACTCACTATTATCCCTCCGATGCAACGGAAAAGACCCACTCATATAAGTTGGGTCCTAAATTGAATACATTTCGCCTATTCGGTGTAGAAAAGTCACTTAATGTGTTTGACCTACAATGATATTTTTTTCACTACCGATTTACTGGCCACTGACGAAACCCTTTACTTGATTCCCTATCAGAAAACACCTGAATTCGAATGGTATTTCCATCGATTAGTATCGCATCATCTGCGGTAAGTCCAGGGCATTCTTCAATTACACGATTCCACGCTCTTTGCGTTGCAAGATTTTCTCCCCACCAAGGGAAGGCAGCACATTGTTGCGGTCTTACTTTGTAAATTGTACATTGCATATTTTCGTCTAAATATATACAAATGTCATCAATCTCTCTACTTTGCAGAATATAGCGACCATCAAGTGTTTGTTTGCAGTCTCTTTGCAGCCAACTTTCAACATCCATTTCATGATGTGTGGCGATTCTCTTTGCATCTTTTTCGGAGAGGTAAACAATTCCGCCGGGCTCATCGCAGCATTTGCCGCAATTTGATTGACACTTGAACGGAATACCGTTCATCCACCAGGCTTTCATTCCTCTTCCCCTAATGTTGGTCTATCGATGCGCAATTTCAATTGCGGGGGTGCATCAACAATATCTTCAGTTGTGTCGGTAGGTGTTTTTATCACGCGAATTATTTTTTTAGCAATAGTATTTTCTTCCTCCATTGCCTCAGCCTTGGAATCAACTAACAAATCATTCATATCAACATCTTCTGCTTCAATATCCCATTCGCCTTCAGGCTCAAAACTGTCCAACGATTTTTCAAAATCTTCATCCGCTTGTACTCGATTTCTTTTTGGCGCACGCCGAACAGCCTTTCTTTTTGATTTACCTTTACTTCTCTTCGGAATTCTACGTTGTTTTTTATCCTCTTCAAATGGTGGAAGTTGCTCTCTCTCCGGGTCAATCTCAACCAATTTTTCTTCAAGATATCGCAATTCATCAGCAATCAAAATCAACTCATCAATGTCTGCATCACCTGCTTTTTGCGCCAACTCAAGCATTTTATCTTCAAGTTCACTGAGAATTGCTGAATTGGTAAAAACATCTAATTCAGTGTCCCTTATTTTGAGATCTATCATGTCATCTATTTCAGTTAATATGTCAGCAGCTCGTCCGTAATCTTGTTTCTCGATACGATTCTGCCGTGTGATGAGATACTGTTCATTTTCATGAACACTCAGTACCGAAGGTGCTTCTGGTGTCAAGTCTTCAAGTGTTGTATGAACATACTTTTCAAGCATTTCTTCACCATCCATAATCATTTCATCCGCATTCCATTGCGGCGGTAAGTAACCATCATCTCCTAGTTCTGGGATTTCACGCTTTAAGTCAATTCCACCAATATCATGTTCGGAATAGACTGTATCAACTGCGTTAGAAATTAATCTAGTTGCAATATCATCAACACTTTGACGAACGATTTCATCTTGCTCTACGGTTAGACGGGTTGATTTTTCGCTTAGAGCGAGAATTACATCCTCGCCATCAACGATGTCATCCCCAGCTTCAATTGCAAGCGCTATTTTGTCAAAATTAGCAATAGTACTTCTCCAGCCAATATGGTTATATGTGACAATGCTAGCCATTTGTCCATCATCTAGCATTAGATTTCTTGAACCAGCTAATCTTCTTGTGAACATTACTAAACTTGTTGCGGTTGGAACTTGTAGATGAGTCTGTGCCGAATTACGGCAAATATCCCAAAGACGGGAAGAAGGCCATTCCTCTGGTGAATCCAAACTTGTTAGAATAACATGAACGCCCAAGTTTATTGCATGGTCAACCATTTGTCCAATTTGGTTGGCCAATAAATCATCATCTGCAATAAGATGGGCATCATCAATTGCCAGCAGACTCGCTCCAATTAATGCATCTTGCCAATCTTCAGGAAGTGTTTTCAGTCCAATCAAATCAACTGCACTAA
>LWDU01000329.1_pt1 | contig 13200 bp, 12 predicted proteins | sample 727161 | NCBI WGS metagenome assembly LWDU01 (sample SAMN04566230, study PRJNA314399) | hydrothermal vent metagenome | isolation source: deep sea hydrothermal plume seawater | place: Mexico: Gulf of California, Guaymas Basin | collected 2004-07-11 | reverse complement strand
TTGTATTAGAGGATAGTGCTAATAAAGAGAATGAAGGTAAAGTAATGCTCTTTCGTTATGGTAAGAAAATCTTTGAGAAGATTACGGGTGTAATGAATCCAGAGTTCAAAGATGAAACTCCGTTGAATCCTTTTGATTTCTGGGAAGGTGCAGATTTCAAGATCAAAATTCGTCAGGTAGATGGTTATGTGAACTATGATAAGTCAGAGTTTGCAAGTCCGACAAAACTACATGATGGTGATGATGCTAAATGTGAGGAAGTTTGGAAACAGCAATATAAGTTACAGGAGTTGGTAAGTTCTGATAACTTCAAGTCATATCAAGAACTTGAAGCTCGTTTTCATACTGTTATTGCTCATCAAGGAGATGAGTTTGTTGGTAGTATTGAGGAGAGTACTGGTGATCCAGTTGCTTCTGTAGATACACCTGAAACAGATTCAGATAACTTGGAGTATTTTAAGAAGTTAGCTGAACAGTAAGTCTTGAAGAGGCCTACTTTGGTGAAGAGGTTTGGGAGAGAAAGGGGTCTGGTTAATTCCAGATCCCTTTTTTTTATGCACTAAATGTTTCTGCAACATAGGGATTAGTAGTACTTTTACCAGGAGCGTAAGTATTTTTAGTATCACCACCTTGATTAATGGTTGTAGGTGCTACAATTCCACCATTATTACCCGTACCATGTGCTGCTCTACCAATCATACCAGAATCAGCTTGTAATTGAGCTAATTGTATACCAGAGTTCTTTTTATTAAATGCCATATGTACATGATCTTTTTCACCAAGTATATTAGCACCAGGAAAGGCACCGAGAAGTGTTGTTTTCAATGAAGCAAAAGTTTTTTGACTAAATCCAGCTGGATAACTAAAATCTATTGCATTACCATGTTCATGTTGAGATTGAAACCCATTTTTTCTCATTTGTTCTACTGCTGCTTTTCTTTCCTCAGAACCTGGCGCGCCCATGTCTGTAATTCCTTTTAGGTATTTTGCTTTATAGGTTTTCCTAAAATCACTCTTGGAATTAATCATGGCATTATCACCCATACTCATCGCTCTATATCCAGAAGTTAATTTTACACCGTCACCAAACATATTACCAAGTACTGCTAATTTAGATTGGGAGTTTGTATCCATTCCCGTCATACTAGATTCACGGGTTTGATTTTTATCCCATCTAAAACCTTGTGGACCACCTGCATCTAACGTAGCTCTTTTTCCTTTGAGCATTTTTCGTTGTTTAACAAGCTCATTCAGTCTTTTCATATTCTTAATACCGCCTTTTTTAGCTAAGGCTGCAATTTGATCGTCTGTTTTTTTAATTTTTGCATCTAAAGCTGCAGCTTTGTCCGCTTTTGATTTTTCTGCTGCTGGTGGTTGTACATCACCTACACCTAGTTGTTGGTTAATTTCTGCAATGCTACGACCAATTTGTGCTGATCTTGCAGAATTAGGATCAAGTCTTGCTCCTTCTTGGACTAGAGCTTCTCTTTGTGATTTTAGTTCTTTTTCACCACCTTTTAGAGCAGCTTTGGTTGATGCAGATTTCTTTTGCTCAGCATATTTACCAGTTACACCATCTTGTTCTTTTTTACTAAATACTAAGTCATATGCAGATTGGAAGAACTTAACAATACTCTTTGACCATGACTTAGCAATATCTGGTGATAATAGACCTAGAGTTACTATGTTTAAGAATCCTTCTATACCTGTTTCAAAAGCTTGTTGTACAGTACCACCTGCTTCAATAACTTTATATCCGTCATACATTCCTTTACCAACAGCAACGGCTAGACCTAATATACCAAGCTTGGTTCCAACTCCCATAAGTCCTTTCATAAAACCACCACCAACTCCTAGTGGTATTTTTCCCATTGCCCCACCAATACCACTGGCAATTTTACCTATTAAACCACCACCTATTTTAGCACCGAACATTGCAAGTTTTATAGCTGCTCTCAGTGGAAACATGAGTGCAGTACCAATCCATGCAACAGGGAACATAGATCCTATAACAAATAATGCAAGCATAGCTTTAAACCCACCTATAATTTTACCCATTATAGATTCTGACTCGGGACCATCATCGGCTCCACCTAGAAATGTCTTTATTTTTTCATTCCATGTTTTAGCCATTTCTTCTGGCAGAATAAAGTTAATAACAGTTTCAGTCATTTTTGAAACAGAATGTAATATAGATCCTTTTTTTTCTACTGGACCAAATAATGTTAATAATTTATCTTTAATTCCTTTAGTAAAACTACCATCACCACCAAATACAGTTTTTTCTATCCATGTAGATATATTTAAAGCACTTCTTCCGAGAGCATTTCCAAGAGAACTAATAGCACCAATAACAGACCAAAACTTTTCTGCTCCACTTTTTTGATCCCATCCTTCAAAATGTCCTTTAATGTCTGTAAACATTTGTGTTATATTATCTAAAGTTGCTATAAATAAATCAAATGTTGCTGGTAGAACAGTCTTAGCTAGCCAATTTCCTATAGCTACGACAATTGGCGCCATTACTTCATATATTGCTGTAATTGCTTCTTTAAATTTTACCCATAATTTTTTTAACTTATCCATATCCATTGTTGCAAACAATGCAAGCATTCCAACACCTAATAGACCCATAATCTTAGTCAGATACTTCTTCGCCATCTTCTTAATACCACCAAATAAACCTTTTGAACCATCCGCCAATTTGGTATTCAAACCCTTTACCATGGCCTTTAAAGTAGACAGTACTGCTTTATCATGTGTCTTTTTTTCTTTTTTAGCTTCAGGTGATTCTTGCTCACTCATAGCCTTGGTCATGGCTTTAATACTCTCATTAACTTTTGTGAGCTCTTTGTTCCCCTGCTCACTCGCAGTTGTCTGTTTTTGTAGTTCTTTAATTTCTGGTGTGTCGGCCATTGTTAGTTACCCTTGTTGTTCGTTTTGTTTTTTGATTCTTTCATTTTCTTCTTCTATCCATCTTACTAATAATAATAGATATATTTCCTTTTCCCATGGTATTAAATTTTCTACCTCAGTCAATGAATATTTATGATGGTGTATCAGGTTAAAGGTTGTTTCATAATAATTTGTTACTGATTCTTGACCAAGGCTTATACGAAAAAAGATCCAAGACCCTCCAAGGTCTTAGTATCTTTCCATCCACATATGCCAGATTTTTTTGATTTACCAGCTTTTGCTTGGCATTGTAAATCAATTGTATGTTTTAATACTGGAACAGTATCAAAGAATTTTTGAATCTTATGAAAAGCATCATCTGGTAATGATTCTAAGAAATCGTTAAGTTCTGCATTTGTATGATCTTTTGTTGAATATACTGAGTCTTTATCCCAAATAGATTCAATACAAAAAGAAATCGTTGTAAATATATTTTCTACATCTGATGCTGTTTTATCAAGAACATTTTGTACTTCCATTGAAGGATATTTCATTATTACACCTATATCACCAGATAGTGGTATTTTAGTAGTATGTTCTTCAGATTTAGTTATTTCAATTTTTGATAAATCAATTGATTTTGTAATTGGTTGTTTACATTTACCACATTCAAAAGACATATCTACAACTTCACCTTTTGATTTACTTCTTAGTTGTAGGAAGATATATTCAATGTCAAACATTGGCATATGTTTTACATCAAGATCCTCATGTAGACAATTCGTAATAATACTTTGAATTGCAGTTGTCATTTGTGTTTCATCATCACTTTCCATTGCAATAAGAAGAATTTTTTCTTCTTTAACCAAAAAAGGTCTAAAACTTACTTCTCTTCCTGTTGATGGAACTGTTAACTTATATTCTGGTACTACAATTTTTGGTAATCCTATTCCCATTTCATTCACTCCTATATAAAATGATGTTTATAATATTTTTTACCCTATGTTGAAACCTTCAAACATAGCTGGTAAAGTAACATTTTGTTTTTTTATTATTTGTCCAAATTTTGGTAAATTTAACTGTGCTAGAGGCTTCATTAGATTTGCTCCTTGTTCTTTTATTGCATTCATTGAACCAAAACTTTCTGACAACAAACCACCTGCTCTTTCTTTTTGACTTTTATTTACAAAATCTGTATAAGAAGCTTTACGAAACATGATGTCCGTTGACATTTTTTGAATACTTCCACCTGTTTCGTGACCAAGTTGTAAATCTGATATTGATTTAGGATAGGCATCAACTAATTTAACTTGTTGCATAACTCTTAAATCATCATTAAATGTTCTATCCCATTCATCAGATTGTGCATCAGTACCTGTTTCCATACGCGATAATTGATATATTGTCATAGTTGATTTATATTCATCATAATATCTTATACGACCTACATCGTCAGGATTTATATAATCTAACCAATCTTTGAAAAAATTATATTCAAACATTTGATCGCTCATATAAAAACTCATAGAACAGGTATTATTAAGTTTTTCATAAACGTATTCTCTTTTTAAACCATATGTTTTATGTTCTTTAGTGGCCATTACAAAACCAGGCATATTTACTGATTCACAATTTAACATCAGATTTTGTATTGCAGCAGCACTATACCGAGGAAGTAATTCTTTTGGGGGAGAAATCATAACACTATACAGATAAGGTCGTGAAAATAAATTACTTTGTCTAACATTAGCCATCATCCTACTTACACTATTGTTAGGTGTATTGGTAGGTTCGGGGAATTTCTTACCATCACCAATTTTAGCTCTTTTATCAATTCCAAAAGGGATATTAACACCGAGATTTACTCCCCCTACTTTCCATCTTCCGCCTATGTTAAATGCCATTTTAACTTCTCCCTGATTTTCTCATTTCTTTTAATGAGTTTTTCCAAACTCTTTCTGAAGCGTATTTTCCAAATGTAGATGTAACAAAATGCTCTACTTTTGGTTTTTCTAAAAGACTTCGCCAATCTTCTCTATTTATTCTTAGTATTTTTCCACCCCGTATGTTTTTAATTATATAATGTCTATAACATACTTTTGCTGGTCTAAACTTTCTCATAGTAAATAAAAGACCTCTAAAAAACTTAGCAAATGCTACTGGTGAACGATGCAAGTCTGGACTAATTTTTTCTAATTCATCTAATAATGGTAATCTCATTGGTGGTGGTAGATAATGAAAGTCAAGACCACGAAAAAGAGAATCACCACCACCAGATCCTCCTTCAGATAATTCTGATTCTACAGCTGAAGATTTCAGCTTTCCACGCACACCTTTAGCTTTTGGCACTTTACCTAACGAAAATACTAATGGAAATACATTGTAATATTCATTTGGATTATATGTGATATATTTAAAGAAATAAAATTTAGCAGAGTAAATTCGTGTTACTCTTTTCCCTGATATTTTAGTATGTCCTGCATCTATAGTTTCCATATATATATTTATAAGAGTTTTTTATGTTTTTTGGATTGAATGCCTAGTTCTTTTTCCGTTATAATCACGAATTCCATCTTACGTTTTTCAGCCCATTTACGAGCAGCCTTCCATTTAGCCTGATTCATTATAAATGATTTGAGTTTTTTGACATATCCTGGTGTTTGTTTTTTAGGTTTTCGGGGTGGTTTACATTGAACAGCAGGTTTCACTTCGACTATATATTTTTTATATTCACCAGACGTTGTTTTTACTTTCACATAGAAATCGACAAAGTATCGTCTAGTTTTTTTGTCAACTGGATTATAGTATGGTAAAATGATATTCTCTGAACCCCATTCAATCACGTTTGGGTGAGTGTCTAAATACTTCATATACTTTAATTCCCATGAAGAGCGATATTCACATTCTTGAAGATTCGCCACATATTTCTCTTTATTCTGTATTATATACCGTCCAACTCTAGGATATTTTTTCATATAACTCTTATAAATATATTATATAAGTATTTATAACGGGGAAGGAACAAGTATTATGGCATTTAGCAGCGAGGGAACAACCAGCAGAAGAAATGATGCAACAACACAAGCATTAACAGACACAGTATCCAGAGATAGAAATACATCGAATGATTTAGGCGGTATACCAACATATAGGTATCCTATATATATTGATAATTTTAATACTGACAATGATGTGCCGGTTGTATATGAATGTATTCATTTTACTGCTGTTAAGCAGGGTGGTATTTCCTTTAAAGATAAAGCAACAAATGCTGCAGCTCAGGCCGCTATTGCAAATCAAGTAGATAATACATCAAGTAAGGTAAGTAAGGGAGTGGTCACAAAAAACCAGTGGGGTCAAGAAAGTGGTGGAGGCGCTTCCAGAAATTGGACCGGGCCTGTATTAAAACAAGTTGAACAAACAACTGCTAAGATAAATCAAGCATCAGGTGAAAATAATGACAGAGATTTAGAAAAGGAAGCGAAAACGAACTCGATGATTAATAAAATTGGTTCGATGTTAAAAACCCAACATAAAAATGTAAATGCTGAAGCAAAAAACTTGGCACATTGTTTTTTATATATGCCTGCTTCTGTACAAGAAGGATTAGGTGCTTCATGGGGAGCAGAATCACTTGGAGCTTTGGGAAAAACTCTTAAAGACGGTATTCGTGGTGGTAATGTTGATGATATTTTGAAAAATTTTACTGGGGGAGTTGTAACTGATCTTGCCAAAAGTGTTGCGTTAGCAGCTGGTGCGACAGCTGGTGCTTTTTTAGCTAAAAATGCAATGTTAGGTGCTTTAGGTGCAGCATCAATGTTTGGTGGTGTCGGTGCTGGATTACAAGCAGCGGGAAGGTTCACACAAAATCCTTATGAAGAACAATTATTTAATGGAATAGGTTTTAGAGAATTTTCTTTTGAATTTGCATTTGCACCTGCTAATGAAGCGGAAGGCATGCAAATTGCTGAAATTATTAAAATGTTTCGACTTAATTCAAGACCAAATTTTGTTGATGGTTTTATGGGAGAAGGTCTTTATACCTTTCCTAATGAATTTGCAATTGAATTTATGAAGAATGATGGTGGTGGGGCATTTGTACGCAACAAAAGTCTTCCCAAAATATATAATTGTGTTTGTAGTAATGTCGCTACCAACTATACACCAGAAGGATTTTGGACAGCTTTGAGAGATGGAACACCAGTATCATATGGATTAAGTCTTTCATTTGTAGAAACCAAAAAAATTACGCAAGATGACGTATTGAAAGGACACTAATATGGCATACTTTAAATACTTTAATCAAATTGGTTATGATATTCGAGGATCACAAGATCAGCTTGAGATAGATAGTGTAACTAATATACTTCAACGAGTTCGTTTAAGATTAGATGGTATTAAATACCGAGCATTCTTTTCACAACATATGATCCAAGACGGTGAAACTCCAGAATATTTAGCACATCAATTTTATGGTGATTCAGAGTTACATTGGATTATTTTATATGCACACCAGGCAACTAATCCATATTATGATTGGCCATTAAAATATCATGATTTACAAAAGTTTATTATTAAAAAATATGGTGTTGGTAATGAATATGGAACACATCATTTTGAAGATAATGATGGTCATACAGTAGATGAACATTATTTTGACAGGGACGCAATGAATTGGGTAACGGTGAATGGAACTACAATTATTACTAATTTTCAATATGAAGAAAAATTAAATGATGATAAAAGGCGTTTGAATATTATTAGACAGGAATTTGTCGGTCCAATATTAAAAGAATTTAAATTATTATTGAAATAGATTAGTTATGGCAAATAAACAATTAGAATCAACAGAAATTTATATTGAAGCAATGGAGCTGGTAACTCCTTCTGCCACAATACCCATAGAAGATAAGTGTGTTGTATTTAATCTATATGAAAATATGTTTCATGATTCAATTACTGCAGATATGATGGTAAATGATTCAATTAATCTTCCCCAAAAAGCTCCTTTACTTGGTGAGGAGTATCTTAATCTTATACTTTCCAATAGATCAACGAGTGGTGAAGAAACTTCCGTGATACCTGGTGATCTGTATGTTACCTCTATAAGTGATCGCTATCTCACTAAAGATAGACAACAAGTGTATATGTTACATTTTACATCTGAAGCAAGTATAGTTAATGCTAATACAACTATTAGTGAATCTTTTCGTGGCAAGAAAATTAGTGAAATTGTTAATACAATATTAGAGGATTATATAGATCCAGAAGAAAATGGTAATGATTTTGTGGTAGAAGAAACTGAAGGGGTTGAAAACATTGTAATACCTAATTGGAAGCCATTTAAAGCACTTAACTGGTTAGCTAAAAGAGCTGTTAATAAAAGTGGTGTACCGAATTTTTTATTTTTTGAATCTAGTGGCATTACATATTTCAAAAGTGTTGATACTTTAATGCAAGAGAAACCTATACAAGAATTTGTATTTTCACCTGTTGTTTCAAAAAATGAAGTTCTAAATAAATTATTAGAAGGGAGAACTCATTGTACAGATTTGGAAATTAATAATCAATTTAATACAGTACGAAATACTAATAATGGTTATTATGCATCTAAATTAATTACGCATGATATTGTAAAAAAGGAAATTAAACAACATACATACGGTTTAAATATGGCATATGCTTCGTTTATTACTCATACAGATACATATATGCCTTTAAGTCCACAAGATACTAGATTTACAGTACAAGATAGAAATAGTTTTGCTCCAGATGGTCTTGTTGGAAAAACCGGTGAAAAGTTGCAATCATATTATGATGGCAACATAATGTTTCATTCAAAACATGATAGAATGTATTCAAAAAGTAAGAGTGACGATTATGATAATACTGTAGAAGAATGGAAATTAAGAAGAAATGCTTTAATACTTGGATTAGATCAACTTAAATTAACTTTAACATTTCCTGGTCTATCATATTTACGAGTCGGACAGATGATTGATTTAGTTGTGCCATCACCAGAAAAAGTTATTGAACAAAATCCTGGTATGGTTGCAAACAAAGAAGCACTAGTTGATAAATTTTTGACTGGTAAATATTTAATTGTAGCAATAAAACATTCAGTTAATATGGCAGATCATCAAAAATATGATTATACAATGATGGTAGATGTTATTAAAGATGCACTACCAACCGTACCAGCACATTATGATGGCAGTACGAAAGAGGAAAATAATTAATGAAAATGGATTCGGTTGCATTTTGGCAAGGAGTTGTCGAAGATAGAATAGATCCCTTAATGTTAGGTCGTTGTCGCGTTCGTGTTCTAGGTTCTCATACTGATGATAAAGAATTAATACCAACAGAGGATTTACCTTGGGCTTATCCTAGTCAACCAATTACATCCGCAGCTATGAGTGGTGTTGGTCATACACCGATGGGGCCTGTTGAAGGGACATGGGTGTTTGGTTTTTGGCGTGATGGAGAGAATCAACAAGAACCTGTAATGATAGGAACATTTGGTGGTATACCACAAGAAGGTGCAACACCTTCTTTAGGTTTCAATGATCCGAAGGGTAGATATCCATTACTATCTGAATTTGAAGTAGAAGCTGATTTTTCTACGGGGATGACGGATTTAGTTGGTAAGCCAGATACTAATTCTTTGGCACGTGGAAGTGGTGCTTTACCTGTTGGTGAAAAGAATGGTGAACAACATACATCACTTGCTTCAAAAAGAGCAGGAAGAGAAATAGGTGTACCAACAGCTGTAGCAGCAGAAATGAAAGAAAGTATTGGTAAGTCTGGTAAGTCACATTTGTATGAGAAATCTCCTTGGAATGAACCCAACCCACGATATGGTGGAGTTGAGGATGATGCAACTGCATATGATGCTGTTGGTCAATTATCTTCACAATATCCACATAATCATGTAAGAGCAGGTGAATCGGGTCATATTGAAGAATGGGATGACACACCTGGTGCAGAACGATTACATAGATACCATACGACAGGAACATTTGAAGAAATACAAGCAGATGGTACAAGAATTGTTAAAGTTGTAGGTAATGATTATGAAATAATAGCTGGTAGTAAGTGTGTATCAATAACCGGTGAGTGTAATGTAACTATTCAAGGTGATTGTCGTATGCAATATAATGGTGATTTAGTACAAGAAGTTTATGGTGATTATCACCTGAATATATGGGGTGATATGAGAACAAAGATTAAGGGTAATGAAGCACGTGAAGTTATTAATAGTCGAAAAACTATAATTAATATTAATGATGATATTCTTATAGGTAAAGATCAATTAATAAATGTTGGTGCGGATTGTCTAATTGATATTGGTGGATTATATAATCAGGTTGTAATGGATGATGCTGCTATGTATTGGATGGGAACTGGAAATACTATAACTGCTGTGAAGCTAGCTATTTCATCAGCTTCGAATCTTGATCTTAATGCAGCAATAAATCTTGGTATATCATGTGGTGTTAATATGGATATAACTAGTATTGGGATTATGACACTTGATAATATATCTATGATAACAAATACGACTGGTGTTAATTGGATTACGAATTTAATATCTGTTCATAATTCAACAGCATTACATCAGATAACAGGTCTACCGATTATGTTGAACTAAGGAAAATATATGCCTTGTGGAATTGATTTTAATTTAAGTAGTTTTAAATCTGATTTATTAGGACAAGCGAGTGGCTTGATTTCTTTGTCTGGTATGATTGGAACAAAGTTTGGGGTACTTGCTCAAATTTCTCAGGTTGCAAGTACTTTGGCAGCTGTAAAAGGTAACTTATTAAGTATGTTACCGATCGGTGCTCTTGGAGATATAGCTGCTCTTGCAGAAGGTGGGTTAAGAGGTCAATTAGGAGCATTGGCTGATATGGTACCAGGTTCTGGTGCTGCCTTATCAAAACTTACTTCAATTGCTTCTGAGTTTACTGGTATTACTAATTTATCAGGGTTTGCTAATATTGATTTAAATAATATTACTAATTCTGTTTTTTCATTAGCTGGAAATTTTGATCCGTGTAGTATTGGTATTCCTAATGTTTTTACAGATGGTGCGGGTGATTTACAATCATTAGCTAGTTCAGTATTAGGAATAGGTAAAACTGATCTTGCAATAGATACTACATTCTTGCAAGAAGCAACAGGTGGTTTATTTAGTGCACTTGAAAATAATGTTGACATTGGTTTTGGTTTGGGTGAATTTACTACGGGTCTTGGAGATTTATCTAGTGGTATTGGGGGGTTTACTAGTGGTCTTGGAGGTATAACAAGTCAACTTACTAGTAGTATGGGTGATTTGTCTAGTCAAATCACTGGTGGTGTCAATGTTGCAGCATTAACAAGTTCTGCAACGAACCTGACAAGTGTATTTAATGATGTAACAACCGGTTTACCACGAGCACTTAATACTATGGAAATAGGTAATACAATATCTAATTTACAAAAAAATATAATGCCATCTGTTAGTGGTATGGGTGATATAATACAAAGTTTACCAGATGGTTCACAAATATTGAGAACAAAAGCTATGTTACAAACAGAATTGATGGATAACATTGCCATATTAACGGAGGCTTCATAGTATGCCAATTCCTTGGAGTACTGAACACCCTGAACCAAATTTTCCTGAAAATACTTTTGGGACAGAGCTGACCCATGTAAAAAATATATACGGGTATTTATTAACTGATCTAGCATATTTTAATCCATTAGCTGATGATATTGATGCTATGGTAGCTCGTATAGATGTTGTTATAGGACTATTAGCTACAGAAATATCTGCTGCAACAGCAGATGCTGCTGAGTTTGGTGCATGGGCTGGTAATTCATTTCTACCAACAGGTTGGAATGATGCTTATCTTGATGGATTATTAAACTATGATGCAAATAACGGGGCAGCTTTAGCGAGTACTGTTGCTAGTTACGCTTCTTTTTGTACTGCAGTACAAACAAATCTTACTACATTGAAAGATTACGTCACCGTAATTGATATTGACAATTTTAAGTTACATATGGAGTTGTTATCTGGTATAGATGATGCTCCTCCACGAGATATAATTAAACCAAACAATCCTGCTTTAATGGGTGTAGCTATGGGTTTAATACAACTTGAACATAGGTTTGGAATTGCATCATTTTATCAGTTCCCGTTTCACAAAGCGGATGGTACATTAGGTAGTGTGCCCACACCAACAGTTGATGTGGGAGGAGAACCTACTCAGTTTCCGTTTTACCAAGCGGATGGTACATTAGATAATATAATAATAACAAGTGGTCAGTTTCCGTTTTACCAAGCGGATGGTACATTATTTAACATGGTTGTTTCATATACTAATCATCTATTGGGATTATTTGGAACATTATTTACAGGAGATGTTACAATTGCAGCTGCACAGGCTCATTTAGATACAGATCCATTCTCTGGTGGGACTTATGCTAGTTTGAATATTTCATCCAATGTAAATAAGGCATATGTAGTATCTGGTGCTACTGGTGATGCATTACCATGGGAAAATTCTATTGTAAGTGCCAAGATTGCAACAATCACACCATCCATTACTGCTTATGATGCCCCTATTATCTCTACGCATAAAGCAGCTTTAACTACTCATATTACAGATGATATGGCATATTTTGATATGTGTCAACATAGGTTAAATTCTTTTATGTTAGCATATGGTATATCTGGACATATACATGATCCTTTCTTTGCTTATATGTATACTGATGTTTTTGGAACAGCTACTCTTAACGTATTAATTCAACAATATTTAGATGGGGAGATAACTTAATGCCACATTATTTTGGGGGTGCCCAGCTTAGCTGGGGTCGTATGGCTTGTAGAATAGGGGATGGAGATTTTTTCCATTGTTCTTCTCCACATAGAATGACAGGTAGTCTTAATGTACTTGTGAATGGTTTACCTTGGTCTTGCCAAGGAGATATAAATGCACCTCATTTAATACCATGTAAATGTCCCATTTGTTGTTGTATTCATGTGGCCCCAATTACATTTGGTTCTTGGACGGTGCGTGTTAATGGTAGAGGTGCAGGGCGTACGTTTGATAGTCTATCTGCTTGTACAGCAGTTATGACCGGTTCTTGGAACGTAATAGCTGGTGGGTAATCTTCCTTATATTTTACATTCTTTTGTAGTATACTAGTATTAACAATAGGGGGGTAGAATGACCGATTACAACGAAGTATCTCAATTACAAACAAGAATAGCAATTCTGGAAAGTCAGTTGGATGTTAAAGGTGTTTGTA
>LWDU01035255.1_pt1 | contig 13201 bp, 12 predicted proteins | sample 727161 | NCBI WGS metagenome assembly LWDU01 (sample SAMN04566230, study PRJNA314399) | hydrothermal vent metagenome | isolation source: deep sea hydrothermal plume seawater | place: Mexico: Gulf of California, Guaymas Basin | collected 2004-07-11 | reverse complement strand
CCTTTCCTGAAGTCTGCAGCAACTCCTGGATGCGTATCAGATCCCCCGTGCTGTCTTTGATGTATTTGATGTTGTCGATCTCCAGCAATTTGCTGAAGAAGTCTGGTGTAATATCGAAACCGGAATGCACTGGAATGTTGTACACCATAATTGGGAGGTCGGTGGCTTCCGCAACTTTTTCAAAATGGTGATATACACCAGCAGCATCAGGCCCTTCAAAGTAGGGCGGTAGAATCATGAGTGCATCGGCCCCGTGATCAGCTGCGTGCTTGGTTGCATCTATCGTGTCACGCAAACTGATAGCAGACGTCTGTGCAATAAAACTGGCACGAGTTTCTATGTGTTTACCGGTAATCTCAACTAAGCGACGTTTTTCTTCGGTGGTCAGGTAAGCAAACTCGCCAGTGCCACCACAGGCCAGGATAATATCTATTTTCGCCTCTATCATACGGTCAATGTGTCGTAAATAGCCTGGCTCATCGATGGTCTCATCATCATTAAAGAGCGTACAAACTGGAACACACACGCCTGAAAGTTCCGTCATAAAAATATTCCCTTAATGTAGTACTGACTCAAGTTAGGTCTAAAAGTTTAACTAATTCTAAGGCAATATACATAGTACCTCATGACGGTACTGTTGAACTTGATTGACTTCTAGCCAGCCTGAGAGTGCCTATAAAGAGAAGGTGGTTTGTGAAACACACTTTAGGGCCAGTCAGCCGTACAAAACGAGTAGATCTATTGCTTCTATTTAGAGTCCTCAATTGTATTGAGGCCATGCTTGTTTAATTCGGTCAGTGCTTGGTCCGTTTTTTGTAGATGACTCATACCCATCCCTCGAAGAATGGCAGTGGATTTACTGAACATGATATTGGTGTAGGTGGTGATTTCTATACGGTTACCCCAGGGGTCGAGAAAATCTAAGAATCGACCCCCAAGAAGGGCAACGTCCATTTCGATCAGGGTGTCACGAACCAGGTCCTTGTCGTCCACGGCAATACCGAAGTGACGCTTGTCATCTGAAGCCTGGGTTCTACCTTTTGCAAAATTTATGAACTGATCGCCGAAATAGATAAAAGCGGCATCCTCAGATTGACTCGTGATCGTAAAATTGAGAAAACTTCCGTAAAAGGCCAGGGCCTCAGCGATATTACCAACCTCCAGTGCGACATGATTGATACCGATGGCGGTCGCTTTGGTCCGTATTGTCATACATCGGCCTATCTTGTCGTATAAGGAGTTGGTGTCACGATTAAATTAGGCGATAAATTCCGCTGGCCAATATTTCGCATCGCCAGTGAGTCTAATCCAGCCATACAGGATTGGACCAGGCTTTTCTATGCCTATCATCAACGACCGTAATTCTAAAATGGGCATCTCTAAATCTTGCAAGCGGTAAACGAGCCCGTGTCAGGCCGCTACCCATTTCCTTAGTCGATCGGGAGCCTCGACCAGAGATAATAACAACGCTAGCCGGAGAACAGTCGACAACAACATCATTATCCTCGATTTGAATATTGTGAATATAAGGGCCTTGAGAGGAATAGAAGTGGCCCGATTTTATGCCCTGGAGGATCGATTCCGGGTCTAGATTTTCCGCTTTAACGTGTATCCAGCCCCCGAAAGCATCGTGGGTCATGTGGTGGGCATCGTCTGTTGCATAGGCAAAAACACGGTGGCCCTCGTTTAAAAGCGCATCACACAGACCCCAGCCATCGCCGCGGTCATTTTCGACCTCTGCGCCGTGGTTGTATATCTCGATTGCATGCGCAAAGGGCAGAATTCGCGCGTCCTCGGGCTGGAGACCGTACCATGCCGGATGCACAATGCCAATGAATGCACCCAAGTTGGCCGCGCGTGTTGATATTGCGACAATGTCTTCGTCTTTCTGGGGAAGATTAAAATCCAGCGGTATACCGACCGCAAGGATGTGCCAAACTTCATCATTCAATGTTTTACCAACATGAAGTTCGGCCGCCGTAAGCGTTGTAAAGCGATTCGATCGGTACGGGCGGGTATCGGTAATGGGATAGCCAAAGCGCTCATGGAAATGATCGCTCAGTGCCAGAAAGTCATAACCCTGCTGACGATAACGCTTGACGACTTCTTCGGCAGAATAGTCGCCATCAGACTCTGTGCAATGGGTATGAAGGTTCCCCTTAAAGAACTGACCTGGTAATTTAAATGGCTGATTGTTCATCCAAATGCTCGATGTCTAAGTATGATCTTGGATCGATTGTCAGAGTGCCCTGGATCTATCGATGCCCTGCCATTGCTCCTGTGATACCTGTGGGCGTATCCGCGTTATTCGAATTTTGAATCCATTTATGACCGACACAAGCCGATTATTACAGAGTTTTCCAATGGGAATCCAGGTCTGGATCTATATACGATCTAGGCCGTAGCTAGAACCCTGACAGTTGCCTTCTAGAGGAAGAAGTGCCATCAGTCTAGGCCATGGATTCGCAGTTTACCGGTATCAGGTATAGCGGATACGTGGGTCAAGTCGAGCGTACAAAATATCGATTGCAAAATTGATCAAAACGAAAACGGCCACTATGACCATGGTTAACGCCTGAATGACGGCATAGTCTGAATACAGTACCGAGTCCACCATCAATCGCCCTAAACCATTCAGGTTAAATACCTGCTCTGTGACTACAAGACCTCCAATAAAGAACGAAAATTCCATCCCAATAATGGTGATGACGGGCAAAAACGCATTCCTAAGTGCATGGCGACTGACAATCTTTCTAGGAGGAAGGCCTTTCGCGTATGCGGTTCGCACATAATCTTCCCGCAGAACATCGAGTAATGCCGAACGGGTCATTCGCGCAACCACTGCCGAATACCGATAACCTGTAGCCAGCGCTGGCCACACTAGCTGTGAAATATTTCTCCCAAAATCATCAAACGGTGAAACGTATTCTATTGGCGGTAGCCAGGGTTCTCCAAAAATGTTTTGGCTCCCAATAAGCAGGCCTAAGATGATCAAAATACCCAGCCAGAATGATGGAACGGCGACGCCCGCGATGGAGATGATACGCACGACATAATCGATCCACGTGTTCTGCTTAAGGGCTGCAACGACACCAAGCGGTACAGCAATTAGCACAGAAAACATGGTTGCCATAACAGCAACCTGGAGTGATAGTGCAAACCGAAGTTCGAACTCCTCCAAAATAGGGCGCCCGGTCCACATAGACTCACCAAAGTTCAATGTTAAAACTCCGCCAATGAACTGAAGAAATTGAGTCAGCAGGGGATCATTCAGTCCGAGTTGGTTTCGGCAGAGTTCCAGTAGAGACGGATTGAGGTCCATGCCGTAGTCGACCCACCTGGCAAGGCAGATATCTCCAGGTAATACTCTCATTAGAAAGAAGACCAGAATCCCAGCACCCAAAAGGGTTGGAAACATCAACAGAACACGTCTTAGGATATAGTGTTTCACAATTGGCGTTAGCTGGGTTGCATATATTAAGAATCACGTCGCCTTTGGGAGGGTAAAGTCATGCGGGCCGGTGAATTGTTCTTACTTGTGAGATGTCCTGGTATCAAGTCTATGTCGGAGATCAGGGTATCTACTGTCGGGCTATCGTAACCTTTTTTAAGTATCAAATGAATCACTACACTCATAGCTTTCTGAGTAACAATAATCGTGGGACAGCACAAAACTAAACTGGGACTGATTGGCGCCGGCACCATAGGCAAAAGACATCTGCAGGCAATCTCTGAGGTGATCCAAGCTGAACTGGTGGCGATCGTCGATACAGATCCGCTCGCCAAATCAATCGCGACTAAAACCAACGTCAGTTTCTTTTCATCTGCCAGTCAAATGCTGAGAGAGATACAGCCAGATGGTGTTATCGTCTGTACACCGACTGAAGTGCATCTGGAGCCAGTTCTGTCGTCGCTTGAGTACAATGCCCATGTGCTGGTAGAAAAGCCCATTGCGCCATCTCTTGAAGAAGCGCAGCAGATTGTCGAGTCTTCAAAGAGATTCAATAGGCAGGTTCTGGTCGGGCATCACCGGCGTTATTCCGAGCAGATACAACAAACAAAGCGAATGATGGAAAGCGGGGTTTTGGGTGAACTGGTTGGCGTTACCGGCATCTGGGCTGTTCGAAAAACTGATGCATATTTCGAGCCGGAATGGCGCAAGCAGCGAACTTCAGGGCCGGTTCTGATCAATCTAATCCATGAAATCGATACCCTCAGATATGTCTGCGGGGAAATTGTCTCGTTGTCAGCCAAAGTCAGCAAAGGTATTCGAGAGCATCCCAAAGAGGAAACTACTGCACTATTATTTGAGTTCCAGTCAGGGGCACTAGGCACTTTTTTACTATCGGACGTTACCCCTTCTCCTTGGACCTGGGAGCAGGCTACAGGTGAGAATCCTAATTTCCCCAAGACTTCACAAAATGTCTACCGGTTTATTGGATCCAAAGCGTCACTAGATTTCCCGAATCTGGTTCTGTGGAGACATGCAGGTAATGAACCCGACTGGCTCCACGAAATCAGCCCTGAAGTTATCGAGAGTGAGATCGAAGACGCTTATGTCGAACAGATCCGTCATTTCTGCGCAGTGATTAAAAGTAAAGAGGAGCCTAGAATCAATGCTGTAGATGCAATGAAAACTTTAAAGGCTACCCTCGCAGTTTTTGAGGCATCGGAAAAGGGAGTGGGAATTCGATTGTGAAAGCTGATTCGGATGCTGGGTTGTCGTCTATACAAAACCTCTCGTCGCCAACTTTATGCGGACATTCCATCGGATCGGTGCGAAAAGCAGGATGGGTCAAGATCTCATAGCTATTAGGATTTGAGAGATGCTTATTGACCCATGAGTACGACGCCAACATCTGGTTGCATAACATCCATCGTTTCTGTGATCTTGAGCCTATTGTTGCTATATAGCGGCGTGCTGGCTGGCGCTGACTTAGGCAATCACACCAAGCAATTTACGCTTAATTCTGAGATGAGTGCCGCTGATTGGGCTAGCCCTGATGAGTTAGACCGTACCTGGCAGGCGGCTCTGGTACGAATACCCAAACAGCATCAAGTATATACAGGACAAATTAGCGATCTTCCCCTCGAGGCGTTACCGGTTAAGGAAAAACTACCCACCGTTATTTACCTGCATGGGTGTTCTGGTATCTGGTGGGGAACGTACATTCGTCTGGATTTTTTCGCTGAAAATGGATTCGCTGTAATTGCACCAGCCAGCTTCGCTCGATCCAAATATCCAAAGTCTTGTGATCCAGCGGCAAAAAGGGCAGGGCTTTACCGTGAAACTCTGAAGATGAGGCAGTACGATGCACTTAATGCCATCAAAAAAGCCAAACAATTAGATTGGGTCGATGCGAGGAATATATTTCTAGTTGGTTTCAGTGAGGGCGGGATCACTAGCGCGACCATCTCGACAGATTTTGATAGTAGTGTTAGTGCAAGAGTTATTGAAGGATGGACTTGCCATGCGGGGTGGACCGAGTACCGCGGGATTAATGCATCGTTTTCGGAGCCAGTATTGGCATTAGTGGCTGATCAAGATCCGTGGTTCCAGAATCCGTTGGCACGAGGCAGTTGCGGCAGGTACATGAATTCAGAAAATGGTAGCCGATCAGTGGTTTATAGCACCGGATCCTTAAAGGCTAAACATAGTCTGCTTGACGATTCTGATGTGCAAACGTTAGTTCTTGAATTCTTACGATCTCATACAATCGACTGACTATAGTCCAGTAGTGTAAAGCAGCGGCCTAAGGCAAATTAGCCGTTTAGCCAGCGTCGAGGAAGGTGATGTATTTAGGACTAATAGAGCCTGGTGAGCTGCCTCCTTGGTTTGGATTTGAACCAGCGGCATAGGAATTAACACCCCACAACTTTGTTGAGGTCGCTACAGTGAACTGTCAGTTTGACAGTGCTCAATTGAACATGTCTAGCCATGGCCAGACATGATCAAAGCTCACTTCCACAGGGATCCCCTCAATACTGGTAGAGAGTGACTTTTTCGGGGTTAGGGTAACCTTCAGTACCGGCTTTTCCCCATCAAAAGGCCCCGAAAGGTATTTGGGTAATTTACCGACCAGTTCGGTAGGCTCATTGATTTGTGCTCGAAAAGTGTCGCCTGTGGGTAGTTTGACCGAGGCGTTTTGCCCAATAGCGACAAATTCTAGATGTTTAGGTTCTAGATAGGCAATGACGACCGGGCTGTCACGGCCGGATAACCACATTAAAGTTAGTTCCTGTCCTACAACCTCGCCAGCCTGCACTTGAATATCAGCTACTTTGGCATTGAAAGGGGCCTGTATTTGTAGAGCCGACTTTAAGCTGTAAAGTTTGACAAGTTCCAGATCTATCGATTGTCTCAACTGGGCTATGGTTCCTGACTGCTGTTCAACAAGCTGGTCGTAATGTTCTTTCAGATTATCGGCTTTCGCTTGTTCTAGCGCCATTTTAGCTGCAGTATGATACTGGATTATCGCAACCGTATCCGATACAGGTATTAATCCCCGACGTTCAAAATCCTCAAAATTCCTCAGTAGTTTTTCTTGCCGATTCAATCCGTCTTTTGCAACTTCAATACGCTGTTGCAGCTGACGTAAAATACCCTGCTGTTCATCATCGAGTGAGGCATCCAATTTTGCCCGTTGGCGTTTGAGTTCGGTAATTTGTGCATCTAGTAGAGTGTCTTCCAGTATCAACAGGGTCTCATTTTCCCGTACATACATACCTTGCCTAACCAGTATTTCGCTAATCATGCCCCTTTGCGGCGCCCTGACTTCTAGCGGCTCTGTGGTCACAATTCCCGGCGCGAGAACAAACAAATACGGACGGCTTAGCAGCCATAGCATTAATATTACGGGGGCTGTTACTAATAACAGCAACATATACCAGCGTCCCCGAAAACCGCCTCTTTTAGCTTTTAAATATTTCACATCGATTCCCTTTTCGAAGGTGGGCCTCTCCGCTTTGGGACTGGGTTGGTACTTAACTTTCACTAAAACTTCCTTCCTCGTTTTAATACCCACCATGGCGCCATGGAACTTTCTTCATGGGAGCGACGCACAACTTCATTGATTAGGGCAAACAAACAAACCAATCGCATAAACAAAGCATACAGGGGATAAAGAAGTAGCCAGGGAGCCAGTTTCAAATCTGCCACCGGTCGTTCTGAAATCGCGAGAATTACCAATAAGTACAAGAAAACAATTGTGGCCAGATACAAACCATAGATGGCGATATAGACAGTCAACGTAAATTGCCACGGATACTGGATAAATATGCTTACGGTATAGATTACGATGACTAGTGGCAAAAGAATGTTTTGTAGAAAGCCATACAGCAGCGTATAGATAAACGTTCCGGTTCCCAGTAGCTTAGGTGAGAAAGCTGGCCAATGTTTTCGAAAATAAAGGAATAACAAATCACCATCCCACCTGAGTCTTTGCAATACAAGATCGTGCAGACTGGCGGGAGCATCGGTATGGCCGATAGCCAGAGTGGCAAATGGAATTCTCCAGTTGGGAAACCGCCGGAAATACTGCTTAATGCGAACTGTGAGATCCAAATCCTCGGCAGTATGGGTATCCCAGCCACCGATTTGAATCAAGAACTCCCGGCGGAATACGCCGAATGCGCCCGAAATATTGTTCAACAGGTTCCACTGAGCCAACCCAGTTTTACCTCCCTGCATGGATATCAGATACTCGATTGCTTGCATTCGCGTTAACAATGACTGATTGGCATTTCGTACACGCAAAGCTCCCCCCAGGGCGGGTACATCAGGATCTTCGAAATAGGGAATGACCTGACTTAGCATGTCATTGTCAAATGAGGTATCGGCATCCGCGTTCAACACAATTTCACCGGATGCGACAGACAGTCCCGCATTCAGGGTTGACACGCGCCCGCCACGTTGCCATTTGGGCAACACTACTACGGTTCGTTTGGGGACCTCGCAGGCTTTGGCTGCAGCTTTGGCAACTTTGTAGGTCAAGGCATTTTGTACTGCACCATCTACGACAGCAATAATCTCAATCTCACCGTCATAGACTTGTTCTGCAAGTGAGTTTATCGTCGACTTTACCGCCTCACCTTCGGCATAGCAGGTAACGATGCAAGAGACTTTTGGTGTGTAAATTGAGCGTCGCGGGGTAACTAAAAAGCTCTGATAGTAGAACATTACTATGCCTGTTATCACCAGTAACATTAGGGGGATTTCATAAGCCACGATCAAAGGTATAAACCACAACATGACACCCGGATGGGTGCTCAGTTGATGCCAGATATCCAGCAGCAGATATGTAATAGTGTTGACTTCGCTCATCTTACAAGGACTCTGCGGCTGCCAACTTATCCATCAGCCAGTCCTTAACATTTTCTCCCATCTCATCGGGTAATGTAATTGCACGAATATTGAATTCGATAGGCAATGAATCCAGTCCCTTCAGTTGATTGAATTTTTCGTAAACTATTTTGAGCTGTTCTTTATCTGTGAATGGGAGAAATAACAATAATCCTTCTTCAGTATATTGACTGCAGGCATCTGTAGCTCTGATTATTGTCGATATCCTTTCTTGTAATGCTTCCAACTGACTAAAGTCATAGTTTTCTCGAGTCAGTTGCTCAATATTGAGTAACTTTACCGCCAGGATTGAATGTACTTGCCCATGCCGTTTTGCCAGCTTATTTTGCCAATCGATTAGCCAACAAAATTGCATAAAACTCATCAGATTGCCGGCTTGATTGGCAAATAAGTTACTTATAGCGCCTTGGTGTACTAGCAAGCGGCCAGCCAAAGAGAGTTTGTAACAGTGTAAGTTTCGAATAAGTAAAGATGATAAAGAGTGCAAGGTATCGCAGTCTAGGCAGCTGGCTTGTACTTCAGCATCAATAAATAAGCTGTTGCAGCTACGACAACGCTGGGTTTCTATTGGTCGGTCATAATCCACGCCAATATGCCTAAGGCTTTGAAGGCAGTTGGGACAACTTAGGCTCGAAGTCTTTCTGAAATCTTCCTGTGCCGCGACGTGCCCACAATTAAAACAGTGCAAACTGGATTGCAGTTGAATATCAATACTCTGACACTGCGGGCATAAATCAATATAGTTAAGATGGCCAGACTGGCAGCAGGGGCTGTAGCGAACCCGGTTCGTTAGCTCAACAGTTTCCAGCCAGCCTTTGTTACATAGCTTAGTAAGCCAAATAAAGCTGTCCATTGTGTTCATATCCCAGGAACTCAACAGAGGATAATGGTAAAGACAAGGTTCTTTGGCGATTTTCATCGGAGAGAGCTGACAATCTCCATGTAACCAAAGGTAACTCAGTAGCAAGAATTCCTGATTGTCATGGTCAAAAAGTTTGCCCATTTGCAAACGATTCAGGTAATCATCTAGGTGATTTTGAAAACCTTCATTAAAAACACCATTTGCCAAATAGGGCGACAACAGGCTGTCTTCAATGACAAATATCAGGCTCAAAGCGGTAATTTGTTGGCTGCGCAGGTCAGCGAGCATTTCATCCTGCAGTTCGGGAGCTAAGGCGATCACCAGCATAGGCACAGGTGAATTGAGCGACTGCACCTCTTCAACAGATTCAACTGTCGTAAAACTGGGGTGCCATGTCTCTGGAGCAGGCTGGCCTATCCATAGACGCACTTCAGATGTAGATAGTGAATTACCTGTATTTGTAATAACTTCCGACATTAATCTGACCAGAAATCTTGAGCCAGTTCACGCCTACGATTCCAAAGATCGTTCTTATCTGCGAAGGCTTCAAGTCCTTTGCCTGGCTCCGCGTCAGGAATCCTGGGTGTATCTTCTCGCCAGTTAACGGCCGAAGTGATGACCTCGTTCATGGCCTCAAAGGCAAGCGCGGTCTGGACGTCAGCATCGGCATTCTTGTTGATTACAAACTTGATTTGACGCAGTGTCTGTTGATTCTTCGACAACAACACCTCGACAAGTTTTTCGAGTTCATCATCGATCTGATCGTCGGGCACAGCACGGTTCCACAAGCCCCAATCGACCGCCGTCTGGGCAGAGCGTAATGCGCCGATCATATTGACCTCCTTAGTTCGCCGACGGCCTATGATACGGATCAGTCGCGTAGTGCCACCCCAGCCGGGGGTCATGGCATTGTCGATTTCCGGCATCCCCCAAACGGCACCCTTTGTAGCAAGAACAAAGTCGCATACCATCGTCATCTCAAGCCCACCACCACAAGCGACCCCCTCGACCACAGCAATAGTGGTTTTGTCGAGATCCTCGATACGTTGGGCAAACTCCTGATAGTAGCGAATTCGGCGCATCACCTGGTTGGGGTTGCCCCAATGACCTTCGTGCATCTCAACCAGATCATCGCCACAGCAAAATGCTCCGTCCGCGCCGCGAAGGATGACGACGTGAAGGTCTTCTTTCGATCGCATTTCATCGATTGCGGCGACCATCTCGTTAGTAATGTCGCATGTCAGTGGGTTGAGCCGTTTACCAGTAGTATTCATAGTGACTCGAGCTACCCGGCTGTTATTGGAGTATTCGACACTGACTTGCTTAAAGGCTTCCTGACCCTTTGGCACAAATGCAGGAATTAGTTTTGTTTGGGGCATGGTGTTTCCTCCTGGTTACACCAGGTTATTAGTCGTTACAATTATAGGGGAAACCCGGTGAGTCAATTAATCACAAGCTATTATCAATTCGGAATTAAGTTATGCTGGCCGTCGTAGTCAACGAAATCAACAAGCTCGGTGCGATTGAAGTGCGTGAAATCGATCCTCCTCAGCCAGAATCGAATCAGGTGTTAATTGAGTCTGTGGCTGCAGCCCTAAATTTTCCTGATCTGCTGCAGATTCGAGGTAAATATCAGATTGTTCCAGCGACGCCGTTTGTCCCAGGAAAAGAAGCTGCAGGTGTGGTCATCGCGGTTGGAACAGATGTCGAACACATTCAACCGGGTAATCGGGTCCTGGTAGAGGTTGATTATGGCGCTTTTGCGGAGCAGGTTACCGCGGACGTGCAGCGAACGTTTGTGTTACCTGATGAGATCGAAATGCCTACCGCAGCAGCGATGGGGTTGGTGTATCAGACAGCGTATATTGCTCTGACGGAGCGCGCATCTTTACGTACCGGCGAGACTGTCCTGGTTACAGGAGCCTCCGGCGGCATTGGTCTGGCCACTGTACAGTTAGCTAAAGCCTTCGGTGCGACAGTACTTGCAGCCACCTCAGATCCAACAAAATTCGATGCCGTACGTTATGCCGGTGCCGATCATGTTATTGACCTTAGTATGACACCACTTAGTGACAAGCTCCGTGACCAGATTTACGCGGTCACCGGCGGTAAAGGCGTTAATGTTGTCTTGGATGTGGTTGGTGGTCAAGTCTTTGACGCATCGTTGCGGTCGCTTGCGTTCGGTGGTCGCATTGTTGTTCTTGGATTTACGTCGACGGAAATTCCGAACATTAAATCCAATTACCTTTTGCTGAAAAATATTGCAGCTGTGGGCATGACGATAAACGGGTACTTCGCAAAACGACCAGAAGTTGTAAATGCCGCTCAAGTGGCGATTTTTGATCTCTGGCGCCAGGGTAAGATCAGGCCACACATTCATGCCGAACTGTCCTTACATGAATTTGCCAAGGCATTTGAAATGCTGGAAAACCGGGAAGTTGTCGGCAAGGTGGTTTTATCGCTGGGCTGACCCATTTGGTTCTATGTCAAAAAGGAGGAGTAAATGTCAAATACGAATGCACCCACAGTCTATACAGCAGCCGATGCCACGGGGGGATATCGCGACATGTTATTGCGTCTAATGACTCGACAACTGTATGCCGAGACAGCAACTGCAGAAGTATTTGGCCGGTCAATTGGCGTAGCGCCTACCTGGCGCGAAAAGCATCTCGCGGCTGAGTTTGCGTTTGAAGAGGCACAACACAGCCAGATGCTGTGCAACCTGCTGACTGATCTCGGTGAAGATCCAGAGAAACTCATCGCGAATCGGCCACCGGCAGCCAGTTTCTGGAGTGTCGACCTAGATAATTGGTTATCCATTGCGGTTTTTAATTTTACCGTTGACCGGGCGGGTAGCCAACAGATCATGGAGTATCGTGAGTCGAGCTACTTACCATGGGCAGAGGAAATGGTGGTGGTGCTTGAAGATGAAGAGGAGCATTATAAAAATGGTGTAGAGAATCTACGCCAATTCTCCTCGGTACCCGAAAAGCTTAGGACGTTCCAATCAATCTATAACGATATGTTGCCAATTACACTCAAGCGTGCATTTGGTCGACCTGACGGTCCCGACAATGAATTTTGTTTGCGTAGCGGGCTGAAAAGGCATTCAACCGAAGACGTAATTAATCGATACTTGATCGAGATGCGTAGTTACATGGACCCAGCGGGTCTGAAGTTTCCGCCACTTGAGTGTTTCACTGCAGAAAAGGTGGATCTCCAAGTTTCGACGAGAGCAATATTGACATCATTGCAGTAGCGTGATGCGTATCACCGGGGACTCGTCGGCTAGATTCTTGAGTAGTGCGTAAATAAACACTGCGACTCCGATCATCTCGAGGAATTCTTCCAGCGAGTACAATACGCAGTACAGTATCGTGTGCTCGTTTAGATCCATTTCCCAGGCGCTCAACATTTCTACACCGATCGCTCCACCGATAAATAATAACGCCGCCAGGATGAAGTAGTATCGGGTTGTGCGTGAGAGTCGGATCAGAAACCGCAAGTAGACACCCGCGAGTACCAGCACCGCGAAGCCATAGGGTATTACCCAAAGCCAAAGGAGGTATCCCTTCGGTGTCACCCATCGTTCCATGACATCGCTCATCTGCTCATGGATTTTAGTGCCCTCATCGAAAGCCAAGAACAAGAAAATCAGTGCGAGCCCGGCCCAGTAGCGGTGCTGGCCGTCGCACTTCTCCCAGCTGTGTCGAGCGTTGGTGGCAAGCAGGGTTGCGGCGACTGTAAGGGCCATTACCGAGTACAGCGTGGGTATGTTCCGCTCCCGTCCGACGTCGAAGTACTTGGAGAAGGTGTGGAAGGGATCGTCGTACTCGAACCAGAAAATCAGGACCAAGACATTCAGGTAGGTGAGCACTCCGATGATCAGGAGGAACAATCTAAACACTGAACCAGGGGTGAACGTGATATTCATGCGTCGTTTATCCGTCGGTGGTCAGGCATCTAATGTGTTTTGA
>LWDU01035039.1_pt2 | contig 13201 bp, 12 predicted proteins | sample 727161 | NCBI WGS metagenome assembly LWDU01 (sample SAMN04566230, study PRJNA314399) | hydrothermal vent metagenome | isolation source: deep sea hydrothermal plume seawater | place: Mexico: Gulf of California, Guaymas Basin | collected 2004-07-11 | reverse complement strand
AGAGGGAGCCCTTCTTTTTGCCATCGTTTGGATTTATTCTGCGAAGCCGCGTTCGCCGGGTCGAACATCCGGTGTGTTTTTGATGGGTTACGCCCTTTTCCGGTTTTTGATCGAATTCGTCAGGGAGCCAGATAGCCAGCTGGGTTACGTTCTAACCGGATTATCCATGGGGCAATTACTGTGTGTGCCAATGCTCTTGATTGGCGCGTGGCTCTTTTTTCGAATCATTCCACCATTTAGTGGCAGTCATGCTGGAAATTAAGGGCCAGCCTATCGGGCAGCGTACGATCGAATAGCGAATAAAGACGGTTTATCTGCCCCTCATATAATTCTAGTCGTTTATTCAACAAACACGACTTAGAGTGGCGTTGGGACAAAGCGAGGTGACACCGTCGTCGCTCGCCACACTTCGGGGTCAGACCATGACAATCTATAGGCAGACTGGGAAATAGCAGTGGATGGCCACAGGGCTAATCTGCCTAATAAGGCTATGAATCAGATCGAACTTTTCGGAATAAAGCAACGAGAGATGCTGTCTCGAGGTGCAGAATTTTCCGCCCGATCGGGCGATGAGCGTTGCGTCAATCTGATCAATGAGGGTTGGTAGGTTGGGAGATCGTTGCTTGTACGAAGTTGATTTATTCATTGATACACGGCGAGAGGCCCATATTCATATGGTCGTTGTACAGCGTAATTTCGGGGTAATTTAATGTTAACCAGCAATCCTTTTGCCGAGCTTTCGGCACTTGTACCACCCACCGTCATGCAGGTGTACGTTGTTATCATGATTATTCTGGTTGCCGGTGGCACACTTTTCGACATTTTGCATAAGAAGAGCGCTAAGTACTTTTTCAACAACTGGCGCAAAGCAAAGCATAGCGGAGCGCGGCAGGTCGGTGGTGGGGAAGCGGTATCTCTAGCGGTCCGAACCGTTGTTGTGGAGGGGTTGATGTCCGGTGAGTTCTGTAATGCACGACGCAGAATTGCCCACCTTTTGACCATGTATGGTTTCCTGGCTTACGTGATCACAACCGCCGTCATGGTCTTTTGTTATGCAACGCCCGAGGCCCCTGGGCCCGCTATCCTGCCGTTGCTATGGTGGATCGGGGGCCTGTTGATTTGTGTTGGCGGCTACTGGTTCTGGTTCTTCATTCGGGTTGACGTTGTGGCAGAGGGCAATTCACCGTTTCGAGTTGTGCGCGCTGATCTGTTTATTCTTTCCCTTCTCGCGAGTGCGACACTGGGCCTGATCTGGGCCTACGCGCAGGCAAAAGACAGTGTGTGGACAAACGGGTGGTTTGGTTTATACGTGATCGCCACGACAGTGCTTTTCGGATCTATCCCGTGGTCAAAATTCTCACATATGTTCCTCAAGCCTGCAGCCGCTCTACAGAAACGGATGGCAGAGGCAGACGGCACCCGCCGACAAACCCGAAGTTTTCGGCAGTGCCCGCCGAGCGCCTCGACATTATTAAACAGTCCATCGTGGGACTTCGATACAGGAGATAACGGAACATCATGCCGACATTTGTTTATATGACGCGCTGCGACGGTTGCGGACATTGCGTTGATATCTGCCCGTCCGACATCATGCACATCGATAAAACTTACCGCCGCGCTTATAACATCGAACCCAATATGTGCTGGGAGTGCTACTCCTGTGTTAAAGCTTGCCCTCAAAACGCAATAGACTGCCGTGGCTATGCCGACTTTGCTCCCATGGGCCACAGTGTTCGAACGCTTCGAGAAGAAGAAAAGGGAACGATTTCCTGGAAAATCAAGTTTCGGGATGGTCGTGAAAAAAACTTCGAGTCACCTATCAGAACGACCCCCTGGGGATCGATTAAGTCAGCTGAGGACTATGCTGCGCCAAGCCAAGAGGCGATGAAAAGCCAGGAACTGGCCCATGAGCCGAATGCACTGAACATCGACAAGTTGCCCGCATTGGTTCCAGATCAACTTAAGCTAGGAGTGGTCTAATGGGTTTGTTCTCGAAGAGAAAAACAGTATTCGTTGATGCCGATATCCTGGTCATTGGCGGTGGTATGGCTGGCTGTGGAGCGACGTACGAGTCCCGTTACTGGGGGCGCGATAAAAAGATTGTCGTGGTTGAGAAGGCCAATATCGAACGCAGTGGCGCAGTTGCCCAAGGTCTATATGCAATTAATTGCTACATGGGCATGCAATGGGACGAGAACCAGCCCGAAGATCATGTCCGTTATGCTCGGAATGATTTAATGGGCCTAGTGCGGGAAGATCTGGGCTACGACATTGCGCGGCATGTTGACTCCACCGTGCATAAGTTTGAGGAATGGGGCCTGCCGATCATGAAGGACCCTGAAACCGGGCGATATCTGCGCGAAGGCAAGTGGCAGATCATGATTCACGGCGAAAGTTACAAGCCAATTGTCGCCGAAGCGGCCCGCAAGGCGGCCACTGAAGTCTATAACCGGATCATGGTAACCCATCTGTTGATGGACAAGACCAAAGCTAACCGAGTTGCCGGGGCTGTCGGGTTCAATGTCCGCACCGGTGATTTCTACGTGTTCCGCGCGAAGGCTGTCATCGTGGCTGCCGGTGGTGCGTCGCACATCTTCAAACCGCGCGCGGTTGGTGAAGGTATGGGACGAACCTGGTATGCCCCGTGGAGCAGCGCTTCTGCCTACGCATTGCCCATTCTCGTCGGGGCCAAGATGACGCAGATGGAGAATCGAATCGTTCTTACTCGATTCAAGGATGGCTATGGTCCGGTCGGGGCATACTTTCTGCACCTCAAGACTTATACCGAAAACGCCTACGGGAATAACTACGAGCCTACGTGGTACGAAAACACCAAGGAATTGGTCGGGGATTACATCGATCGGCAACCGGTGCCGACGTGTTTACGAAACCACGCATTTCTTGAGGAGGTCAAGGCGGGCCGCGGCCCGATCCGCATGGTAACCAAGGAAGCTTTCCAGGATCCACATAAGGAGCAAGTGGGTTGGGAGAACTTCTTGGGTATGACGATTGGACAGGCAGTCGTTTGGGCATCACAGAACATTGATCCCAAGGAGATTAACCCTGAGCTGACGACGTCCGAGCCATACGTCATGGGTTCTCATGCTACTTGTTCCGGTGCCTGGGCAAGTGGTCCGGAGGACTATGCACCTGACGAATACCAATGGGGATATAACCGAATGATGACCGTCGAGGGGCTTTTCGGTGCCGGTGATACCATCGGTGGTACCGCTCACAAGTTCTCGTCGGGATCGTTCACGGAAGGCCGCATTGCTGCCAAGGCGGCTGTCAATTACGTGAACGATCTGGGCAACGATCAGCCTCAAGTCAGGGAGTCGGAGTACGAGAATCTTAAGCAGGTCGTATTTCAACCATTAGAAACCTATGACGTTGGTCGCAACGAAATTGTTGCGGGAACCGTTTCGCCAAGTTATCTCTTGCCGATTCACGGCCTCCAACGTCTTGAAAAGATTATGGATGAATACGTGGGTGGGATCAGTGCTCACTACACGACCAACGAACCGATGCTCACCCGTGGGCTTGAGTTGTTGGATATGCTGAAAGAAGACCTTGCCTATCTCGGGGCCGAAGACCTTCATCAACTTCAGCGCTCCTGGGAACTTCAGCACCGAGTTTTGGCCTCAGAGTGTGTGACACATCACACTATGTTCCGAAAAGAAACGCGGTGGCCGGGATATTACTATCGGGCGGATCATCCAAAACTAGACGACACGGATTGGCATTGCTTCACGTTATCCCAATATGATCGAGAATCCGGAAAGTGGACGATGGACACGGCGCCTGTGTATCACATTGTTGATTAAACAGGATTCAGCAAAGCCTAATGTTTTACCAAGAGATGCTCCTTGTTGGTGCCATTGTTTTAAACCCGTGTACCTGCAAACATGGGTTGGAGGAGGGGGTTGGCGTTAAGGCGACGCATTAGATGCGTACTGGAAAAGAGCCCGTAGCGAAGGATTCGCACATCATGAATGTGGTGCTGGTATCCGACACGCACGGTACGGTAGCCGACAACATAGTCGATGTTGCCCAACGGGCCGACTTGGTGGTGCATGCGGGTGACATAGGCTGTGCCGCAGTACTTGACCTGTTGCGACCGGGACGCGGTAAATTGCTGGCGGTAACGGGCAACAATGATATTCCGGAAAATTGGCCGCTGAGTGATCGGGCACTGCTGGCAGCGTTGCCGGAACGTTTGTCTGTCGATTTGCCTGGGGGTGTATTGTCGGTGGAGCACGGCCATCGTGTTTACGATACTCGGCGATACCACGAACTCTTTCGACGGCGGCATCACGGTGCCCGCGCGATTCTCTATGGCCACACCCATGTTCGGGTCATCGACATGGAATCACAGCCCTGGGTGCTCAACCCCGGTGCTGCCGGGCATATTCGTACCAAAGGAGGGGCTTCGTGTCTGCTGTTGACGGCCAGCGAGGATTGCTGGTCAGTCACTGAACATCATGGCCACTTAGCCTGATTTTATTCCCGTACGGTGAGTGGTTTCGGACGTTGCCGGGGCGCTGTGATCAGACTTCAATGCCGGCTAGAAAGAGCCATGTGTCAACGACGGTATCGGGATTGAGCGAAATGCTGTCGATGCCCTGTTCCATCAACCATTGGGCCAGATCAGGATAGTCCGAGGGTCCCTGTCCGCAGATGCCGACATATTTTCCCGCATCCCGGCAGGCCGTGATCGCCTGCAGCAGCAGGGCCTTGACTGCGGGATCGCGTTCATCAAACAGATGGGAAATCGCGGCCGAATCCCGGTCGAGGCCCAAGGTCAGTTGGGTGAGGTCATTGGAACCGATAGAAAAACCGTCGAAGTACTGAAGAAACTGCGGCGCAAGGATCGCATTGGAGGGGACTTCGCACATCATAATCACTTTGAGCGCATTTTCTCCGCGTATCAGACCGTTTGCGGCTAATAGAGCCGTGACTTGCTTTGCTTCATCCAGGGTGCGGACAAATGGCACCATCACCCATAAGTTCGTCAGGCCCATATCGTCGCGCACAAACTTCAGTGCACGACACTCGAGATCAAAGCAGGCGCGAAACTTGGAATCCAGGTAGCGAGAAGCGCCGCGAAACCCGAGCATTGGATTTTCCTCACGAGGCTCGAAGGTTTCTCCGCCCAACATATTGGCATATTCATTGGATTTAAAATCGGAGAGGCGGACAATCACAGGTTGCGGTGCGAATGCCGCGGTGATGGTTGATACCCCTTCTGCAAGTTTGCGGACAAAAAACTCAACGGGGTTCGAGTAGCCAGCGGTTACCTGTTTGATTTTGTTTTGCAGGGTTTGGGGCATGGTGTCGTATTCGAGTATTGCCCGTGGATGAACGCCGATCGTGTTGTTGATGATAAATTCAAGGCGGGCCAGGCCCACCCCTGCATGGGGCAGATTCCGAAATGCGAATGCCCGTTCAGGGTTACCAATATTCATACTAATCTTGAACGGCAGGGTCGGCATTTCCGCGAGGTCAATCACCTCGACATCGAAGTCCTGTCGACCCTCGTAGATAAAACCCGTGTCACCTTCTGCGCACGATACCGTGACATCGGTGCCGTCGGTCAGTTGTGCAGTGGCATCTCCGCAGCCCACCACGGCTGGGACACCGAGTTCGCGGGCGATGATTGCAGCGTGGCAGGTGCGCCCACCTCGATTGGTGACGATGGCCGCAGCGCGTTTCATGACCGGTTCCCAGTCCGGGTCGGTCATGTCAGCCACCAGCACATCGCCAGCTTGCACTTGTCCTAATTCTTTAACGGACTCAATCACACGACAGGCACCGGCACCGATGCGGTTGCCGATGCTGCGGCCGGTAGCGAGAACGGTGTTCTTGCTTCTCAGTCGATAGCGCTCAATGACCTGACTTGATCGGGCGCTTATCACCGTTTCAGGGCGAGCCTGCAAAACAAACAGCTCACCGCTTTCTCCATCTTTGGCCCACTCCACATCCATGGGTTGCCCATAGTGTTTTTCTATAGTGATCGCCATCTCGGACAGTGCTCGGATGTCTTCATCCGCCAGCGAAAAACACCCTCGTTCGGCTGGGGTTGTATCGATGATCTGAGTGGTCGCTAGGTTGCCGGCATCGGCATAGACCATCTTGATGGCTTTCTCGCCAAGGTGGCGGCGCAAAATAGCGGCTTTCCCGGTCGTCAGGGAAGGCTTGTAAACATAGAATTCATCCGGGTTCACGGCGCCCTGAACGATACATTCCCCAAGCCCATACGAAGCGGTGATAAAGACGACATCATTGAAGCCAGATTCAGTGTCGAGGGTAAAGAGCACGCCGCTTGATCCGGTATCACTACGAACCATATGTTGCACACCAGCTGAGATCGCGATATCGACTTCCGCAAATCCCTGATGATGACGATACGCAATAGCGCGATCGTTGTAGAGAGAGGCAAAGACCTTACGTATCGATTCGAGTACGTTGTCAATGCCGCGGACATTGAGATAGGTCTCCTGCTGGCCCGCAAAGGAGGCCTGTGGGAGATCTTCAGCGGTTGCAGAGGAACGCACCGCAACGGGGAGCGAATCGCTGTTGCCTAGCCCCGAGTACGCGTCACGAACGGCCTGTTCGAGCGTTCGGGGAAGGTCGAGTTGCATGATCCACGACCGAATCTCGCTCCCAGCACTGCCTAACTGACTAATGTCGTCGACATCAATACCGGCGAGGCGCGCTGCAATTCGCTTTTTAAGATCGCCCTGTGTAAGGTGCGCGCGATAGGCATCAGCGGTAGTCGCAAAGCCACCTGGCACTTGGATCGATGCGCTCGAGAGTCGACTTAGCATCTCCCCGAGAGATGCATTTTTGCCGCCAACATGGGCGATGTCGCGTTGGCTCACTTGGTGGAGTCCGATGACGGGTTCTTTCACTGAATGACTATTCCTCGGATAATCCAATATTAATGGGCACAATAATGTTTATGCCCAAGACGTTAATTTTGAAAACTACAGGAGCACAACGGAGTGCCTAGTAGAACTGTTTTTGTTGTGTCAGATCGCACCGGAATCACCGCCGAATTGCTGAGCCACAGTTTGCTCAGCCAGTTTCCTGATGTCGAGTTTAACCAGATAACCCTGCCGTTCATCGATGACAATGATAAGGTGGTGAAGGCGATCAGACAAATCGATCAGGTGGCTGACAGTGAAGGGCGTCGTCCCCTAGTGTTTGCGACCTTCGTTAATCGTCAGTGCCTTAAGCAATTGCTGACTGCAAAAGCCAAGGTATTTGATTTTTTTGATACCTTTGTGGGGCCGCTTGAAGCCGAGCTCGATTCTCCGCCTGCCTGGCGTATCGGCCAGGCTCACGGGATCGTCGACAAAGTACGTTACGCGTCAAGAATCAGTGCGGTGCACTACGCCATGGACAGTGATGATGGCGTCAATGTGGCGAACTATCCTCGGGCTGATTTGATCCTGGTCGGTGTTTCGAGAAGTGGAAAGACACCGACTTCAGTCTATTTAGCGATGCACTTTGGACTTTATTGTGCGAACTATCCGTTGACCGAGGATGATTTTGAGCGCGACGAACTCCCGAACGTCTTACAACCCTATCGGCAACGAGTCTGTGGGCTCACCATCGATGCAGAGCGTTTGCAGCAGATTCGTGGTGAGCGTCGTGCAGACAGTCACTATGCATCTCTTCGCCAATGTCGATATGAAGTCGACAATGCCGAGTCACTTTTCCGCAACAGCAATGTTCCGTATTTCAATACCACCTCGATTTCGATTGAAGAAATTGCAACCACTATTATCTCCAAGCTAGGTATTCGGCGGGAGATGCTGGGTTGAGCGGGGGGGACTTGGACGTCGCCAGAGGGATACCGCGTGTCGGATTCGTCAGTCTGGGATGTCCCAAAGCATTAGTCGACTCCGAAGGTATTCTCAGTCGTCTTCGCGCAGAGGGTTACGATATATCCGACAGTTTTGATGGTGCCGATTTGGTCATTGTCAACACTTGTGGCTTCATCGAGCCGGCGGTTGAAGAATCGTTGGGTGCGATTGAAGAAGCGTTGGCCGAGAATGGCAATGTGATTGTTACTGGGTGTCTCGGCACGAAAGCACATGATCTTCGCCAGCGCTTTCCTCGCCTGCTCGGGGTGACTGGCCCCCATGCCCCAGATGACGTGATGCAAGCAGTCCATCGCGCGTTGCCTCCTGCTCACGATCCGTTTGAGTCGCTCCTTCCACCCGGCGGAATTAAGTTGACCCCGCGTCATTACGCCTATATCAAGATTGCTGAAGGCTGTAACCATCGCTGCACTTTCTGCATTATTCCTTCACTACGAGGTCGTTTGGTGTCTCGGCCTATGGCTGAGGTGCTGCGAGAGGCCGAAGCCTTGGTCAGTGCCGGTGTGAAGGAACTGCTAGTGGTGTCACAGGACACGAGTGCCTACGGCGTGGACCTTCGTCATCGGACAGATCTCGTTGGCACGCGAGCGTTGCGTAATCATATTGTGGATCTGACCCGACATCTGGGGAGTCTGGGTGTTTGGATTCGTCTGCATTACGTCTATCCCTATCCACACGTTGACGATTTGGTTCGACTGATGGGTGAGGGCATAGTCCTTCCCTACCTCGATATGCCGTTGCAGCATGCGAGTCCACGCATCCTGAAGCTGATGAAACGGCCCGCCAATCAGTTAGCAACGGTCAAGCGCATCCAGCGCTGGCGAGAGGAATGTCCCGAGTTGACATTACGCAGCACGTTTGTCGTGGGGTTTCCTGGGGAGACCGAGGAAGAATTTCAGGAATTGCTCGATTTTTCTCGCGAGGTAATGCTTGATCGAGTGGGTTGTTTTGCCTATTCACCGGTCGCGGGTGCGGTGGCCAATGAATTACCCAATGCGGTGCCCGAGCCAGTGCGCGAAGAGCGCCGGCTTCGTTTCATGCAGGCGCAAGAGGTAATCTCGGAGAGACGTTTGTCACGTCGTGTCGGTAGCGAAGTGGATGTGTTGATCGACAGCGTGTCGGCAACCGAAGTGACCGGGCGCAGTGCCGGCGAATCACCAGAGATCGATGGTGTCGTGAGATTAACCAACCCAGGCACATTACAGATGGGTGACTGGGCTCGAGTTCGTATCACCGACTCGGACAGCCATGATCTCACGGCACGCGTCATTTGATCGCGTCGTCTCGAGAGACTGATGCCGATATACGAGTTTTATTGCCCAGACTGTCACGCGATATACAGTTTCTTCTCGCGGCAGGTCGATGTGGATGCCGGGCCACCTTGCCCTCGCTGTGCTTGTTTGGCCCTTGAACGCCAGGTCTCCCTGTTTACGGTCTCCAAAAACCGATCATCGAACGGTAACGATGGAATGGCTGGAATTGATGAGGATCGTTTGGAATCAGCGCTGATGTCGATGGCGGGAGACCTCGACAAGGTTGATAGTGACCCGAGCCAAGTCGCTAGTGCGATGCGCAAGTTGCTTGCCACTAGCGGTCTTAAAATGGGTGCCGGCATGGAAGATGCGATGGCTCGCGTTGAGGCGGGCGAAGACCCCGAGGTGATCGAAGCCGAGCTAAGCGACACGACAGAGGAGATTGCACTTTTATCTGCACGCCCCACTCAAGTGGCTGGAGTCATTCGGCGGCGGTATCTGCCGCCACGAGTTGACCCGAAGTTATACGAGTGGGTCGCGCCGGATTGATTTGTCCCTTTCGCTATAATCGACGGCTCCCACTGCCCCCGCTGCTCCCACTGCCCCGTTTGGTTTATGAACGAGTATGTTAAATCGGTGCGCCAACGACGCACCTTTGCCATTATTTCCCACCCGGATGCTGGCAAGACCACGCTAACGGAGAATTTTCTCCAGTCAGGCGGTGCGATACAACTGGCGGGTACCGTGCGGGCTCGCAAGAGTGGGCGTTATGCGACCTCTGATTGGATGAAATTGGAACAGGAGCGAGGTATTTCGGTGACCTCTTCGGTCATGCAATTTATCTATAAGGATCGGGTCGTCAATCTGTTGGATACGCCGGGCCACGAGGACTTTTCTGAGGATACTTACCGGACACTGACGGCCGTTGATTCGGCGCTGATGGTCATCGATGTTGCCAAGGGAGTGGAGCAACGCACGGTCAAACTGATGGAGGTTTGCCGTCTGCGGAGTACGCCGATTATGACTTTCATTAATAAGCTTGATCGTGAAGGTCGTGATCCAATGGAGTTGCTTGATGAAGTGGAGTCGGTGCTTAAGATTGATTGTGCCCCCATGACTTGGCCGGTTGGGACAGGCAGGCGTTTTCGGGGTATTTATCATTTACTCAATGACCGAATACAGTTATTTGAGCGCAAGGGTGGAGAATGGTTGTCAGCTGCCAGGTTGATCAACGGTTTATCGAACGCTGAATTAGATGAGGCGATTGGGACAGATGCTGATTTATTGCGTGAAGAAGTTGAGTTAGTTCGCGGGGCCAGTCATGCTTTTGATGCTGAGCTGTATCTACGCGGATTGTTAACGCCTGTGTTTTTCGGTTCTGCATTGAATGGCGAAGGGACGCCCGAATTGATGGACGCGTTCGTGACGCACGACACCGATGCGCGCGTAGTCGATAGCGAGGAACAGAAATTTACCGGATTCGTGTTCAAGATCCAGGCGAACATGGATCCGGCCCACCATGATCGTATTGCATTCTTGAGAATCACCTCTGGTCGTTTTTCCAGGGGAATGCGGGTTTATCATGTTCGTAGCGGACGAAATATACAGTTGAACAATGCCGTCACATTCATGGCCTCGCGCCGGGAAGCCGTTGGCGATGCGGTGGCCGGCGATATCATTGGTTTACATAACCATGGCACGATTCAGATCGGTGACACCTTTAGTGAGGGTGAAACGCTCAGGTTTATCGGGATACCTAACTTTGCGCCTGAATTGTTCCGCCGTGTGCGTTTGGCGGACCCGCTACGTTCAAAGGCGTTGCATAAAGGTCTGGATCAATTGAGTGAGGAAGGTGCGACTCAGGTATTTCGCCCGCTCGAGGGGAATGATGTCGTTCTTGGTGCGGTGGGTGTGCTGCAGTTTGATGTTGCGGTGCATCGTCTTCGTCACGAGTATGGCGTGGACTGCACATTTGAAGCGGTGGCGGTGGCGACAGCGCGCTGGGTGATTTGCGATGACCCGGTTGTACTGAGAGAGTTCACACGCCGTGCCAGCGCACACCTGGCGCTGGACGGCGGCGGTGCGTTGACCTATATCGCTCCTAATCAGGCCAACCTGCGGTTGGTCGCCGAGCGGTGGCCGCGCATTAAGTTCTCTGAAACCAAAGAGATATAGTAGTCTTTAATATAAGAAAAGACCTATATTAGTATTAAAGTAAATTATGTATAAATGCTTAAGAGGATTGACCTAACCGATCGACCCACTTATCCTGTTAGTTGATATATCAGAAGCAACGGATTGGGGTTTAGTGGGTTTGTTAGGTGGCTAGGGCCGACGTTGAATACACCTTGCAGGGTGCAAGGTGTAACGTAGACAGTCAATAATGGGCTGTCGTAAGATAGGCTAAGAATTATAGAGTTTGGCGGTTGTCGCAGCGGTAGACCACCTAGGTCATATCGTGTGGTGACTGAACAAGCCGGTGTGTAATGGATACCAATGGAGGGCTTGTCCGCCCCAGGCGGCAGTCTGAGAGTGAAGCGTGTTCCTCAAATGAACGGAGGGCTGGCACTGTGTTTTGCGACAGTGCTGATTGGCGCCTTCTACCTCAACGTTACCCCGCAAGGGGGGCTAACGTCAGGCGTGGCTGTGCCCATGTTATCGGGGTCGGTACTAGAAGGGCCCCATCCAGTGCGAAAGGTCGAGGCGCTGCGTCCTGTGCCCAGCACAAGCACTAGTTCGCCCTTGACGTTGGCCGAGGCACGGCCACTGGTGCTGTCTCCAGCCAGTCAGACAGATACTCGTCTGCGGGGCGTGGAGGGCGGTCCCTGGTTACTAGCCCAGGGCACACGTTCGTCCGTGCGCGAAGTCGGTGCGTCGGTGCCTTTGCGCCACGCACGTCGCCATCATGAACTTCGCTGTTTGGCTATGAACATCTATTTTGAAGCACGTGGCGAATCTCGCCGAGGGCAACTTGCTGTGGCGGCGGTGACCTTAAATCGCAAGCGTAGCCCTCATTACCCGGATAGCATCTGTGCCGTGGTTTGGCAGTCGCGGCAGTTCAGTTGGACCAATCAACCAGTTTGGCATCGTCCGAGAAATGATCGGGCCTGGCGTTTTGCGATGAAACTGGCGAACGAGGTTTATCACAATAAGGTCAAACTGCCGGTGGTTCGCGCAACTCACTTTCATGCGCGTTACGTGGTCCCCGAGTGGTCTACCCAAATGAAACGCGTCGCCCGTATTGGCAAGCATCTGTTTTACGATTCTTGAGATGTCATTTTGTACACGAGACGATGCGTCTCCGTCTATTTAGAAGTGGTGATTGACCGATTGCCCGATTCCACGGCACAATGGTCGTTAGCTAATTGTCCATTCATGAAGGAGCTAAAAGTGATGCGTTTCCCTGTGCTACCCGTTGTTGTCTTCTGCGCCGCTGGTTTGTTTTCAAGTACTGTGATGGCTAATGGCGAGACGATTTACAACAGCGGTTGTGTTGCCTGCCATGGAGCGGGTATCGCTGGTGCCCCGCGGGTTGGAGACAAGGCGGCATGGGCGAATCGTATTGCCCAAGGGACAAAAATCATTTACGAGCACGCTCTGAAGGGTTTCCAGGGGACGGCCGGGATCATGCCAGCGAAGGGGGGCTTTACTCACCTGAGCGATGAGCAAGTTAAGGCGGCGACTGACTTTATGATCAAGGCGTCTAAATAGGTCCTCTCGGCGGAGCGTGTCAATGGTGGCCCGGCATCAGGGTCGCGAGACCAGGGGCGCTGTTTTGCTAAGAAACGCCTGCAGTGCGCGGTAAAGACGTACCGGATCTTTACTACCCGTCAGTTCCCGAGGTGAATGCATCGCGAGTTGGGGAACACCGACATCCACTGTGCGGATACCGAGTTCGGCGGCAGTGATCGGTCCGATCGTCGTACCGCAACTCATGTCACTGCGAACCGCAATGGTCTGCACTGGTATATCAGCTTCACTGCAAAGTGTTCGAAACACAGCCGCTGTCTCGCTGTTAGTCGCATAGCGCTGATTGGCGTTGATCTTAATGACCGGACC
>LWDU01040221.1_pt1 | contig 13203 bp, 14 predicted proteins | sample 727161 | NCBI WGS metagenome assembly LWDU01 (sample SAMN04566230, study PRJNA314399) | hydrothermal vent metagenome | isolation source: deep sea hydrothermal plume seawater | place: Mexico: Gulf of California, Guaymas Basin | collected 2004-07-11 | reverse complement strand
TTCACAAAAGCGAGTCATTTCACGTTGGAAGACAAAGACATCATTAGCCGTCTTGAGCTGGCCGCGATTGGCCCGCGCACGATGCGCCGTGCGATCCGCGGACTCCCACAAACCGTCATGCGCGGGCAGGTCACCGTAAGCCGCATCCAAGTCACTTAACCTACTAGAGAGCATCAGGAAATGTTTGGCTTCATCGCTCGCAACTTTCATCCAGTCGGAATAAAACTCGCGCGGCAAACTAAAGCCCTGCTTATCGTTTTCGGCAGCATAATGTGCGAAGCGCGCCATGATATCCCATGCCAGATCAATGGCATTCAGCTCGATATGTGCCAGCGCATGAAGCAGTGAAATCTTATTGCGCAAAGAGCCGCCCTTCAGGCGTTTGGGCATTTTACTCGGATGTAAAAGCTCAGGCTTATCGGGACGCGCAGGACGCTCAGGAAGTTGATCGCCCTGCCCGATCAGCAGGCTGTCATCTGCAAACCACCGCGCCGCAAAAGCTTGTGTCTTCTCTGCTTTTTCATGGGGGCAGGCTGTGTTTAGAACAGTCAGAGCCGCATCGTAGAGTGTATCAGTCATTAGATCGCTTTTTCAGCCTTATTGCACCGTACAGGCGTCATGAAACTCCTGAACAAAGCTCTGCACAACCTCTGTCGGCATTTCTGCTTGTCCGATATCCATACGTGTTTTCAGCACCTTATCAAAACAGTTCTGCAGGCCGCGTTCCGGCGCATCTTCGTCTTTTGCCAGAAAATCACCTTCAACGGTTACCGAGATTCCCTTGAACCCGTCTTGGTTATAGCGCGCTACGCCATAGCAGCAGACCGCACAAGCATCCAGATCCTGGTAGGCTTTCAAGCCATATGGGTTGCTGTCAGCCAGATCCAGAAAATCGAATGGTGTCACATATTGGTTAAAAACCAGATTACCTTCCACGACAGACGCGCTTTCAATACCGCCATTACAACGATCACCGCCTGCGATAGTGTCCAGTATTTCAAGTTCGGCGCCGTTCTCACCGACAATGTAAACGCTTGAGAACTGCCCCGTACCGCCGCTCGCGCTTTCCACGAGGATGTTATAGCCTCTATCAGTCTCGCCGAGATATTTATAGCGCACCATAGCTAGGGGCGCATCGGCCGGATCATCGCTGTAACGAAATACAGAAGAGATATAACCATCTTCGGTTACTTCTTGCGCTACATCTTTATATTTATATGTCTCTGCACATTGCGTCAGCGTTACCGAAGTATTCTCTTCACCGCCCAGAATATTGAAGCAGACAGGATCAACGGGCATTCCTTCAACGACCAGTGCATCAGGCAAGCCATAAGGATTTTCCTGCTGCGGCTCGGCAACAGGTTGGCTTGTTACAGTATCATGCACGAAGTAGTAAACGACGCCTGCCACCAGTAAAACGCATATCAATACAACTAGGTTTTTATTCATTGTTCCTCCTGCGGCACACTAATCTGCGCCTCAAACATCTATAGCTATTCAATCTGGTTTCCGCAATCTATTTATATGCAGGAATTGATGTCCTCTATCCTCGCGCGGTATCTTCAAGATCATGCGCTCCCATTGCGGAAATTTTTCAAGAGCAATCCCGTATATATGCTGAATAGCCAGACGCTCTTCATCCTGACGGCATTTACAGTAATTAACATCTGCATTCGGCGTTTGCATGCAGGTATTAACTGCTGCGTCATATAATTTGGAAGCGTTAAAAAACTCACGTGCCAAGACTATAGCTTCTTCATTTTGCGGACGCTGCCTATAGTCTGTACCTTTAAGCTCGCGTTCAGTTGCCTCGTAGGCAACATCGTAAAAGAAAGGGCCATTGCCTTGGGGCACAACTTCACAAATATCAGCCGTGCCGTGAGGCAGAGTAATTTCGCCTGTATCCGCGGGCAGGCTCATATAGCCCATATATTCTTCTACTGCCCCAGAGTTTTCGCTATTTTCAAATAACAGGCTATCTCCCTGCGCGTTCGCGGCAATTGGGAGCTGGCTCATTAACAGTATAACGATATACAGGCACAGAAATTTACGCATTTAAGCCTCTAACGAACAGGTGTTACGTGCTCATCATAACCACTGCTGTATGGTTTACAAGTTTTTAGAACGGTAGCCTTAGGACGCACTGCGGCAAGCTCTAGCCAGCGTTGCGTACTCGTGATGACTATCAACTGCTTGCTGCTGCGCTGTTCTGTCTGTCATCATTTTATTGAACATGACTTCCAGTGCATTTTCGAGACCCTGCTGCAGATCGGTTTTGCGCATATCAATGCTTTGCTGATCAGCCGAAACCAGTATCGCGTAATCTTGCGGTTCCAGCAGCAGCATATTCAGCACATCACTTAGCTGGTCTTTGTATTTCGCCAAAATCGCGCGATCAACATCGATATGCTTTGTTTCGTGCTCAAATATAACTTTGAACCAACAGCTCTGTGTCTGATAATCCTGCGCGATAAAAATTGTCGGTTCAATTGTGATATCTATAATGACATGGCTTAGTCCAAGACATTGCCCGTCCTGCGATTGCGCCTCATGCACCTTGAACCCCATGCGATGATCAAGTGTCAGTTGGCCGCTCATCACCCCGCCGATTTTGCTAGCAACGCTATGGGGGAATTGTTTGCTGGTGGTCATTTCCAGACTGGAAAGATAGTCTTCTGATTTCGAGACGTCGAATTTAACAGGAACTTCGTGCAGATTAATTTCTATCTGGGGACGCGGCACGGCACTACATTCACTGGCCTTGGCTGATGCCGGAAAGGCAAAGATGAACGTAAATAGTATCAGTAATATGAAGCGTAAAAATACGCGCATAGCTGTTCCTCAATGTGAATTGAAGAACACATATACAACCATCTACTTTAATTATGCAAATTATTTGTGACTAGAATAAGGTGGTTAGCCTTACTCCATGCCTTCACATTCTGCGATAATGTCATCATAGAATGCAGGATCATCGACATCTCTACGCTGCAACATCAAGTCTTTTTCAAGTTTCATCACAAACGAGTCTACAATGCGCTCGATATTCTCTTGATGTTCTTTTTCAAGATCGTAAATATTACCCGATCCGCGCGCAACCGGCCCTGCCGCACGAATGGCTTCGGGAACCGACTTCAAATAGGCTTCAAATTGATTAAAAGCTTTGTTGATCACGTCTTGATCCAGCTGCATCAACTCTGCTTCAAGCTCATAAAAGCCGTTATATAGGCAGGATCCTTTCGGATATTCACCTGCAATATAGACACGGTGATCAACGCGCACATCAGCCTGCAAGCGTTCTAGGTAAACACAGCCTGTTGTTGGGAATTTAGCAAGTTTCACATATGTCTTGTGATACATTTCAGGGTGGCCGACGTTACCCTGTCTTTCAGGCATATTCTTGCGAAACAGTCTTTGCTTCTGCGATGCCAGCGCCTCTTCTGTCAGTGCGGGGCTATAATACACGCCGCCTTTTAGACGATTCAGAATAATTTCAGGGTCAGAGAATTTAGAACAGCGCTCCGTGCTTAAATGCTCCAACGTTTTGGCTGAGTCCGCCTCAGCAGCGGGTGCCTCATCTTGTGCCATGACTGCTGCAGAATAAGATAGCATCACAGCAAAACCGGCTACTGCGGTGACCTTCAGCAGTTTTTTGCCAAAACTATTCATTACTTGTTTCTGCATATAGCACTTACCCTTTCATACTCTTCCAGACTATCTACCTGGCTTTGTTCGTTACGCATATCACGATAAAGCAGCAATTCCTGAGACTCGATCGCACTTTTAATATGTGCTTTCAAGCTCTCGTTCACTTTATCCTTTTCATGTAGGTTATACGGTCCTATGACCCCTATTTCATTCACGGAATTTTGAATCGCGATCCCAATATTCCGCGCGTAGTTATTAATGACGCGGCGATCAACCTCTACGTGTTTTAATTCATGTTTCAAGATCTCGTCACGGCAGCGCTTATCGCTTTGCTCTTTCGCCACGTAAATTTTAGGCGATAGCTTGATTGTGACCTCGACTTTGTCATACCAAAAGCATGCCGTCTGGCGCTGATGATCTTCAGCGCGGTAAATGCTTACAGAATACTGGAATTCAGGCTTGTCATGGCGCAACCCTTTTGTTGTGGTATCCGTGCCGGGGGCATAAGGACTAACCGTATTTGACTTAATCTTATCAAGCTCCTCAGAGCCGAGATTGAACTCATATTGGATGGGCGCTGTAATCGGATTAACCACAATGCTGGGCGCTTTGGTCATTGAACAGACTTGCTGGTTGGAAGCTAGAAGCAACCACCCTGAAAACGCCATAATATCTAAGCCCGGTATCATATTCTCTCTACTATATCAGAATTCGGTTAACAGCTTGTTTCCATTATGATAATGCTTAGAATATTAAAAACAACTTAGGATTCTGCGAAAATGTCAGTCATTGCCCAACTTTTGCTTTTTTGTATCGAGGTCTATTTCTGGATCATTATTATCAGCGTTTTGATCAGCTGGCTGATTGCTTTTGATGTCATCAACGTCAAAAATCAGAAATCCCGCAACCTGATTGCGCTGCTGGAAAAAGCAACAGAGCCTGTTTACAAGCCCATCCGCAAATATGTGAAGCCTATTGGCGGTATCGATATTACGCCGCTGATTGTCATTTTTGGCCTGATGTTACTTGAAAACCTGATCTTCAGATTGATGATGCACTAATGATTATTGATGGTAAGGCCTTTGCGGCCAATCTTCGTGAGAGTTTAGCTAAAGACGTGCAAGACCACGCCCTGACACCTGGCCTAGCGGTTATCTTGGTGGGCGATGATCCTGCGAGCCATGTCTATGTACGTAACAAAATTACAGCGTGCGAGAAAACAGGCATTAAAAGCTTTGAATTTAAAATGCCTGCGGATAGCAGCAAGGATGATATTGCCAAGGTTATTAACGATCTGAATAACGACCCGCATGTGCACGGCATTCTGATGCAATTGCCACTGCCTGACCATCTCTCCGCCGCCCAAGAAGATCTGGTGCAGATGATTGCGCCGCATAAGGATGTTGACGGTCTTACGACAGTCAATGCCGGTAAGCTGATCCTTGGCCACAATGACGGACTGGTTCCTTGTACACCACAGGGCAGCTTAATGCTGATTAAAAGCATCAAAGAGAATTTAAGCGGCTTGCACGCTGTAGTGATTGGCCGTTCCAATCTATTCGGAAAGCCTATGGGGCAGCTGCTGCTTGGCGAGAACTGTACTGTTACGCAGTGTCACTCGCGCACCAAGGATCTGGACAAGGTCTGCGCGCAGGCTGATATCGTCGTTGCCGCTGTAGGCCGCCCCCAGATGGTTAAAGCTGACTGGGTTAAGGACGGCGCGATTGTCATTGATGTCGGCATTAACCGCACAGAAGACGGCAAGTTGGTCGGTGACGTTGATTACGAAGGCGTCAAAGATAAAGCGGGAGCGATTACACCCGTGCCCGGCGGTGTGGGCCCGATGACCATTGCTTGCTTGATGAAAAACACAATTGAGGCCGCCAAGAAAGCATAAGACTTTCACGGTTTTTCTTGACAACAGACCCTTATATTTTTCATAAATTATCTACAGGGAGAATTTATGTTTGAAAGACTAAGGCAAGCTTTTGCCATTGTTACCAATTATGTATCGCCGCATGAAATGATGATGCGCAGCCTTGAAGATGTTGCAGACGATGACATGGCACAAAAGATGCCGACCCTTCTTTATATGGCACTCGACCGCATACAAGAACATGTCGCTAATGAAGCTTCTTTGAAAGGCGCATTTAAACGCGCCAGTAACCAAGCTGTCATGGTCGATGAAGAGCGATTTTCTCGTGAAATGGATATGGTTCTCAAACTTTCCAGAGCGGCTGATTTTTCTGACGCCTTAAAAGAACATGTTAAAGCCTGCACATTTCAAACTGCCATTTGGGTTGCTAAAAACATCCATAGGGCTGATGAGTTAAAAACACGACGCGACCTTGAAGATTTTCTAACTGAAATGCTCAGCGAGCAAGCCGAAGCTTTTGCGTTTGAAGGCATCACATTCAAAGTCCCGAAAATTAATTTCGTGGCCAAGCCCGAAAAAGTAGCAGGCTGGATTTATACTGGCAAAGTCCGCGAGGACGACTACTTGCCGTCTGAAATTTTCATTAATACCAGAGAGATCAGATCTGGCGACTTGAGTGATCTATTAAAGACTGTTTTCCACGAAGGCATTCACGTCATGCTCGGCCAAATGGCACAGCAGATGGCGCTAAAAAACATTGCAAAAGATTCATATTTTTACCAAGACGGTTTGAAGCTTCTTGTTAAAAACGACCTTGGCTACACGGCTAAGACTCTAGTGGCCTCGATATACTTCAATGATCCTGAGGAGGCACTGGCACATAGTGCCCATGCAACCTTGTTGGAGCTAATTGACACAATGGAGGCTCTTCAAACTCAAAAGCCACCATTGGTTCTTCGTAGTCCGATCCACCTATCTTAGCGGAAGTTCAGCGTTCTGCCGTCTGCCGATGTTGTTAGCATCGTAATTTCACGGATGTTCTTATCCGATAACGCCATTGTCAGATTTGCAACGTCCATCATTTTTTGTGACTGGTCGGCTGCGGCATCTTCAAACATAAAGCGTGCAGTCAGGTAATCAGAACCGAACGCACGACTTTCCTCAGGCCACACCTTATCACCACGCACAGATCTGATCTCTGTAAGCTCGAGACCGTATGGACAGCGTGACTGCAGATCAGCAGCCAGTGTTTTCGCATCGTCCAGCGTGGCAATTCCAACATCAATACCGACAGCGTTAAAGTCGTCAGCAAGGTGAGTTGTTTTGAATGCAGGGATTTCGAAACCGTCTTTAACGGCGCTATAATCCACGGGCTTTAATATATTCGGTGTCTGCCCCATGCGCTTGATCACAGCGCTTGCAAAATCCGTTGTGCCAACCTTGTGTGTGGCATAATCACCGCCATAGACATCACCTGTCATATAGCCTGCCTCTAGCGTCGACAGCAGCGCGTTATGTACTTTCTCGGCGATATCAGATTGCCCCAGATAGTTCAGCATCATGATGGACGCCATCAAAAGCCCTGTCGGGTTTGCCAGATCTTTGCCCTGGATATCAGGGGCTGTGCCGTGGACGGCTTCGAACATTGCAAATTCAGAGCCGATATTGGCCGAGCCGCTAATCCCGATCGAGCCTAAAGACTCACCGACAACATCAGAGCCGATATCGCCATACATGTTTTGTGTTACCACAACATCGAAGTCAGAGGCGCGCGACCCAAGTCGCGCAAGACCGATGTCAGCAATGTAGAATTCAGGTGTAATATCAGGATAGTCTTGCGCTACTTCATCAAAGACGTCGTGGAAGTTCGTGCCGTCTGTGAATTTCTGGATATTATCCTTGGCAATCGCGGTCACTTTGTTACGGCCATTCACACGCGCATATTCAAAGGCGGTGCGGATGATGCGTTCAGATTCAGATTTCGTGATCACTTTGCGGCCAACCGTAACATCAGCACTCGGGCGGCTTTCAATACCTGCATACAAATCTTCCAGATTTTCGCGGATCATGACCAGATCAACGCCTTGTGCGCCGCTGCGGCTGTTGATCACAGGCTCCAGCGATACGGACGGGCGGATATTGGTGAACAAATCAAAATGCTTGCGAATGGCAACGTTTACACTGCTATAGCCTTTACCCTGCGGCGTATTCAGAGGCGCTTTCAAGAAGGCGTCTACGGCCTCGAGCTTGGCAAAATCGGCATCGGAAATGCCTTTGGTTTCACCTGCCAAATAGGCTTTTTCACCGACGGTCACTTCTTCGATATCAAGGCGGGCGCCTGCAGATTTCAAAATGCGAAGGGTGGCGTCCATGATCTCCGGACCGATACCGTCACCCATAGCCACAGCAATTTTAGCGCGTTTTGCTGTCATTCATATTCTCCCTGTTTTTTGTTGCGAAGCAATAACGCTACAAGATTATGGGAAGAATAGCAAGGCGAACCGCATCGGGCGATTACTCGCCCTGTGCTGCCGTATATCCTTTTTTGCCATCGAATGTGTGAAGCATCACAGATTTTGTGAAGTTCATATCCGCTTGGTTCAGGCGATCCATCAAGGCAATGACCTGCGATGTTTTGATTTCAGAGCCGTCCTTGCCCAAGAAACGCAAGCGCCAGTTATCAGCACAGAATGTTTCAGGCTGACCGTTCGGCCATACTTTCACGCCGCGGTTAGAGATGATCGAAAGTTCCAGATTATCTGTGACACACGGCAGGATTTTGGCAGCCAGATCATCAGGCGTGCCGTCCCAGTTCAGGTTGATATCAACACCGACGCGGGCTTTCTTTTCTTCTACACGAGGCTTCAGAGGTGGCAGTTTCATACCGCCTGCGCCAACGCCGTTATAATTGGCGGGCTTCATTTTATCAGGCTGTGCGCCCAGACGTTCGATCACAGCATCGGCGAAATCCTTTGTGCCGACTTTCTGTTTGCTTGTGCCAGCGCGGAAAATTTCACCTGTGTGAATACCGTCTTCGATAGTTTTCAGCCATGCATTATGCACTTTGCCTGCAACCTCGCCCTGCCCGATATGTACCAGCATCATCACGGCACCCAGCAGCAGACCTGACGGGTTGGCAATGCCCTGCCCCGCAATATCAGGGGCAGAACCATGAACCGCTTCGAACATCGCAAAGTCCTGACCAATATTGGATGACCCCCCCAGACCCACAGAGCCTGTTACTTCGGCAGCAATGTCGGATACGATGTCACCGTAAAGGTTCGGCAGCACGATAAGATCAAACATATGCGGTGCAGATGCGACTTTGGCCGCGCCGATATCAATGATCATGTGATCTTGTTCGATGTCTTTGTATTCCTGACCGATCTCATCAAACACTTTGTGGAACAGACCATCAGAGAGTTTCATGATGTTGTCTTTGGTCATACAGGTGACCTTCTTGCGGCCGTTGGCACGCGCATATTCAAAGGCGTAGCGTACGATGCGCTCTGTTCCCGGGCGGGAAATCAGCTTCAGCGAAGCCATCACGTCCTGAGACTGGCGGTATTCGATACCGCCATACAAATCTTCTTCGTTTTCGCGGATGATCACCAGATCCATATTCGGGTGTTTTGTCTCTACGTAAGGCGCATAGGACACGCACGGACGTACATTTGCAAATAATCCCAAAGACTTACGGATCGTTACGTTCAAAGACTTGAAGCCGCCGCCTTGCGGAGTGGTAATCGGTGCTTTCAGGAAAACTTTGGTGCGGCGCAGACTGTCCCATGACTCTTTTGCGATACCGCTCAGCTCCCCTTTTTCGTAGACTTCCTTGCCAATCACGATTTCTTCGATGTCAAGCGCAGCACCGGCCTTATCAATGATACGAAGCGTAGCGTCCATAATTTCAGGACCAATACCATCACCATGCGCAACCGTGATCGGGGATTTATTTGTCATTTGGAAAGACCTCATCTTCTTTTTGGATCTGACTTTCGTCACCAAGTTTAGGTTTTACTTTAGGAACAGGCGCCAAGCGTAAGACCAGATAGCCGAGCAGCGCCGATGCGACAGACCCCGCCAAAACACCCATACGCACAGATGCCTGCATTTCAATGGAGTTATAGGCAAGACCGCCTATGAACAGGGACATAGTAAACCCAATCCCGCATAAAATCGAGACCCCATATAACTGTACCCATGATGTTCCTTCAGGCATAGGCGATATACCTGATTTAATCGCTATCCAGAGGAAACTGAAAATACCGAGCTGCTTACCCAGAAACAGACCCAGCGTGATACCGACCACGACAGGATCGAACACATCCTCAAGGCCGATCCCTTGGAATGGCACGCCTGCGTTTGCAAAAGCAAATAGCGGCAGCACCAAGAAAGCCACCCACGGATGCACGGCGTGCTCCACCTCCTTGGCAGGATGCGCTTCAGGGTCATGAACATTTCTCGTCGGGATAAACAGTGCCGTTAAGAAGCCCGCCAGTGTCGCATGCACGCCTGATTTTAAAACGACGACCCAGAGCAACATACCCAGCACAACATAGAAAAAGCTCGAGGTGACATTGCGTCTATTCATAATGAACATGGTCAGCAGCAGCGGCGGTGCGAGATATAAAATCTGGAAATGCACGTCGTGTGTATAGAACAGCGCGATAATCAAAACTGCGCCCAAATCATCAATAATTGCGATGGCAGTCAGCAGCACCTTAAGCGCCACAGGCGCACGCGATTTAAGAAGCGCCAAAACACCCAGCGCAAAGGCAATATCGGTTGCCGCCGGAATAGCCCAGCCTGACAGCATTTCAGGGTTATCTTTATTGATGAACCAAAATATTGCAGCAGGCACAACCATCCCGCCGACAGCTGCAAAGGCTGGCAAGAACGCCTTGGCCTTACTCGATAAAGCGCCTTCTACGATTTCACGCTTGATTTCCAAACCAACCAAAAAGAAGAATATCGCCATCAAGCCATCATTGATCCAGAGCAGTATCGGCTTTTGCAGCTGCATCTGCACGTCCTGTCCGTCGGACATTCCGATCGTAAACATGACGCGTTCCAAGAAGTGATGATAAGCATCGTAAAACGGGCTATTAGCGACAATCAGCGCCAATACAGCCGTCACCATCAAAACGATACCACCTGACGAGGTCAGCTTTGCAAAACGGCGGGTCATATTCAGAAAGTCCTGTGCTTTCTGTTCTGCTTTAAGCTCAAATTTCACAGCAGCATCAATCGCTTGATGCGTTCTCTTGGATATTTCGCCGGCGGTATTGCCAATAGTTTCTTCGGTCTTGTGCTTGAGATCGTCGTTCATGGTAAAAATATAGCTTAGATAAATAAAAAATCACGTCATTTTACTAACGCATGACACAACGCAAAATTCCCTTAACTATCGCAAGCTCTATACATGACATTCCTGCATATCAGACATTTAGCTGAGAATTGTTGACTTTGTAGCGCCGATCAAAGCAATATGCGCCTATCATGAGTACTGCGTCCCCTAAAGATATTTCACACCACGCCCTGCCCGCCATATTGCTGGCTTGCGGTGCGTATTTCGTATTCTCGCTGGTTGATACGTCAGCCAAATATCTGGGGCAGTTCTATAACACCTCCCTGATATTATTCATCGCCAATATGTTCGGGTTTGTGATTTTGGCAGGCTTCATCATGTTCCATAAAGGCCCGAACGGTTTTGTGCCGAAAAGCAAATGGTGGCTGCATGGCATTCGCTCGCTGCTGATGGTGGGGAATAGCTATTTTATCGTGACGGGGCTGAAACATATCCAGCTTGCGGAAATGTACGGACTGATATTTGCCAGTCCGTTCATCATGACCATTCTATCTATTTTCGTTCTTAAAGAGCATGTGGGATGGCATCGCTGGATGGCGATTATTGTCGGATTTATCGGCGTGCTGATTATTTCTCGCCCGGGTTATAGCGAGTTTAATTACGGCATTTTGATGGGAGTCGGCTCTGCATTGATGCTTGGGTGTAACGCGATTGTTCTGCGCTTGATCGGCAAGGATGAATACACGCCCCTGTTTCCGTTTTATGCGATGCTGCTGATTATGATATGTAACGCGCCGCTGGCGATCACGCATTTCGAAGTGCCTTCAATACCGCATTGGTGGCTGTTTGCGCTCTATGGCGCAGGCATCGCGATCGCCGTGGGGATCATGTCCCGATCCTATGTCATTGCGCCCTCCACCGCCGTTGTCGCGCCGTTTGTGTATTCTTCGATGATATGGGGGATATTGCTGGGCTATTTCATATTCGGGGATATTCCTGATGGCCCGACGCTGGCAGGCGCGGCGCTGATCATTACGGCGGGGTTATATGTGCTGTATCGCGAGCGCCAAACGCACAAGGAACTGGCCGCTCAAGCCACGCCTGATACACTCCCATAAGCCTTATTTACACTGCAAGACGCGTTGCAATTTGCAAATTGCAACGACATTTCGCGCGTATTTTTCTATCCGAAAGACTAGCCCACAATAGCTGCGCTGTCATAACAGTAGAATTTTAAAACTCTTATTTTTGATCAAAATCAAGGTGTTACTCATGTACGACACCCTATCCTGAAGGCTGTCTGCGTACAAGTTGGCCTGCCACATGCATCTGTAAAGGGTGTTACAGCAATAAGGAGAAAGAGTATGTCTACCAGATTTGAACAAGCGTTACAGAGTTTAGAAATCCTGCGGGAGGTCAACATGGTTGTCGTCCCCATTGCACCAACCAAAGCGATGATCGATATTGGCGCGAGTGTCGGCGGCGTAGATTTGCAAATTGCGCAGATCGTGTACGAAGCCATGGTCAATTTCCATGTCCTAACCCCTGTATCGGCAAGCAGGCTGGATGCCTAATTTGAAGAACACAAACCATCATAGACGGCGTAAGGGGAAGAAAAATAAAAACGCCATATGGATCGGCATATAGCAGATACAGTTGTGGCGTTGATAAGAACGAATATAGGACAATATTCCTAATGCGTCAATAGCTATTGTCAAAAAATTTGCCAAACATACCTATATATGAGATATTTGTAGTTGAAATATCTATGAAGAGCGCTTCGCTCTAAAATTTTCTGGTAATTGAGATACGGTGTGTACTATAAATAATGCGGTTGTTTAACAGACAGCCTTGCAAGGAGTATTTGCAATGTTACAAAATTTGATTTCTTCATTAAAAGCTGACGCCAGCAATGACGTCACGCAAACAAAACGCCGTTATCCCCGTCGCAGCGTCGATCGTTGCGTGGTTGTTGTACATGGCCAGACATTCCCCGTTGAAAACTGGAGTTTAAGCGGATTGCTGCTGCAGGCCGATGATAGATTATTCGGTATCGAGCAGGACATCGATTTCGTCGTTAAGTTCAAACTGCGCAACACTATCCTTGATGTCAGCCATCGCGGGAAAGTTGTCAGAAAAGTCGACGGCAGAGTGGCATTGAACTTCGAACCTCTGTCACAAACAATCAGCCGCAAATTCCAGCAGGTGATCGATGATCATGTCGCAGGCGAATTTGCCAGCTCGCAAATCTGATTTTACATGCACAGAATTCAAAAAAGGCGGGATATTCTCCCGCCTTTTTCATTTCACTAATTCAGCAAGGATTAGTTCTGGTATTTACTTTTAAAGCCTTCGGTGACCTGTTGCA
>LWDU01000350.1_pt1 | contig 13205 bp, 8 predicted proteins | sample 727161 | NCBI WGS metagenome assembly LWDU01 (sample SAMN04566230, study PRJNA314399) | hydrothermal vent metagenome | isolation source: deep sea hydrothermal plume seawater | place: Mexico: Gulf of California, Guaymas Basin | collected 2004-07-11 | reverse complement strand
TCGCATCGACGTTACTCACCGAGACGTTTACTACGGCGGATGTCCCGACGTTTCCCTGCCCGTCCGTCGCTCGGGTCGTCAGGCTGTGCGCGCCATTGAACGTCGTTGTATCCCACGGCGCGCTGTAGGGGGCGGTGAAATCCGTACTCAGCAATACACCGTCCAGGAGGAACTGCACCTGCGTGACTCCGGAGGAATCAGATGCCTCCGCCGTGATCGTGACGGTTGCGCTGACAGTCGCTCCATCGGCCGGACCGGTAATGCTCACCGCCGGATCGGTATTGTCCACCGTTACGTTGACGGCGGCCGAGATGCCCAAATTACCGGCTGCATCTGACGCCTGCGCCGTCAGGCTGTGCCCTCCTTCGGTACCCGTTGTGGTAGCCCACGACGCGTTAAACGGCGCGAGCGTATCCGTACTCAGTAATACGCCATCCACGAAGAACTGCACCTGGGTAACCCCAACGTTATCGGATGCCGTTGCCGAGATCGGGATGGATCCGCTCACCGTCGCGCCGTCCGCCGGACCGATGATACTCGCGATCGGAGGAGTCGTGTCTGAACCACCCGTCGAGCGCGTGATCTCCAGCGTGAAGTCGGTGTCTCTCTTATCGCTCTGGTTGTCGATCGCGAACACGTAGACCCCCGTAATGGTTGCCGTGAAAGAGATCTGGATCGGGGACATTCCTCCCTGAGTGGCAATCGGGTTGTTGTTTGGATCGAAGACTGTCAAGACGGGATTCGCCCGACTTCTATCGTATGTCAGCGTTGCATCGACCTGTGCGGCCCCCTCGATTGTGAGGTTAAACGTGTTGGTTCCTCCCTTCTCGAGAGAACCCGAAAACGTGGTTGTCGTCGTCGGAGGAGCCGCGTTCTGAACTGTTACGTTCACCGGTGCTGAAGTCCCTGGGTTGCCCGCGGCGTCTAATGCACTGGCACTCAGCGCATGCAACCCATCGGCAACCGTTGTCGTATCCCACGTTGCGGAATAGGGCGACGTGGTATCCGAACTCAGAAGAACTCCATCATCGAAAAAGTCCACCCGGGTTACACCGACGTTATCTGACGCCGTCGCGTCGATTGTCAGCGTACCCGAAACCGTTGCGCCTCCGGCCGGATTGAGTACGCTCACCGTCGGCGGCGTGGTATCTATCGGCAGGCCAAGGCAGGTCTGCGGCACCTCGAAGCCGTTGGTCGGCGTGGTGCTGTTGGGTCCGCCGCTCACCGCGTCTACGCCGAGGCCGAACGCAGCAAAAGCCTCCCAAAGCAGACAGACATCCTGGCCACCAAAGGTGGTGACGGCGGCCTGGATGATGCCGTCGCGCACGTCTACAAAGGTTGGCGAACAGATGGTGTTCTTCAACCCTTCGTTGACGTAGAGCATCGCCCGCTGGTTCCCGCTTCCGCCCAGGACGTTCTTGAGGTTGGGGTCGAAGCCGTGCTGGTCGACCAGCGCCCAGTAAACCTCCCAAGCCGCCTGCGCCCAAACCTCGCCGACGCCGTGTGGGATGACCTTTCCGGAGATGCTTTCGTAGGTGTGGGTGTTGATTGCGGGATCGGTGCTATAACGCTGAGTCCGGATTCCTAGACCACTGGGCGGCTGGCCGAAAGCGTAGGTGCCGATGCCGCGCCCGTCGGTGCCCAGGTCGCCGAGTTGGGCGGTGTAGACCAGTGCCCACCAGTCGCTCAACCCCTCTCCCGGCTGCTGGGCATTGCCCAGACAGCTCACATTCGAAGCCCCGCCCACCAGGCGGTTCGAGATGCCGTGGCCGTATTCATGCAAGATAATGCCAGCGTCGAAGTCGCCGTCGCGACGCGGATCGCTTTGGTTCCAGAGGTACATTTGCATTCTGGGCCGTTCACCGTCGGGAGGAGTGCAAAAGTTGGCGTTGTTGATCGTGCTGCCGTCCTGTGCCTCGGCAAGCACGTAGTCGCCACCGAGGCCACCGTTGCCATTGTTGTTTTCCTGGAAATTTCCACTCGCCTCGTCGAAGCCGTACTGATACTGAACATCATGCATCAAATTGTTCCAGTAGAAGAGGTTGGTGACGGCGCTGCTGGTGTAGGTGAGAGGATCCTGGGTCGCGAAGTCGATCGGGAAGTTGAAGTCGCAATCTAACAACCCACCGCAGTCCGCCTCCACGGTGGGGGGTCTGGGAGTGCTTGTGCAAATACCGCCATTAGTATCATTAATGTCTTGATAGGCGTGGACGTTGTTGCCCCGGTGGATGGTAAATTCGGCCCCCGGGATACCGTCGGTGTCATGCCACCCGAAGGGCGAAGCAAGGGCGTCCGCAGGGTCGATAACAATCTGCCGGCCGTCCAGCGGCGGCGGCGTCGGTGCGTGGCTCGGGCTTTCGAGTGGTGCGGGAAAGACGCGGTAGCTGTCGTTGACCACCCAATCAAACCGGGTCCAGATTTTGCCTGAGGCTGCGTCGACGGTGAAGTCATAGACATGCCGGTCGTCGAGGGTGGCCACCTGGAAATTCCATACCAGGCGCGCTTCACCGGACCGGATCGGTAACCACATCAGACGTGCTTCAATGTTCGTCCTGACGATGTCATTGGTGCGAACCGTTGTGACCCCGGTCGGCGATAGATCCGTGGAGATTATCTCCGGCGGCCGGTTGAGCTGGATCCCCAGATGATTGGCCACAGCTGCCACGGCACCCTCGGCGGAAAGCGCTGGGATGATTGAGTCGGCTGTCGCGGCGATGTCCGGCATGCATGTGTTGTTGACGCCCATTATTTGGCCGTCACCACTGATATTAATGTGCAACTGGCCGTTGTAAACGGGTAGTCCCAGGTAGATCTGGCGCAGGTTGATGTGCGTAGCGCCGGTTACAGCCGAGTAAGCTTCGTCGGAAATCTCGTAGTCGGCAAGGTCCTTTGCCGTCAAGCCCATATGCTCGTAATGCGCAACGATGAAGTCCTGTGCGATGGTCCACGCATCGGCGGTCGACCCCCCCGCAGTCAGATATCCGTCACGGCTGAGGAGAGTCCGCGTAGCGCCGGTGGCCCTGTCGTAGGTTACGGCGAGCCCAGGAATCAAGTCACGCATTCCCCGGATGGCCTCCAGCTGTCCGGGTTGGGGTGTGGCCGCGAACGTCTGGTTATAATCCACTCGGGCGTCGAAGTTGCCCGCTTGTTGTGATCCTGGTTCAGTTACAAGAGCTTGCGCTGTTAATCCATCGGGAACCCATGCCAATACCGACAAAAACAGCGCGCCGAGTGCGACGGTGTTGGCAAACCTGCTCTGACGACTAATTTTAATGTGCTAGTCCGTTTAGGGGAGAGGGGATCGCGAACATAGCAAAAAAAGATCTAGTTTTTAATCGTCCAGTTGGGGTCGTCAATTAGGCTTAGTCAATTAGGCTAAGCCAATTAGCCTGATTTAATTAGAGCTGGTAGTTACTGTTGTTTTTACCTCGATGAATGAAAGCAATATTTTTCATACCCGTATGGTCAAAAAACTCATGCGGCATTCCGATAGCAATATTTCAGCACGCCACCGAGGCTCTCCTTACACTCAATTGACGCTTTGCCGTTGTCTTTTGGTAGAGGGTCTGGAAACAATATCACATTGTTTTTACCCTGATGATTTCTTTCAGTGTGATCGTGGATTAAGTACTCACGTAACACACGTCTCGATGACACTTCGCTGAACAGGATCAGTTTGGATAAACAGTCTTCCTTTACTGATCTTTCCCAGCGCTCTGTGAAGGCATTCAAATTCGGGCTCCGGGCAGGAAGTTTGAGTGGCACAACATCCGATGTTTTTATGATGGCACGAAACGAATCAGTGAATTTCGTATCGCGATCATGGATAAGATACTTACAATTTTTAAGGAAACCCCATCCTTCCATGGTGATATTTCTGGCGATCTGTTTCATCCAAATCTCATTAGGGTGTGGCGTCATTCCCGCAATCTTCACTTCACGGCTTTCAAGGTTTATGAAGAAAAGAACGTAATAAGTCACGAGTCCTCGAAGTGTCAAGACTTCCACAGTGAAAAAGTCAGTACCCACAATCAGCGACATGAAGAGATCTTTGTAGATGTTTAAGACTGAAAACGTGTTTGCTGGGCCGCTCTTGTTGGCCTGCAAACAAAACGCCCGGCAGCAGGTGCCGAGCGTCTCCGAACCTCGTTCTTTTCTAGAAGCTCTTGCGTAGGGTCATTCCGATGGTTCTCGGTTGGTTGGTACGGAAAGCGAGCCGCGCCCGGCCGCCACGTTCACGGTCAAATGACAGATCAGCATTTTCATCGGTGAGATTATTCACATACAGAATAGCCTCCCAGGTGTCCCAAACGATGCCGCTTCGAAGATTGACCTCGTTGTAAGCATCCAGCTTCAGGTTCAGGCTGGTAACATCTGTGCCGGATGCACCGCCAAACGCCAGGCCCGAGGTGAAATCGCCAGCGCCACTGATTTGATCACTCGGTTGGGTGTATCGATTCCCCGTGTACTGGAACACGGCGGTCAGATAGGCTTCACTCGCGCCAAACATCTGGATGGGAAAAGAGTAGGTGCCAGCGGCCGCGAGTTGAATTTCAGGGACGGAAGCCAGGCGATTGCCATCCTCGACACCACCCAGTATTGATCCGGTATCGTCGAGTACTGTGGAATCGAACTCAGCTTCCAGCAGTACGCCCGCCAAACTCAGCAACAGACCGTCGGTAGGCGACACGGTAAACTCGAATTCAACACCAAAGGTGTGCGCTTCTTCCACATTAAAAGAAATCCGCGATGAGCAGGAGCCAGCATCCAGCGTGACCTGTAGATCTTCAATATCGGTGTAGAAAACGGCAGCGTTAAACACGACTCCACCAAAGTGCGTTTTCATACCCGCCTCATAATTCCACATGGTTTCATCATCATATTGTTGAAAACTGCCAAACGTGACCAGGTCGCCAGCGTTACACAAGGTTGCGTTGAGGGGGTCGTTGACACCGCCAAGGCGGAAACCCTGGGAAGCCTGAGCATTTAATGTGACCTCGTCGCTAACATCGTAGCTGGCCATGATGCGCGGGTTGAAACCATCGGAACTGGTCTTGTCCGCTATCTCTCTATTGGCATTGGAAAATAGACCGCTGGAGATAAAGTCCCGCTGTTCTTCAAAATCATACCATCGGCCACCCAGGGTTAGATGCAGTTGATCGGTAACGTCATACGTGAATTCGCCGAAAATTGCGGTCTGTTCGATATCATACGGCAGGTCGGCGGCGTAGGGGGAGTCGGCAGGAAAACCGGCCACGGTGGTCGCAGCTGCAGTGCCGTCACCCAGAGCCAGGTCGGTGTATACATCATACCCCGGGGTAGGTAAACGTTGCGCATACTCACGTTCCATATCTGAGAAGTAGACGCCGACAACCCATTGCAGCGAACCGGCAGTATTAGAGCTTACCCGCAATTCGTGAGTGACCTGTTGCAGATCGGTGGTGTCACGTAAGTTGGAAGGCAGTAGCACTCCGGCATCATCGTAGCCCAGATCAACACTGACACTGCCAGTAAGGGCACTGGCATCACGGCTCACCAGAAGTTCGCGGTCTATATAGCTGCCGGCATAGGTGACATCGAATGAACCCAGGCTCCAGTTCACGACGAGGTCGGCGATCATCGTGTCGTCCTCAAACGCTTCGTTTAACAGCAGGTATTGTTCACGATCCCCCAGTTGAATAGCAGGTCGTGTCGTTGTGTATGGATTTGCATACAGGTTAAAGTTTTCCTGGCGATTGAAACCATCCGCTTCAATACTCTGGAAAATGATGCGCGGCGTGATGGAAAGATTTTCATTAGGCTGCCAGTTTAGTGATACTCGGCCGCCTGTGCGTTCGCCACTGTTAACATCACTTTTCTTACTCCCACCTTCGCCCAGGGCATCGATAAATCCAGCATATTGAGTCGTATAACCGACAGCTCTAAGCGCAAAAGTATCGGATATAGGCAGGTTTACCACCCCTTTCAGGTGCCCGCCCTCCTCACCATCTGCCAGAGTGTGCAAGTTAGCTTCAATAGAGCCTTCGAACTCAATGACGTTGGGCTGGTTGGTAATAAATCGAATGGTGCCACCGACGGAACCAGAGCCAAATAGCGTCCCCTGGGGTCCTCTAAGTGTTTCCACTCGATCAAGATCGAACAGATCAAGGTCCGGTGTGAACAGGGATAAAGAAATAACACTCTCGTCAACATACACACCTACCTGTTCTTTTACACCCGGTTGGTCACGGACGATCTGTCCAGCTGAAACCCCACGAATTGCCACCTGGCTTTGGCCGGGGCCGAGATTCTGAATGGTCAGACCGGCAACGTTACGCGACAGTTCTTCCAGGTTGGTGGCACCAGAGCGATCAATGTCCTCGGCCGTCTGCGCGTTGATCGAGAATGGCACGGCTTGAATGGTTGAAGCACGTTTGGTGGCCGTCACCACAACTTCCTCGAGAACGCTGTCTTGACCAGAATCTTGTGCGAATAACAATGCGGGACTTATTGCAATAATCGAACTTACCATAAGTGCTATTTTGACGCTTTTCATAGGCTTCTCCTTTTTGGGTTTAGCAATAGAGCTACTCCTAGCAGCTAGCGAGCTAAATTAGTGCATTTTTCGCAAAACTGCACGAAAATTCACTTATTTTGATAACTAATACATCGGGGGTTGGAACATTAGCTTGATTGAGTCTCGACATGGTCGAGTTCGCCGAATCACCTTTGTGCTATACAAAGGCATCAAAGGTCCCAATACAGAGGCAGGGAAAAGTGTGTGTCCCGGTTTGTGGCGTGTTTTAATCGTGATTTGAATTGTTGTTGTTTTTGTACGCAGATGATCCCGCTCGGGATTGGAAACCTGTCTTAAAAAGAGAAAACGGATGAAGTATTGGGTCGTTGGGGCACTAGCCAGCTTATTGGCTTTCGAGACACTGGCGGAATTGTCAGCAATTGAAAAGGACATTTCCAGTTTTGCGCTTAACCACAAGGAAAATGCCATAGGCCTGCTGGAAGAAGTCGTCAATATTAATAGCGGGACTATGAATCATGCCGGTGTGAAGCGGGTCGGCGATGTGTTTGCACGAGAGTTCAAATCACTCGGTATGGATACTCAATGGCATGATATGAGCGAGGTAGAACGGGGTGGCCACCTTTTTGCCGAAACTCGAGGTTCGGGACGTTGTCAGTTACTCATAGGCCACCTTGATACCGTATTCGAATCAGATAGCCCCTTCCAGGTGTTCGATCGAGAGGGAGACTTCGCGACAGGCCCCGGTGTCAACGATATGAAAGGTGGCAACGTGGTCATCGTCTACGCGTTACGTGCACTAAAAGCAGCCGGTCTGCTGGAAGATATCAATGTCATTGTCGCCCTGATCGGAGACGAAGAAAAATCAGGCAGACCAAAATCAGTCAGCCGATATCACCTGGTGGAGGCGGCGAAACGATGCGACATTGCCCTGGGTTTTGAAATCGCCACCAGCCTGTCTGCTGCAACTGTGGCAAGAAGGGGGTCCAGTGGCTGGTATCTGGAAGTAACCGGCAAACGAGCCCATTCTTCAGGGATATTTAGTCAGTCAGTGGGTAGTGGGGCAATATTCGAGGCAGCTAGAATACTCAATGCGTTTCATGAAGAGCTTACCGGGGAAACCTACCTGACCTTCAATCCGGGTACGATTCTTGGAGGGACTCAGGTTGATTACAATCCTTCGTTAAATCGAGGTGAAGTTTTTGGGAAAAGTAACGTGGTGGCACAGACCGTGGTGGTGCAGGGCGGGTTACGTACTATTTCTGCTGAGCAGGAGCAAAAGGCACGGGAAGATATGCGGGCAATCGTTGAGAACAATCATCTTAATCAGACTTCGGCCAAAATCTCATTTGCTGAGGGGTATCCCTCTATGTCGCCGACCGAGGGTAATAAGGCTTTGTTATCCCATCTCAGCAAGGTGAGCGTTGATCTGGGTTATGGAGAAATTGAAGCCTATGATCCCGGCAAGCGTGGTGCAGCGGACGTTTCTTTCGTGGCTCAATACGTCGACGCCATTGATGGAATAGGGGCCGAGGGGAATGGCGCGCATACACCTGAAGAGAGTATTGATCTTGCGACTCTGCCGCTGCTAATACAACGGGCAGCAATCCTGATTCATCGGTTGAGTATTGCAGAGAATATTTAATGCCAAAATATCTGTTCATCTCGGCGGGCAGGTGTTCTTGGGGTCAGGGTGCTTACTTCAACGCAAACACCCAAATTGAGGCACCGCCCCGATCTCCCGGGGCGCCTTTGGTCGAACTCCATTGTCTGTAGTGCCGGGTGATGTCGCGTATGTGATTATTCATCATGCCAACCACAACGGCGACATACTGCGTTTCGCCGACCCTGTACGTGATGAGACTCGACGCTGTGGATGAACTGGCCTTCTCCAAAATAGGCACTGATATCAAGCATTGCCTTGCTCACATCTGTGCCGATACTTTGACTATTTATTATCGTTTGGTGTTTCTTCATTGCTGCGATATCCTTTACCAAGTGAAGCTTTGCTGCCCTCTCATATTGGTTAAAGGTGATTCGACACACGGCCCGTTATAGGAGCTGTTGCAAAGCTGATCTAGAGCGAGGAGGGATAAGGCATCCTTAGTGGTTCTAGGACCATTGACGGCATTGTCTCTCCTCCTCACTCTAGGTTACCCCTTCTATCATCAATTAATGAATTGATTCTTAACTAAGAGGCATTGCCTTTATTTGACGGGCGATTTGTCCCAAAATACCCTTTAAGTAAGTGTCATTCGGGTCGGAGTCGGAGGACTGATCAGCGATTTAACGATCATGTTACAATTTCTTAACATTTAAATGCCGACAGGTATCTGGTAGTGCAGACCTACGCGATTGAAACCTCCGACAATGGTCTGGTGACCTACCAAGACAAAAAACGCTGGTTCTGGTTGCTCTCCCTGGTCAACCCCCTTATCCCCTTCGTGGGTATTGCCGGTCAATGGACAACAGGCAGTGAACTCTGGCTGTTGGTGCCACTGGGTCTCATGTTTGCATTGGGCCCATTGTTCGACTGGGTATTTGGTGAAGATGAAAATAATCCTCCAGAAGTACTTGTCCCTCAACTTGAGAAAGATACCTACTACCGTGTACTGACTTATTTAACGGTGCCCTTGCATTTCATCGTATTTTTTGGCTGCGCTATTTGGGTGGGCACCCAGAACTTACACTGGTGGAGCTTTCTTGCCCTGACCATTGCCGTGGGCTTTGCTGACGGCTTCGCAATTAACACAGGCCATGAACTGGGTCACAAGCGAACCAGGCTGGAAACGACACTGGCGAAAATTGTACTCGCCGTGCCTGCGTACGGGCACTTCTGGATTGAACATAACCGAGGCCATCATCGCGATGTAGCGACGCCTGAGGATCCAGCCAGCGCCCGCATGGGAGAGAGTATTTACAAATTCGCACGGCGTGAAATTCCGGGCGCTTTCCACCGCGCCTGGATTATCGAGAAAAACCGGCTCGGTCGTAAAGTTGTATCCATATGGGGCATTCACAACGAAATATTGCAGAGTTATGTGCTGACTTTTGTCATGCAAATCGGGCTGATCGCAATCTTCGGGTGGATCATGCTTCCCTTTCTTATCATCCACAATTTCTTTTCCTGGTGGGTGCTCACGAGCGCAAACTACATTGAACATTATGGGTTGTTACGACTGAAGCAGGCCGATGGCAAATACGAACGTTGCCAGCCACACCACAGTTGGAACGCCAATCACAAGTACTCGAACCTGTTGTTATTTCACCTGCAACGGCACTCTGATCACCACGCCAATCCAACGAGAAGATACCAGAGCCTGCGGCACTTTGACGATCTACCGAATCTACCCAGTGGTTATTACGGCATGTACATCATTGCCTACATTCCCTGGCTCTGGTACAAAATCCTGGACGCCCGGTTGCTGCGTCTGCCACACATAGCGGGCAACCTTGACAGAATCAATATTGACCCGGATGCCCGAGTCAGACTATATGCAAAATACGGTCAGACAAATGGCTGAGCATCTTTGTCCCGGCTGCGGTTACAGCTATGACGAAAAACTTGGTGACGATCACGAGGGCTACCCGCCCGGCATGCCATTTGCTGACTTGCCTGATGACTTCGTCTGCCCTGCCTGCTCGGTTCGTTACAAGGAAGACTTCGTTATCAACCATAAACCGCATGGAGATAACTAAAGCAAACAAAGAGTACCCCGGACCTTTTTTGGCTCGAAATCCCCCGACCTTGATACTCAGATCAAAGTGAACTATTTTAGAACGGAAAGTCAGGAGTTCAATGGCTAACGCCTGGGACCCCTTTCAAAATAAAAATGTTTCACTTGATCTTCATCAAAATCTTCCCAGATAAATGTGCAAGAATAATGAGCACAATTGGGTACTGCCATAAAAGTCAATTCGGATGATACTGTTTTGTCTGCTTGGCCAGGAGGCTGACCGAACTTGACAGGTCTTAGTCTGTCTTTTTTTATCGCCTTTATGGTTCAGACGAGGATGACACTACCGTGAGAGAAAAACCTACCCGATGTGTAACTGAAGAAGAATCCGAGGCACTTCGACGCGATGGTGCTGTGCTGATCAAGGGCGTGCTATCGAAGGACAGGGATTGATGTTCTGGCCCAGGGCCTCGACGACGCCATCACCGTACCGGACTGCATGACCCATGATCTTGGTCCGGAACTGTCGCGGATGGCTTTCCGTACGCAGAAGGCGCTCCTTACTATGTAATGCCGTACCTGCCGCGCAGTCTTGCAAACCTGTTAGGCAGGGATGTGTTTGATGCCGAAGCCGTTGAAGAGCTGACCGAAACCGAGCGGCCGCGATCATTGGCATTGCCGACAGTGCTTGAATATCTGTCTCAGACCCTGAAGGGCTTGGCGGCCGCCCACGATAAGGGCCTGGTTCATCGGGACATCAAGCCTTCCAACATCATGCTCAGCGAAAATAACCAGGTTCGCATCGTGGACTTTGGTATTGCCAAGGCGCCGGATGGTGCGGATTCGACAATGTCACAATTGGCAATGGGCTCCCGTCACTATATGGCGCCGGAGCAGCGTGAGAGCGCAAAACACGTGGATGCCAGGGATGACGTTTATGCCATTGGTGTAGTGGCTTATCGTATGCTGACCGGTCATCTGCCGACGGAACGTTTTGCCGACCCGAAGTAACTGTGACGTCCCTGCCGCAGGCGCTTAATGATCTGCTGCTGCGTTGTCTGTCCGAAGACCGGGTGGCGCGACCCGGGAACGGCGCAGACCTGCTCACACAGTTCAATGCCGCCAGACGAGTAGCAGCGACGGTCGATGGCGCTGATTCGAAAACCTGGATCGGAGAATCCGGTGAAACCGGGTTTCGCACCGAACTGAAACCCCTCAAGAAAGAAATCGGTGAACTGCTTAAGAAATATGTCGTCATCGATCCGCATCAACGGGAGAAGCTCGACTTCATGGCGACGGTGATTGATCTGGATCATGATGGTTTGGATGAGCTGATTAAAAACGAAGAGTCAGAACTGGGACCGTCACTGCGCCTTAAACGAAACTTCCTGAAGCTGTTGGACGAAACGGTAAGTACCAGGCTGACACCGGTGCATCGCGAGATGTTACACAAATCATCAGCACCCACTGGCTGGAGCACCCAGCACATTGATAAGCAAGCGGCAGATTGGTTTTCTCACCGAAGAGATGGCATCCGAGTCTTCAGCCAGTGGTGACAAAACGGGGCGTCGCAGTCATCAAAAGTTAGATGGTCAATGCTGATCTGCTGGCTTACAGACTATTGGGTTGATCGCTGAGAAGATTTTTAAGCCGAGCAGGGCGATTTTGACCTGTTAATTCAGTCGCGAAGTGTGTGAGCAGCTCAGCGGGCTCCCCGAACACGTGACCGCACCGATCGGACCCGATCGCTAGCGAGTCTGCAAGAGCCTCAAGCAGAGGATCTTCGCGATGTTCAGCATCAGGTGGGCAGCGCCCCGAGCATCCGAATCGATCGCTTTCCTCACGGTCCCTTCGCTGAGACTCAGGATCCGGCAATCCGTCGCTGCATACATGTCGATGACCCGCGGTCGTTCAAGCAGAAAAGCCATGGCTCCAAAAACATCCCCTGGGCCAAACACGCCGAGCAGTGCGTTCCCGTCTCGCACCTCGAGATGGCCCTCGAGAATGACAAACATGTTCCGGGCGGTGCCCCCCTTCTTGATCACGTGGTCGCCCGCCTCACAGTCAATGATGTTGCTCTTGTGCAACACGCCGAGAACTTCTTCGTGGGTCAGTCCTTCCAGGGCCGAGACCTGGTTCTCGGAGAGATCATCCAGCGCCTCGTCGACCTCTCCGAGGTAGAGGCCCGAGTCGACGAGCCGCTGGCTCATCACGTTGCCCTCGTTGGCGAGCAGTCTCTCCAGGCATTCGGGAATGCGCGCGTCTTTCCCCCAGTCGTGGCTCGTTTCAGCCATGGGCGAGCCGATACGGCGCAGATACTCGATATCTTCAATGACGTTGACGATCGGGATGAGATAGCCCGAGTCGGGACTGTTGATATTCTTTGAAGCAAAAGTTCGACTGCCCTCGCCGACATAGCGACTCAGGAGGTGAGGCTCGCAAGCGCCGAAAATCAGCTGGACTCGCTTGTCGCTGATGAATTTCGAGGACGTCTCGCCCAGTTCTGAAAAGATCGTGCTCCCGCGAAGTTCAGGTTTGACCATTCCCCGCTCGCCAACGGCCATTGCCTCCTGGGGAATTTCAGCCAGAAAGGGCTCGAGGCGGTAGTGATCGACGAGACGGTCGGTGAACGGCGCGTCGCCGCCCCAGCTCATTCGAGAAGTCGCTATGACTTGTCCCTCGGAGGCCGCGTAGAAGATGCGTGCCGTGTTGTCTTCGGGTTCACGGAAGCGCCGATTTTCGTGATCCGCAACTCCGGTATAACGTCCCATTTCCGAGACGTAGATCTGGTAGCGAAAGCGGTAGACGGCTTCCTTTTCTTCTTCGCTCCGGGCTGTATGGATTCCGTTTCTGAGCAATCGAGTTTTCTCCCAACAAGCAAGTGAAGAGCTCCGGCATAGGAGAAAAACCACGCCCCACGATGGAGAATAGTTATTTTAAACCACTTTTTCCTAAGATTGTAGAAGTATCCCGTTCAAGAAATTCCGAAGTAATTATTTTCGGAAGGCAGCTGT
>LWDU01035254.1_pt1 | contig 13208 bp, 10 predicted proteins | sample 727161 | NCBI WGS metagenome assembly LWDU01 (sample SAMN04566230, study PRJNA314399) | hydrothermal vent metagenome | isolation source: deep sea hydrothermal plume seawater | place: Mexico: Gulf of California, Guaymas Basin | collected 2004-07-11 | reverse complement strand
TCTCGCTTCAGTACGATTAGCTGTTGCCGAAGTGCAAGATTCTCAGCAGTTAGATAGGCGACGACATCAAGCTTGCCTGTAAGCCAATTGTGGAATATATGGATGAAACACAACATCACCAAACACTAATCTGGAAATGCCTAAAACGCAATGGCATCAACATGTACGGATATTTGCGAAGGACAGAACATCTTTACCTTGTGTTTTTGCCCAGGGTAAAAGCGAATAGGAACGACGTGTTGGAGTACCAATAGGTGTCACACAGGGGCCAAAGGGTGCATTAAAAAAATCCGCTTCCCGCTTTGTATCAAATAATATATAGCTGCCTTTGGCATTAGTTGCGGCGACACCGCGCATGATCATCGGCAGTACGGGTTTGTGACTGAGTGTGATCCCACAGGCATCGATCATTTCAATGGTGCGGTCATAAATGATAGCCGTATAGGGGCTATTGAGGGACGGAAAGAATTCCAACGTTAGGCCAGAAGCATCGACACCGCCTAAGTCATGAGAAGGCCGCGGTACAAGATAGGGCTCAGTCGGGGCATTACATGCTTCAAGGTCACGTAGCCTTTGTTCCAGGTGGAACAGGCGATCCACCCCCCAATACCACTCACCGCCATAATGAAAAGTGCCGCCCGAATAATGATTCATTTCAGCAAGTAATGCAGAACCTTCATCAAGGGCTGTACCCAGTTCTTGCGGTTTCGCATTTAATGTAGAGGACGATAGATCGCCCGAAGGGTCTCCGGACCAGAGCGCTGTGCTGATATCCTTTATTTTGCCGAGGAACTCCTTCGTAGCCAGACCAGCGAGAATTTGTCCCGCAACTTTTTGTAGTTCAGGTTCTGGCACGCTTCCTGCATTTTCAGGAAACAACAAACCGTAATGCGGTGCGATCAACCCGCAATCTCTTCGCGCCCAAATGGCTAGTTTTTCTTCCTCTGGCTGATTGCGGCCACCTGATGCGCGGACCAGGTGGGGCACAATCTCAATATCATATCGTGCAGCAAAGTCAGCAACAACTTGAGCAGCAAGATGCGAGTAGGGATCGTCCAGCTGGTGAAAATAGTGCACGCGGTGAGGTTGCCGTTTGGCTTTCCGTTCTGTCTCGGCCTTCGCGCGGGCGTCCGCGATTCGACTCGCGCTGGCGGCACGGGACATGAATCTGGACGCTAGAAACCGTATCAGACGAGGCGGATCAACGATGAACGATCTGTTCGGATTGTTTTCTGGCTCTAACACAATGGACCTCTGGCAGACTGCCTTTTCTTATTCATTATAAAATTATAAACCTAATAAATTATGCGGCTTCATCAGCCATCCGTGCCTCGCGCTTCGCCGACCACCATTTATGTTTGGTTAGCACTGAATCAAATGACCAATCTATTTTGGATTGGCTCGTACAAATTTGACAATAGTCTCAGCCCACTCTTCTCCCTTTTGTTCTTGAAGAAAGTGTCCAGCGCCATTTATCGTGGTGTGAGGCTGACCTTGAGCGCCTGGTACTTGCTTTTGAAATACAACGTCACCGCCCGCTGTTATAGGGTCACTATCACTAAAGGAAGTTAGGAAAGGTTTCTCCCAACGCCTAAACACTTCCCAGGCTGCCGCGCCCTCAGCCGCTCTGGCATCAGTTACAGTTACTGGAACTCGCTGCGGCATGACTAAAGGGCCTGCCTTATAGCTCGAATCTGGAAACGGAGCATCGTAGGCTTCTTTGAGAGATGGATCTCCTACATTTCTTGAGATCATTGCTCCTGTAGGAATATACCCGAAAAAAATCATCACTTGATTTATCCGCTTCCAGGTCATAAATGCGCCACTAGGAACTTGATCAGCCTGTGGGTTCGGTAAGCCAGTGTTAGCAATAGCGACACGGGAAAATCGGTTTTCGTTCTCAGCCACGACTCTTAGTCCTATTAGGCCTCCCCAATCTTGGCCTACGAAAGTCACATCGTTGAGATTTAGCGCTTCAACTAACGCAGTTTGGGTATCCACATGAAATTGGTAAGTGTGTGTATCCATGCTGGTGGGTTTATCTGAGCGGCCAAACCCAATCAGGTCAGGTGCTATAGCTCTATAACCAGCCTCAACAAATATGGGGATCATTTTCCGGTAGAGATACGACCAGGAAGGCTCACCGTGAAGCATGAGTATCACTTCTCCGTCTTTGGGCCCCTCATCCACGTAGTGAACACGATAGCCTTGTATTTCGACATAGTTAGGCTCGAAATCATAGTCAGGAAGGTTCTCAAAACGACTATCTGGGGTACGCAATACACCAGGCCTTATCTCTTCGGCCTGTGAGAGAATTGACGTAAGAGAAACAACTATAGTTAGTATACGGCGGACAATATTCATATCTTACTTCCATGCGAGTGTATTGGGTTAAACACACGTATTTGATTGAAGCCGTTTGAGCAATGCTGTCTTTTCGATTCACGCAGAACTATTTCGTGCGTTTGCCCGTAAATGGTATGGCGCCGCGCGGAGTATCTATCTTGCCTTGCAAAAGGTTAGCGTCGATTTGACCACTGTAGTGGAGTTCTAATTTCCCCATCGGTGTAGGTACCTTCAGTGGAAAACTGAATGTGTTTCCCTCAACCTGTATTTCTTTAATGACTACTTCGCCGCGCTGGCCGGTAAGGACACCGTGATAGGTGTCTTTGTCGCCTGCCACCATCAACGTCGGATGCTGAACGCCGCGTGGGGAGCTGACTTCCAATGCCCATGTGCCTACGATGGAATGGGTATCTGCCGAGGTGATGGTCGAGCTGAACATGCAAACGAGCATGATAAGGGGGTAGCGAATTTTCATTGTCTTCTCCAGTATGAAATATGGGTACTGCCAAGTTAACTTTTTTCATGGGTTAGGGCTTATCAGTGTCACTTGTTGGTTGTTAATTTGCCAATACCCTCAACCCAACACTTCCAAACCGCGCTCAATACACCACATGGCAGAAATGCTTCCGAGCAGGTATACAGGTATGGGTAGCAGTCGCTCTTGTCTGATCGCAATTCGATCAGCAAAGACAGAGCGTCCAAGTACAATCTTGAGCAACCACCATGCTCCGATCGCAAGAAGCACAAACGCAATTTGACCAACCTCAATTCCGATATTAAAAAAGAGTAATGCCAGTGGCACATTGCTTTGCGGCAAGCCAATTTCAGCCAGCGCACCCGCAAAGCCCATGCCGTGTAGCAATCCAAAGCCCCCCGCCAACCACCAGGGGTGGCGTTTAAATAAACTTAAACGCTGATGAGGGCCGGTTTGCTCTTTTCGGGTTAGCTCTAGTGCCAGCACAAAGATGCTCAGAGCGATGAGAAATTCTATTAGAGACACTGGGTACGCAAGGAAACCCAGCGTAACCAGTGCCAGTGTTATGCAGTGCCCTACAGTGAAGGCGGTAATGGTCCACAACAAACGAGCGCCACCGCCTACAAGCAGCAGCAAACCAAAGACAAACATTAAGTGATCAATACCACTCCAGATATGCTCCGTGCCCAAAACAGAGTATTCAGTCATCACCTTAGATTGACTCGGCAGAGCAGGTACCAAAAAATCTGGCGCGTCGCTGTTAACCACGCTTTGGTAACTACGCCCATCACTTAAGGAAAGCATCACCATGGCTGACGCCTGATTCTCTGCCAGACCTGTTACACCAAGCTTTTGACCTACAAGACCATTGTTGCCAAGCGGCGCACAATCCAGCGTCCAACTTGAAACGGTTCCAGTACCTTCACGCAGGACTGGTTTTTCAGTTTTCACGACACAGCTAACGGGCCATGTCGGTCGCAACGGGACATTGCTCGTTGCCTCTGTTGGGGTTTTCCAAACAATGTTATAGGTGTGGTCAGAGGTTTCAACAAGCTTTAACAATGACGGCGCAAAACGGTGTGCTTCTACGCTACCAGGATGCAGAAGCGCAATTAACAGTGCCAGTGGTAAAAAAATTCGAGAGGATATAGTCATTCGCAGCTGACCCCTTCATCGGGTTCTTTCAGCGCCTTGCCCCGCACATCAAATTCGACTCTTAGTGCTGCAATGGCACATTGCAACGCTTGCTTGTTTGCGGTGTACGCAAGATCCACGAGTAGCTGCTGTTCTACTTCCTGTAGTTCAGCATCACGAGCAGGTTCATATTGAGAGAGCCAGACATAATGTAGTCCGTAAGCTGAGCGTATCGGTCCTAGCCATCCGCTATCGCCAGATGCTGCTATTTCTGATTTCTTCAAGGCTTGCTCTAAACCAATGACAAAATTCTTACCGAAATTTCGTGCTAGTTGACCTGGCGTCTGTCTTAGAAACTGATGTCCCTGTAAAAACGGTGCCCCCAGTTTTCTCGCTGCTTGAATGTCGAGATCTTGCCTGGTGATTGTAGCAATAACGGATGCCGTGTCTTGCTCACGCCCGGACGCGAAAAAAACATGCTCGATTGAGTACAACGGCGGATGTTGCAGCTCTTCCTTTCTTTCAACGAACGCTGCTTCGATTTCTTTGAAACTTGGCTTTGTTGGAGGGGCATTGGCTAGTAACCGCTGCTCCATCATTTGTATTAGCCGCCGCTTTACAACTTCGTCATCAAGATGCATACGCATTTCTATCGCCTGATCAAATAGCTCAACATCAGACTTGCTTTCCGCTAACTGAATGAACTTCATATTGCGAATAAGGCGCTGGTAGACTATCGAGTCATGTAGATGGAAATCAAGATCAATGGCGCGTTGTAGCAGCATGTCGCGATCAAGTTCTACTGCAATATACCTTGCAATCTGATCCGTGCTGGGCTGTCGACCAGTACTGGTCAGCCACTGTTTTTTGAGCGTTGCGATTCGTATCTCACTCAAAGGGCCAATCACCACCCTGGGTTCTGGAAACAGCGCAGACTGCAACTGATAAAAGATCACACCCAGCACAATAAAATGCAACCATGGTTTGTTGACTCTGTCTAACCAGTGCACTCTCGCGCCCTTTCGCTACCGACCACTTACACTCCAGCCTATTCTGGCACGTAGTGAATGGGCGATGACCAGGCACGTTCTCGTACTGTGGTGGGTAGATCAGGTCGTGGCGTAACACCGGCACGATTTGCATCCCATGTTGACCAGCGGCAGGTTGGGTTCTCTATCACTCGCGCATAATAGAAAGCCCGCTCTTCTCGCTTAAACTCAGGATCATGCCATAAGGCCGATAGTTGTCCTGCGCCTGTTTCAGCGTTAATAGAACAATCACTGATATCAACCTTAGCGCCATTGTTAGGGCATCGATTGGTTTCTGTATTGACGATTGCTCCACCTGCACAGGCGACATCAATGACCTCTTCGTGAGTTCCTTCTGTATCGATCCAGCCTTTGACTATTTGTAAGCGTTGCAAAGGTGCGCTTTCAGTATCTGCCGAGGCCATGACAAGAAAACCGGGCGCAGCGGTCGTCTGTTCGCCTTCAGTAGAATCATTAGGCAAGAGTGTACCTCCCATAGTGACACCTGCGGCATAGGCTCGTTCAATGCCATCGGCTTCCGTCAGCATGCCCTCATCAAAGCCATAACCCGCAAACAGACGTATCTGCATGCGTGGCCCGGATGTCGCAAACACTTCTTTTCTGCGAAAGGCACTATAAAGAGATTCCCTGGTATTCTCTTCCGCCCACGCTGCTGCCAATCCTGAAGCCCCAAACGTAGGAGTTGCACCACCGCTATAAATATCTCCGTCAATTTTGATTCGCGAACCGACCCCTACAAATTTCATTGCCTGGTAGCCTAACTCTCCTGTGAGACCGGTTTGGGGTACAGAACCTCGCTGTGCTGCTGTGCCTGACATCAAACCCAATTTTGAAACGAAGTTTGACTCGTCATTTTGACTTGCCGCCGAGTGGGTATCGCTTGAGCCGATAAAGCCAAACTGATAAGGGTTCTCCATACCCTGCTGCTCCAGCGCCATTCCGTTTAACAGCGCTTCGCGCACATAAGACCCTTCAAGCTTACTTAAGGCGTTAGTCGCGACCCGATAAGGCATGATTTCAAAACCTGCCCACTCATCCCGCGACGATAAAACCGGGTGAGTTTCCGACGTACCCTTTATTTGAGTGATTTCAACAATAGGTTCATTTCGGATGCGCTGCTTCGCGTAATCATCATCCAACGGATTTCCGGCCCAATCGACAAGCTTAAACATTTGTCCGTTCGAACCATTGGAGTTGTGGGGTATTGCAAGGCTTTCAACACCTTTCGCTCTAAGGTCATCCATCCATTGCCAAAGATCCTCAGGGTTAACAGAATGAAAACGAGAAAAGGGTTCCCGCGGCAGTTGATCTGTTCCTTCAAATATAACGTTTCGGTGCAAGTTACCCATATCCGCAGTGCTGGTAGTATATTCGTAAGCTGCAAATGTGGTGAAGTTACCAGGGTCGTTAAACTGATCTGCGGCATCAATCGAATCACTCCACGAACTTCTCACAACGCCGAGCACTTCATTTCGATCCAGTTCACCGGAATTGATCTGTCCAATGGCGTTAGGCAAGAACGAAGTGAATGTCGAGAGTCGTTTCAATATGCTGAACAGACCGGTATCCATATTCTCCGGTGCATTAAGATCATGATACGGTTCTGAAAATTCATTTTTCGAGAATTCTGTTCTAGTGTCTGCAGCTGCTGCCACCAAACCCAAGAACATTGCATGATCGGTCACTGCATAGAAATCCATCGGTCGGGGTAGCTGCATATTGAAACCAGCAGGATTTGCAATCGCCTCACCTTTTGCAAAACGGTAGGCATCGTAGGGCGTAGCAAGCGTGCCAAAAGCATAACCGTCGAATGAGTAAGTGGTATGCACATGCAAGTCGCCAAAGTACGCTTTGCGTTCTATTGGCGCTTCAGTCGGTTGGTTGCTTGTGGCGGAGGATGGTTCTTGCTCGCGTATGAGGAGTTCGGTTTCTGTCTGAAAAACGTTTACCCCCCAGGTCCCGACGGGGCTCTGCTCTTCTAACCGAGCGTCAATTTCAGCAGTAGTGACAATCGCGCGTTCATTGGTGTGCATGTCCTCAGGAAAACTCAAGACAGGCTCATCCGAGCATGAGGCCAAGAGTAACCCGATGGTTATCATCGCCAGGTAATTAGTTCCAAATCTTACATTCTTCATGACAGTCATTTCCTGTTAGGGTTGGCCTAGTTCTTTAACGACAGGTTCTTCAACGGCAGGCACATACTGAATCGGCGAAGACCAGGCACGCTCCTGCAAGGTCGCCGCCAGATCAGAGCGCGGCTTGGTGCCTGCGCGGATTGCATCCCAAGTGCTCCACCGACAGGTTGGGTTCTCTAACACACGGGCATAATAAAAGGCGCGTTCACTCGCATTAAAGTTCGGGTCGGTCCACACGATACGCAGCTCACTACTGCCGGTTTTCGCGTTGAAGCTACAATCGCTTAAATTTACCGTGGCACCGTTGTCCGGGCAGCGGTTTGTGGCGGTGTTTACCTCAACGCCACCCGCGCAAGCCACGTCGATCACCTCTTCATGGGTTTCACCGGCAGCATCGATCCAGCCTTTGATAATCTGAAGTCGTTGCAGCTGCGCGCTGTTGGCATCTGCCTGCGCCCATACAGCGAACTGAGGTGCACCTTCACTTCCACCAGGATCGGGGGCAAGGTCTGCTCCCATGGTGACACCTGTGGTATAAGCACGGGCTACCCCATCCGCAGTTTCCAGCAAATTATCGGGTAAACCGTATCCGGCAAAAAACCGCAGTCGCATGCGCGGGCCGGACGTAGCGAAGGTTTCTTTGCGCCGCAAAGCCGCGTAGATTGATTCGCGGGTATTTTCTTCCGCCCACACCGCCGCAAGACCCGACGCACCAAATTCGGTTTGTTGACTACCCAGGTAATTTTTACCGTCAACTTCTGTTACCGATTGACCAGGCAGCATACCGGCAATAACGCTTTCAAAAAAACCTAACGGAACTGAACCACGCAGCGCTGCATCTGCAGACAACACCCCCAACTTGGATGAAAAGTTGGCTTCGTCATTTTGCGATGTACCCGTATGAGTATCACTGGACCCGATAAATCCAAACGCATAGGGATTTGTAATGCCCTGGGCCTCCAGGGCCATTCCCTGGCGCAAGGCCTGTCGTACGTAACTTCCGTCGGGTTTACTGGCTACAGGTGCTCCCATCCCGACCCCTCGCGTACTCACTAACTCGAAATCTGCCCACTCATCCCGGGTGGATAAGGCTGGATGGGTTTCAGAGGTACCTTTGATCTGGGTGATTTCAACCAGTGGCTCATTGCGAATACGTTGGACGGCGTATTCATCATCGAACGGATCGCCCGCCCAATCCACTAACTTGAACATATGACCGTTCGACTTGTTGGAGTTATGTGGGATGGCCAAAGACTCCACGCCTGCTTCCCGCAATGTATCCATCCAGTCCCAGAGGTCTTCAACGTTAAGAGAATGCATACGTGAAAATGGCACTTCAGGCACGCGGTCACTACTTTCAAAGATCACGTTGCGGTGCAGGCTACCATTGTCATCTGCTGTGATTGAGTACTCGTAAGCAACGAAGGTGGTAAAGCGGCCAGGATCGTTGTGCTCATCTGCAGCATTGATGGAGTCCGCCCACGCGCTGCGAGTGATAGCCAATGGCTCTTCAGGGTCGAGTGTCCCATCGACAATGGCTGCAGCTATTCCCCGTGCCACTGCGAAACTTCTCATCCGGTCCAGCGTGCTCCAGCGATCCATATTGTCTGGCGCATTCAGGTCATGCAAAACTTCCGCAAAAGGATACTTGGAAAAATCACTACTGGTATCAGCCGCAACAGGAGATACGCCCATAAAAAAGCCGTGATCGGTGACGCCATAAAAATCCAGGGGCTCACGGAGCTGTATGTCAAAGCCTGCAGGATGTTTGATCGCTTCGCCTTTTGCAAAGCGATAAGCATCATAAGGGGATGCCAACGTGCCAAAGGCGTAAGCGTCAAACGAGTATTTTGTATGCACGTGCAGATCGCCGAAGTAGGCGTTGCGATCTGGGTTGCGGCTGGGATTGGTCGCTGGCTGTACTTCGACAGCTGGATCGCTATCTGATCGTCGATCAATAATCGTGTGCTCGGTTGCAAACAAAGGTTGCCTGAGTGCAGCCCGCTGCTCTTGGGTCTGCTGATTATTGCCACCACAACCTGTAAGCAACAACCCTGCGAGTATACAAACAACTATATTGCTTCGTTCTATCATTTCCTGCCCCCACCTCTTTTTGTAAGTGCATTTTTTTCATTCGTCATAATTAGCGTTATGCTAACTTGGATTATCACGATGATAACTATAGAATGGATCCATCGCAAGCCAGGCGCAGAAGTGGGTCGAATCGATGGTCAAATCCTTAAACGAAAGCCAAACAAAGAAAGGCACAAAGCCAAAGCGAAGTCGCCTCGAAACGGAGCTACGACTCATTGAAGTAGCCCTTGAACTCATCCGAGACAACGGCGTGCTGGCGGGACTCAATCTTCGTCAAGTCGCCGAGGGCGCTGGCGTCAATCGAGGTAATATTTACCATTATTTCGGTTCAAGACAAGAGCTCCTTCGCGCTGCAATCAATAGGCAATTCGACGCGATCGTTGGCTCTTTCAAGAAAAGTAAAACGCGGGCGGGATTCGTCGCACGACGGCTTCGCGCTTTTCGTTCGAATGTCAGCAATGATACCAATGACAGTATGCTACGTGCGCTGCTCGTGCTTGATGGGGATGACACAGTTGACCCAATTCCTCTATACGAGGGACAACTTAGCCAACTTCGACAGGACGTGATCGATGGAGACATAGATCGAGGTCATGATCTTGATGCACTAGTGGTAGCACTCTCTGCTTTTGTACGCGGCTATCGCATCTTCCGTTTACCCTACGCGAAACGCGTCGGGATCAAGCCCAATGAGCTCGATGATCGCGTTACCAAGATCCTGCGCACCTGGCTCGAAGCAATGGCGCAACCGGTACTGAGAAGTTAACTATTCAAGCACACAGATCGCGATGTCGTTTCAATCTAAAGCATCGCCGCATTCTTCCAAGACTCAAAGGATCGAAATCTGAAATATCGACAAGTCTCCACAGAGACCTAATGACGACCTAGATTGATCAAATTATCTCAGTTAATCCGTCACGACTTTCCGTGGCTCGCCTTTGTGTTCCAATGTAGAGTCAAATTACATATTGGATAATTGCAGCAGGGAATCGGTATCGCTTGTTCATTTTAGAACTGTCCTAGCGACTTGTTACTTGGGGACAGTTAAATTATCAATACCTGTCCCTCGCAATTAACAGATCTGGCCAACTTTAATCAATTTCATAAAAAGACTTGAATCGTAACAATCTCTCGCATACTGAAGATACTGTAGTGTCTCCAACTGATCTCACACATCATCTAACTATCGATTTACAGCTCAAAATACTGTGGTATCCCTGGTATGGCTTTTCCAGCTCCAAAAAAAAATGGGAGGAGTGGGTGTAAATCTCGACAATTCCACCATCAGCCATTCACACCATTTCTGCTAACGTGCAACATTCGTGGCTGTTAACGATTCTCCAAGGTAGGCCAATCAGTCTGAAAATCCCCGTGTCGGTGACCTGGGCGGCCCCGTTATTCCACCTCTGGCCACCAATCAAACGGCTTTTCGCTCCGCGAAAAACGTTTGAAACCAACTCCCAGAACGCACGGCGGCAGCTTTTTACGCCAGTAAAAATGCGAGAGCCCCCTCCAAGCACGAAAATCTCCCAGCGTTGAACTCACTTGACGCATCTATTCCCTATTTCAAAAAACAGGTGTGAAAAGTCGGAAAAATCCCATGGTCCACCGTCAGAACCACGTAGCCTGTGGTCACCGAAAAATTGAAGCGTCGTATATGGTCCCTTCCCGTTTTGCAACGATAGACTGCTCTTGATGATAAATTTGGGTTGCTGTCGTATATCCGGCCTTTAAATCGGGATACCAATGGTTTCCCTGGCCTTGATGTAAATCGCACACACTGTCCTAATCGTACGGTCGGCCTTTCAGCCGCGGCGCTTCACAGGTTTTCAGCGTGTCGGTTTGACCCTTCGTATCATCACTCGCATTCTACCATCGCAACTCAAAAACTGGCTTATGCCTGTATTCTAGTTTCCAGCTAACAATACTCTGCAAGCTGTTTTCTTCCATCTCTTAAGCCACAACTATCTTTGGCTGATAGTCTTCACCTCTGGCAATGACTACCCAGGCGATACGGACCATTTTGTTTGCCAAAGCGATGACGGCCTTATTGTATCCGCGTCGCTCTTTGATTCTGTTGACCCAAAGGCTAAGGGAGTCTGATTTGTTAGCTGAACGTACAACGACAGATCGGGCACCGTGAACCACCAGGGCGCGTACATACGAGTCACCTTTCTTTGTGATACCTAACAGCTTATCTATACCGCCAGTACTATGCTGACGAGGAACAAGACCGAGTGCTGCTGAGGCATCCCTACCTTTTTTGAAGTGTTGACCATCGCCCATCCAACCTTTTAGCGCACTCGATACAATCGGCCCAATGCCGGGGATCGCAGTGAGTCGGACCGAGATTTCATCTTGTTTCGCCTGGGCTTCGATCCTCTTCGTGAACCATTGCACATCTTCTGAGAGGCGTTCGAATTGTTGGTACAAGCGAGCGAGCAATTCCCGCCCGTTATCGCTTAAATCATTCTCTGCATCTTCAAGTAGACTGGGTACTTGTTTCTCAATAACGGAAATACCCAAAATGAGCACAATCCCTCTTTCATACAAGAAACTTCGGATGTGATTGCTCAGCGCTACCCTGTCCCTAATGATCAAACTTCGCATTCGGTGTTGGGCCTGTTCATCTTGTTGCTCAAGGGTTTTAATCCCAACCGGTCTGATTGCAGCATGAACAGTAGCTTCGGCAATCGCTAGCGCATCATTGAAATCATTTTTTTGCCCTCGTAGATAACCTTTAACGTGCTGCGGTGGTAACAGCTTCACGGTATGGCCCATGGCAATAAACTTCCTGGCCCAATAATGAGCAGAACCACAAGACTCCATCGCCAAAATACAAATCGGCAATTCACTGAAAAAAGGTTCAAGTTGAGAGCGGCGTAACTTCTTTCGCATCATGATGTTGTTCGATTCATCGAGTTGAACCAAGTGAAAGACTCGCTTCGATATATCCAGTCCGATTGTAGTAGCATTATTCATGGTCTCTTTCCTCTTCCTTATTGTGGATTCGAATACACAATAATGGCGCATTGTGACGCCGAAGCTAAGAGGGAAGAGACCATCACATCGTACGGAATCTCGGCATAGTTAAACGATTGTTCCATACCGCGGATACTGTAGCATTTCTGCAGATCGAATTTAGACCTTAAATGCATTGACGCCGCTGGTGAAATCATACTTGAAAGTAGGATCACCTGTGATCGAGCCATCCAGATGAACAATATGAGTCGACGGGCTCGACCAGCCAATAAAGTCGTTGACTGTCAGGTCTCCGATTCGCTCAGAAGTAGGATCAGCTTCGGCATGGTTCTGAAGCAGAACCTCGGTATCGCCCTCAAAAATGCCGACGGTTTGGAACCCCTCGGGACAATCACTAAAGGGTGTGTGAAAAGATCCGGCCGCCTCGTAGGAGAACATACCCGTTGTGATTCGACTTTCCTCAGGCTTTTCGGATTCACGATACCCATACCAACCTTTCACGGTCCAGGCCATGGCGCGGCAGATATGAAAGTGCGAAGGGAAGTCTGGTGCGCCTGGGTCCATTTTGTAACCAAAAGCGACCGTATTAGTCGGCGCATGCACAGTGAGAACCTTGAAGTAAGAACCTGGCCCAACTTCAAACCAATCGATGTCATTCATCTGAACATCGGCGGTGATTTTTTCCATGGCTTCTAGATTAAGACCCATTTTGACATTCCTCTTGTTGTTGTTAGTTCCTGTTCGAAAAATCGGCTTGTGCTACTTTTCCTGATTTAATGGATACTGGCTGGAGATCTGCAATCAAACTATCACAGATCCTTTTAGCGGAACAACCTCTCAATTCCGGGTCAATTTCCAGACACCCGACGACTGTGTCCCCGCCAGAAAACTCTCGTAATGGTTGTCCTTCGCAAATATTGATCCGAAGGAATTCAAGCTGCTTCTCGCCACTCATATCGATGGTGAAGCCCACCTACTTTCGCAATTTCCACC
>LWDU01036372.1_pt1 | contig 13211 bp, 7 predicted proteins | sample 727161 | NCBI WGS metagenome assembly LWDU01 (sample SAMN04566230, study PRJNA314399) | hydrothermal vent metagenome | isolation source: deep sea hydrothermal plume seawater | place: Mexico: Gulf of California, Guaymas Basin | collected 2004-07-11 | reverse complement strand
CGTCAGTTTCCGGTGGCTCTACAACTCTCTGCTTCACGCTGACCAACTGCTCCGTATCGGCACGCAGGGCTTTCTCGGCAGCATCCGCGTCACTCTGATCGAGAAAAAATCCGCAACAGATCAACCGCGTTCGTAAATCCAGCGGCTGCTCCCGAATCGCTTCCTGCAACAGAACTTCGGCATCGTCAATTCTGTTTGTCGCCCAGTAACATTGGCCAAGTGCCAAACGCACAGTGGGCTGTCCAGGTCTTATCTGATTTATTTCTTCAAGCGTCGACTGGCAGGTCGTCGCCTGTGGTGGCGAATATTCGGCGATCAACAGATCTAACAGAAGCGTCAGACGGTCGGAAAGAGAGAACCTGTCATAAGATGGAAGACGTAAGCAATCCGTCAGCACCTGAATAGCTTCGCGACGTCGAAGTTCGGTTAGCAGCATTCCGCTCAGCATTCGCCGTGCGGTCAACGAACCCTGGCGATGCGAAAGAAATTTCTGCAGTACGTTCCTGGCTCGCTCCCACTGGCGGTCCGCCATCAAGCCCGCAGCAAGGTTAATGCTGGCGTCCGCATAGACCGTCGAATTTACAGCGACACGTTCAAGGAATGTAATCGCCGCGGGTATGTTTTTCTGTTTAAGAAAAGAGAGTCCGGTCACGTACAACGCCGTAGAATTGTCTGGTTGATACCAAAGTAGCCATTTCAAGGCGTTGCGAGCACGCTCAGGTTCTCCGTTTTTCACTTCCGCGACAGCCCGCCTTAGTGATACGTCAGAATTCCGATTGACAGAGAAGCCGATCATGAAGTAGATGACGCACCCGGCAATGGCAATCAGCGCAATGGTGGTACTCAGGCGTGGCGGAGGCATTGATGACACGTAGTTCGAATCCAGTTTTGACTACGACTTACATCGTCGAGAATACAAAAATGCCCTCATTTTCGCAATGCGGCGGCGCCGTGCAGGTAAGTCAGAGACCGCTCGCAAGCGGTTGTTCTGCGGCTAATTGTGGCTCCGGAAATTGAAGCTGAATGACGAGTCCACGTCACTTTCTTCGTGAACTGCTCCCGTAGGAAAGACGGGCACTCCACAAGTCGATCGTCACGCAATACGAAGGCACCGGAGCTGAGGCCCACGGGGTCTGTGCATCTTGACAGTCAGTGGTCTGCATCGATCTGCTGCCGGTACACCCCTGCGAAGAAACGAAGACTTTGAGTGTTAAGTCTGTCAGCCCCCTTGCAACCGTAGCCTGGACAGCACTTCGGCTCAATTCCCACGAATTTGTCTTGGCTCACGGCCTTCAACGATGAAGATTTCCTGATTGACTGAGAATGATTTCAATGTCTGCAGCCGACCAGACGGCCAGCGTATCGTCATCTGCTCGACCAGGGTGTCCGTTCCCAGTCCCGCGATGACCGTCCGTTCATTACTTGTCTGGTATCCGTCACCGCAGACAAGTTGATGTACGCAGCGGTGATTTGCACTTTCGACAATGACATCTGTTCCGATGGCGTCACGAGCGGAATCGACTGCTCGCAGGTGGACTTTGATGTAATTCCCTGTGGGACTGGTTTCGCCAATCAGCAAGGCAGCTGCGGAATCCAGGTTGGATACTGCAAAATCAGCAAGTCCGTCCCGATTCCAGTCCAGCGNTGAAACCACTTCCCCAGTTTCGCGGGAGCAACCTGTAGGAACCGACCGTGTCCGCTGTTGCGGTATATCCGTGTCAGCATGCGATACGAATCACCAAATCGCGTTCTATCTTCCAGGTGCCCGTTGACAACTACAAGATCCAGCCACCCATCAAGATCCGCATCCAAAAATTCAGTGCCCCAGCCCACCAGTGGAAGACTGTTTTTGTGCAGCCCGGCGTCGATTGTTGCATCGTTAAAGTATCCGTTAGGGGAACCCAGATAAAGTGTGTTGGACTGCCCCAGAAAGTTAGACTGAAACAGATCCGGCTCACCATCGCGGTTGACGTCACCAAACGTCATTCCCATCGTCGCCTGCATTGCACCTCGACCGTTAGCCGACAGCCCACGCAGCGTTCCTTCGTTGCGAAATCTTGTCTCGCCGCCAGCCATCGTTCTATTGACGAACAGGAAATCTGCAGTGCCGTCATTCCCTACGAATACATCAAGGCCCGGCAATTGATCGAAATTCGCCACAATCAGGCCAAGCCCTCTTCCTGCATCAGAATCAACGACTGTGTCTGAGGTCGCAAAAAAGTGTCCGTCGCCCGAATTCATCCAGACCACATCTGCTGCCGCCGCATACTCCTTCGGCGGACACGGACGTGGCAGCTGATCTGTTGCGTGACACTGCTTCAGAAACAGATCTTCTCCGTGAACATAGCGGACTTCATACAGGTCCGGCCAGGAGTCTGAATTGAGGTCCGCCAGCGCAAGGCTGGATGTCCATGCATCACCAACAATTCCAGCCTGGTCTGTCACGTCCAGAAAAGTGCCGTCGCCACAGTTCTGGAAAAGTCTGTTTCTCCCAATGTTTGCGATCATGATGTCCTGAAAACCGTCGCCGTCGAAGTCACCGACTGTACACCCCTGTCCGTATCCAAATTCCGTAATGCCGGCAACCCTGGTCACGTCGCTGGCGCGGTCGCCGTTCAGGTTACGGAACAACGTGTCGCTGTAGGTTGTATTTCGCGGAAGCTGTTCAGGCGAATATGCCCCCTGCGTAAAAAACAGATCGGGCCAGCTATCGCCGTCAAAATCAACAGCAGCAACTCCACCTCCGTTCACAGTGTGCAGAAATTCAAGACGTGTTCCTTTTTCCACACTGTTGAAGTACTCAAAGTTCAAGCCAATGGTATCAGTAATATTACGGAAGCGAGGTATGCCAAAGCTACGGGACGCGGCAGACTGAGTATCGGGCAGAGTCTGGTCCAATGTCGGCACGGACCACTGATGCCGGTCGATGACGCCGTCCGGGTCAAAACTTGATACTGCGACGGTTTGCCACTCCGTCTGCAACGAACTAAGTCGTTCGAACTCTTTACGTGTGGTCTGTCCGTGTTGCAGTGCCACGCGACACCACCCCAACGCCTCCGCCGGACGTTGCAGCTGCTCGGCCAGATGAGCGGCTTTCAGGGCAACCGAGAGATCGTTCCGTTCGCGCACGGCTCGAATTAGATCTCGGTAGGCGCTGATCTGTTCGAACCGCGCACGGAAGACGGACGCCGCTGCCGATTCGCCGATCTGGTCCAGAAGCAGAGAAATCTGTAAATTCGCCTGAGCATCACCCGGGGCACGACGACAGCACTCAAGATAACATCGCAGCGCGGCAGCGCGGTCGCGGTTCTGCCACCATAGCCCCCGAGCATTCCAGACTTCGGGATGCTCTTCGCACTGCGGCGCCATGTCACTGTTCCATCGGCGAAATCCATCTTCGTCACCAGCATCCACCAATGCGCGCCCCATCAGTGCCTGCGCTTCTTTCATGTCCGGGTCGCGCCGCAGGCACTCCTGAAGCTCCAGCAAGGCGTTCTGCGGCTGGTCCATGACGGCGTCGAAGGCGAGGCCCAGCACCGGGAGAGGATCGTCCGGAGAATTGATGCGTGCAGTCTTCAACAGATCCCAGTCTGTGATCACAACCGAAGCGTCCGACAACCAGATGAGTTCCTGCAACGAATCATCGAAACGGACGACAAACTGAGCGAGGTGAGGAAGTGATTTCCAGCGTTGCCCTGTCATGGTCATAACGCGGACAAGACTCGCAAGAGCCCTTCGGTTATCGGGTTCCTGTGACAACGCCGTGCGTGCGAGAGACTCGCCGCGGCGAAACTGGCCCAGCGACCCGAACGCGATTTCACTGGCATAAGCGTTTGCCTCGGCCGACCGTGAAGGATCCCTGTTTCCCAGTTCGACACACAGGTTGATAGCAAGTTCATAGTCCTGACGGTTTTCAGCCTGCTGAATCACGACCCAGTCGACCTGTGCCGACGGACTTTGGAACTCCCGGCCACCGGACCTGATGTAAGCGACGGCTGCGACCGCGCCCAGAACGGCAACTACGCAAAACCAGCGGCGCCCAACAGCAGCCCCTGCTTTCGATTCAACGTCGTGAGATGGATTGTGTGACATGCTTCAGATTCCCCGACGAGGCAACCAACTTCAACCTCCCACGCAGAAGCTGCCCGGTCACATGGCACTCAATACTAACAGCAGATGAATTCTGCGTCATTGGTTGAGTGTTCACCGGACAGTCACGTTGCCGGATCCTTCGATCAGACGTAATCCGCCATCGTCGTCAGCAGTCACGTTTTTCCAGACTTCAACGTTGCCTCCCGACCACCATACTCGAATCTCATCAATCGACTCCGCGGCACCCGTCGCCAGCAGGACTCGCCGGTCATGACTTGCCTGGAAACTGCCCCCGGATGGAACACTCGTGACAAGATGTCCGGAATCGCTGACGATCTCCACTCGGCTGCCCAGCGATTGACGTGAGGAACGAGTGCCGATCAGCTCAAGCCGTATACTGCCGCCAGCCGGACTGGAATCATTGCGCAGCAGCGCCGGTGTCGCCGACAGATGCGTCACCACAAGGTCGGCATCGCCATCGTTGTCCAGGTCTGCAACCGCGGCTGCCCGACCCAGCCACCGTTGCCTGAAATAATCACCGGATGGCTCGGAAACATCCTCGAACCGTTGACCATTGCGATTCCAGAGTAGTTGCGGATGCATCTGGTATTCGTGCTCCGGACCCAGAACTGTCCAGTCCTGGAAGTGCCCGTTGGCCACGAACAGATCGGGCCATGTATCCAGATTAAAGTCGGCCAGCACAATTCCAAAGCCAAGCGGCGATCGGGAAATCATATCCATACCCAGGCTGGCGTTGGCAGGTACAAATCCGGCAGGACCCAGACCGGCATACACGTCGTTGATCTGATTGCGAAAATTTGTGACGCACAGATCAAGGTAGCCATTGTGATCGTAGTCCGCGCAGGCCACTCCCATGCCGGAACCCACGCGTCCGTCGCTGCTGATCGCGACTCCCTGCTGAGTTCCCACTTCATCAAATGGCATGTGCCCAGGATTGTGAAACAGAAAATTGGGCGACGTGTCGTTGACCACGTAGATATCCAATCGACCGTCGACATCAAAATCAGCAATTGCCAGTGCCAGTCCTTTGCCGTCCGCGGCAAGGTCCACGCCGGCGGCAGCACCGATCTCGGCAAATTGCCCATCCCCCGTGTTGTGGTACAACAGGTCCGCCTGACCGGAACGATCCATCGGACTGCACACAGAGTTGATCTCCGGATGACCGGGCGGATGACACGGCAGCTCGTCCGACAACCACTCCACATAGTTGACGACGTACAAGTCCGGGAAACCATCGGCATCCAGGTCCGCAAACGCGGCGCTCGTGCCCCATTGATCACTGCCGACACCTGCCGCGACCGTGGTCTCGGTATAAGTCCCGTCACCGTTGTTGTGCCAGAGACGGTCAGGGCCGTAACACGCGACAAACAGGTCGGTAAACCCGTCGTTGTCATAGTCTGCGGCGGCACAACCCATGCCGAATCCGTGTGCCATCAGCCCCGAGTTTCGGGTGACGTCTTCGTACTGGAAATCTGCCGTGCACCGATACAGCCGGTTCGATGTTTTCAATCCGGTCGCGGGCTGATCAAAATCAGAACCATTGACAAAAAAAAGATCGATGCGTCCGTCGTTGTCAAGATCCAGGACACCAACACCACCGCCATTCTGCCCGGTCATGTACGCCTGCGGCCCGGGCGCACCGTAGTACACAAAGTCGATGCCCGACTGCGGAGTCATCAATTCGAACCGGAACGGTGATGCCAAATCTGCCTGGACACTTGGTCCCACTGAACTTGCGATGACAGCATCGTGTGTCGACACGTTTTCGGACGCGTTCGAGCTGCGATACACGTACAGGTATCCCGCCACGGTGGATACCAGCGTCAGCACGATCAGTGCGGCGGCAGTATTTCGATGAACCTTATTCATGGCACGACAGCCCTGGCCACGCGCCGCCAGCCAGTGGCCTGGCCTGGGTGTCCCAGCTGTTCCAGCAGTTCGGCAATCTCTGCACATTGCGGCGCCGACGGCTGTCTGCGGTCCAGCTGGTCCGACAGCACCATCAGGCGTTTACGCGCCTCTGCCAAATGAACGGCTTCCTGTCCGACTGCAGCAGCTTCGTCGGCACGCCCCATATGCCGCAGCAACGCCGACTGCATCAGCACGTAAGTTTCCTCATGCGGACGCAAGGCCATGGCCTTTTGCAGATGGGCATAAGACTGTGCAATTTCGTTCGACTTTGCGGCCATGCGGCAGAGCAGGAACAGGTATCTGTCATCGTTCTCTGGCTGTGCGGCCGTATCCATCTGTAGCAAGTGCCGCGCAGCAGCTGCGTCTCCGCACTCGAATTGAAACTCCGCGGCATGGATCCGTGTGACAGGATCGCGCGGTTTGAGATCCAGCGCAGCCTGAAAACGACTGCGCGCATGTTCAGTCATTCCCAACATCGCATACGCACGTGCCAGTGCAAGTATGACCGCAGCCTGTCGGGGGTGGCGCATGTCGGCCGTCTCAAGAGACCGGACACGATCGTTAGCCGTCAGGATTTTAGCTTCCAAGTCCAGCATGTGAGGCAGTACCGAAAGATCTTCGGGATAGGCACGCTGATAATCCTGTAACACCGCCATGGCGGCACGTCCGCGGAGTTGGCTAAGGTACAGGCGGACGAGGTTTTCACGAGATTGGGCTGACTGCGGAAACCGCCCCAAATGCTGTATCAAGACAGCTTCCGCCCGTTCCAGCCAACCATCGTGAATCAGCGATGACACCAACGTCGTGCCAGCGTCCTCATAGCTCGGACTTTCCACCGGTATCTGTTCGAGCGCTGCGATGGATTCAGCAAACATTCTGTCCGCATTCAGACTGATGCCTCGGATCAGCAATCCTTGATGGTGGGACGGCTCAAACCACATCAAGGTGGCCAGGATCTCACGTGCACCGGAATGGTCACCGCTGCGGACGTGCAGTTCGGCCTGACGAATTGTGGTCGCCGCAGACGTCATCACCTGCCAGCGAACAGTGAAATAGCCAAGGGCCAAAACAATTGTGCTGCCGCAAACGCAACCGATGATGAAGTTTCGGCGTGGCATCGATTGCCAGCGACCGACAGATTCCTGAGACTTAGTCGCGCTCACGGCAGGCCCGTCTTAGACGGTTTGTACGAGCTACCGCTCGGACGCGCATGCGCCGAGCGTTTTAGAAATGAAAAGCTAACAGATGCTTCAGGAGGTCTGTCCACACAATCGCCTGTTGCGCTGAGCGGCCGGTATTCCTCCACACAAAGCGCCCATGCCGGTTTCAGATTGAAAAACTGAACACACGGCAATGGCCAGACATCTCCAATGTCGACCGGAGAAAATGTCATTTCCTTCGTGGCAGCCGATTCGAGCTACAAGCAGGCGTCACCATACACGGACCTGCTCACGCATGACACGGATTTAGGGTTCTGTTTGCAACCACCGTGAGTGGATTTCCAGAAACACCAGAGTCAGCAACACATCGAGGATGATTCCCGATGTCAAGCCATCCACCGCGTACACCAGCAACACGCTGGCTGTCGTGACACGGAAGAAACTCCGCGTCACGACAGTCGAAATCTAATGTTGCAAGGCCGTTGGAGGCGTCGCAAAAACGAACACTTCAGGTGTTCAGGATGACTGTGCTGCCGCCTGTCTTATTCAGTAACGATAACTTCCTCGCCACCTCCGTCCGGATTCATCGTGGGGTCATCTGCAGGGTCGAGAGTCAGATCTTCCTCGGCAGCAATTTCTGAGCCTTCCTGGTCATTCGTACCTCCTCCACAACCCGAAATCAGAATTGGTGTGGCGACAAACAGTGCCAGAGAAAGTAGCCCCAAGGACTTCCAAGACTTCATCATTACCTTCGTACTCCATATTAAAAAGACGCGTTACCAGGACCTAAGTTTAAGATCCGGTTGCCGGAACCGTTACATTTGTGGAACACTGAAAAGACAGCCAGCGTCTCGAAGCGAGACGCTGGCGTTGATTGACACGATTCCTGGTGAATTAGAACTCACCAATCACATGACCGTCCTGAGTGTAGCTCAGGTCTGCGTAGATGAGTTTATCAAGGTTTTCACTAATGAACTTGACAGCCCCATCTCCCATTAAAAATTGAGCTCCTCCGGTGTGACGACTGGAAGCCACACCGCCATGATGTGTCCTGCAGAGAGCGGCTGGCGAGCCTGGCAGGCTGCCTGGATTATTGCGTGCACCATTAATGTGATAACGCATTGAGTTATGGTGATTTGAGTGAGGATGAACGGAGATAAAGTTACTGATCCATGTGTACATTCCCCACGCAGCGGAGTGACCAGTGTTGACCATCCCCTTTTGACCACCCTGTTCACATCCAACGGAAATTCCCTGCGTCGCCTCACCGAATGCGAGGGTATTGCTGGTCCCATCCAGAATGTCACGAATTCTCGCCGCACCGTTATGGCCGAACATGCCTCGGTCCTGATACCGCTTCCCATTGACCCTTCGGGAGGTCGTGGCACAGCCCATATAGCTTCTGTTGGTACTCCAGCCTCTGCTGCCACCGACCGGCAGATAGTTAGTGCGTCCCACGCCAGCGTCATTACCGTCTCCGGCCTTCCTTGTAGCGTAGTGAGCAGCGTTAGTGTTATTCAGCAGCGAATTGCCCACAGTGTCAGACGGACACAGAAATGCTGGAATCACGTTTGCAACCAGCGGCGTATTCTTGTTTGGCCACCCACCTGCAAGACCTTCACTGGACTGTGAGTGAAGTGAAGGGCCGGTGCACAGATCAAAGTCAAACTGATTGTACAAGGGAGCCTGATCGATGTACGGCAGTAACATGAGATGCACTGTGTGGTTCTTCACACGATGGTCACCGGTATCCGAACCAAAATCCCAAACCATTCCGCGAGCCCGGTTCGCATTAATATCACCGGGAGGAAACTGCAAATGCACATCGTGATAGTTGTGAATAGCCAACCCGATTTGCTTCAGCTTATTCTTACATTCCGTTCTGCGAGCAGCTTCACGGGCCTGCTGAACAGCAGGGAGCAGCAATGCGATCAGAATTGCGATGATGGCAATAACCACCAGCAACTCGATCAACGTAAAACCCGATTTTTTCGCCTTGAGACGAACCATGGTCAAATCCTCCAAAAAAAGAAAACAGAACAACGCAATCACGCACAACACGGCGTGAAAGTTCGAGGAGTGAAAATACACACTCCTGTTACCAGCCACGGTACGTGAAAAATCCAATCGAGTCTACTCAATTGGTCATTTCTATGAAAAAAAGACGATTCCCGAAATTCGTGATCGAGGCGATGTGTCGCGTGCTGTAAGTTGCGGTCCACAGCAGCATTTTCGTTCTAAAGAAGCAAGTTTGCAGCCGGCGTATGGCATTACCGCTGAGCCACAATCCCCCCGCAGGACCACGACACCCTGCCAGCACGGTCCATTATTGATGTCACCCTGAGTCCGCGACAGGAACACGATTTGCTGGCTTGGTTTAGTCCGACGGAAGATCGAATGGTCTCTGCTGCGGTCGCTCGCGTATTGAGTTGATATGCTGTCTGGTCAATATCCACGACTTCACCGGATTGCATGAAAAGGATTCACACATGCGTGCCGTCAGCATCGGATTAGGAATTCTGCTGGCCTTCGTCACCCCGACGTGCGAGGGACAGGATGCTGAGGTGCGGCTTGATCGGGGCGACCTGTTGAAGTTCCGAGACAAGGCTGGTCACATTGTTTCAGTGACGAGTGCGATAGAGTGGCAGCAACGAAAAACCGAAATCGTGAACGCCATGCAGGTTGTGATGGGGCCGTTGCCAGGTGACGACCGACGCGTCGATCCGGATGTGTTGGTGCAGGAAGAGACAGACGTCGGTTCCTACGTGCGGCGGTTGATTACGTATCAGTCCGAACCCGGGTCAAGAACTCCCGCCTACCTGTGCATACCGCAGGATGTGCTGGCCGGCAAAAGGAAGGCTGCGGCCGTTCTGTGCCTGCATCCCACGGACAACACCGTCGGCCACAAGGTTGTCGTTGGACTGGGCGGCCGCGCAGGACGGCAATATGCCGCCGAGCTGGCTGAACGTGGCTACGTGACTCTGTCGCCGTCATATCCACACCTGGCGAATTACTGGCCCAATCTCGGGAAGCTGGGATATGTCAGCGGCACGATGAAGGCCATTTGGGATAATTCACGTGGACTGGACCTGTTGGCATCGCTGGACTTTGTGGACTCGTCGCACGGATTCGGAGCTATCGGGCATTCGCTGGGTGGGCATAACGCAATCTACACGGCCGTCCTGGAGGAACGCATTACCGTGGTGGCCAGCAGTTGCGGATTCGATTCCTATCTGCACTACATGGACGGCATTGAAAAGGTGTGGTACTTCGACAAAGGCTGGTGTCAGATTCGGTACATGCCACGGATGTCAAATTACCGAGGTCGTCTGGAAACAATCCCATTCGATTTTCAGGAATTGCTGGGGGCACTTGCTCCTCGCGCTGTGTTTGTGAATGCACCTCTGCATGACAGCAACTTCCGCTGGAAGAGTGTTGACCGGTGTGCAGCAGCGGCCGCTCCGGTTTACAATCTTCTGGGTGCTGAAGGAAAGATCGTGGTGCAGCATCCGGATTCCGACCACAACTTTCCGGACGATATGCGGCAGGCTGCCTACAACATGATCGATTCTGTATTACGACCCAATGTAGAATACAGCGGTTCACGCTGACTTGTGGCCGCAAAGAATGCTTTCAATAGCAGTTTCGTTACTCCCACCAGCCAGTATCGTTCACGACAATAAGTCAACTGCCCGTTTGGTGTAGCGTCAACACCAAAAACGGGGGTTGCGTTTCATGCGGCTTCGTTTAACGGTAAGCCGGAGGCGTCGGTTTTTCGGGCCAAATCGAAGTCGCCTGCGGCTTGCTGTTAAACGAACCAATCCCAGAACTAAAATCTGACGACGCACTGGAACGGAATCCGCTCGCACGTAAACGCGACGGACTGAATAGACTATACGCTCGCGTTCGCAAACGTGCGGACCAGGTCGGCAACTGCTGTTACGCGGAAAACCAGAAAAATACACACCCCGTCAAGACTGGCACTCATGTACGCTTACACTGCTGTGTGTTCCGTCTGCCCGTTGAAAGGAAACGTGACCGTGTTTGAAAACACAGTTTCAGAAGATCACAGTCGTCGACATTTCTTTCGCCGTGCGGGATTCGGACTTGCGCCGGTTGCTGCGGCCTGGTTGCTTCAGCAGGACGGACTGCTGGCGGACACGGTCAAACCGAACATTCACAAACAGGAAGTGTCGCTCGACAACCGCCCCACACAGTCCACACCGCGTGCAACGGCGATGATTTCACTGTTCATGCAGGGGGGGCCCAGCCAGATTGACCTGATGGACCCGAAACCTGAACTGAATCGTCTGGACGGCCAGAAGTTCCCGGGCACGATCAAGTACGACAACGCTGCGCAGGCGAGTTCACGAGTGCTGGGAAGTCCGTGGAAGTTTCGCCCACGTGGCGAATGCGGCACTGAAATTTCAGAGTTACTGCCCCACATCGCCGAGATCGCAGATGACATTGTCGTCGTGCGTTCCATGCGCACGGGCGTCAACAATCATGGTCAGTCCATTCACGCGATGAACTCGGGGCGCACGCAGCGAGGTCGACCGGCGCTGGGCAGCTGGCTGACATACGGCCTGGGAGCAGAAACAAATAACCTGCCTGCCTTTGTGGCCATGACTGACCCCAGGGGAATTCCGGTGGAAGGAGTTCTGAACTGGTCGAACGGCTGGTTGCCGTCGTTGTTTCAGGGGACGGTTGTCAGACCGCAGGAACCACGAATTCTGAACCTTGAACCACCCGCCAACAGACGCGGCAAAGTTCAGGAAGCGTATCTGGAATACCTCAAGCATCTGAACGAAGAGCATCGGCTTCGCCATCCGGAAAATTCAGATCTGGCAGCTCGCATTTCCAACTACGAACTGGCGGCACGCATGCAGACGTCTGCGCGCGAGGCTCTGGACATCAGCAAAGAGACTCTGGCCACGCAGAAAATGTACGGCATCGACCGACCGGAATCTGAGGAATACGGGAAACGGTGCCTGATCGCTCGGCGACTGGTCGAACGCGGTGTTCGTTTCGTACAGGCCTACACAAAAAATCAGTACTGGGACCATCATGGATCAATTCGCACGTCGTTGCCGGCCGCCTGCCGCAAGACTGAACAGCCAGCGGCCGCACTTGTCAAGGACTTGAAACAGCAGGGCATGCTGGAATCCACGGTGGTGCACTGGGGCGGCGAAATGGGGCGGCTGCCGGTCATTCAGAATGACGCTGGCCCGGCGAAGGTCGGACGAGATCACAACACCTACGGATTCAGCATGTGGCTGGCCGGCGGTGGCTTTCGTCAGGGCGGAACATACGGCGCGACGGACGAATTCGGTCACCACGCCATCACTGACATCGTCAACCACTTCGACTATCACGCGACTCTGCTGCACCTGTTCGGTCTTGATGCACAAACGCTGACGTTTAAGCAGAACGGACGTGAAGAAACATTGCTGGACGGTCAGCCGGGACAAATTGTGCAAGGTCTGCTGGCATAAACCAGGTTCTTTCCGTTGCCCGGCAGCGTATTACGCTGGCTCGTGGTCGCGAAAGATGCGAGCCAGCCTGAGAAACAGGCATACCCACGAGTCAGAACGGTTCACGAGAATAGGTGAACTGTGCTCACCAACTGGTCCGCATTGCTCTCTGCACATCTTTACGGAAGGGTTGCGAAAAATCGCAACTTCAATGACGCAACCTGGGAACGAGGCGCTGCGGTCAACCCGCTTAGTATTATTGCCGGGCAAGCGACAGGAGTCGCGACGTTCAGTTAATTCACTTCCCAGCGGAAGGACTCGCCTTCGATAACCAGATTCTTCCGCAGATTCAACTTTGTGCCCGGCTCGGCAAACGTGCTGGGCGCGAGGGCACGCATTTGTGCTTTCAAGCTGTCGTGTTCCCGACGCGCCGCCAGATTCGTCCATTCGTTCGGGTCGGTTTGCACGTCGTAGAGTTCTTCACCGTCCTCGCCATAGCGGATATAACGCCAATTTCGATTGATGATGGCGTATTCACCAGGGTTCATGTGTG
>LWDU01042398.1_pt1 | contig 13213 bp, 10 predicted proteins | sample 727161 | NCBI WGS metagenome assembly LWDU01 (sample SAMN04566230, study PRJNA314399) | hydrothermal vent metagenome | isolation source: deep sea hydrothermal plume seawater | place: Mexico: Gulf of California, Guaymas Basin | collected 2004-07-11 | reverse complement strand
AGAGCTAGGATAAACATGCCTAAAATAATAATTCCCGGGACTAATGAAAGGGTTACTGAGAGACCAAAACGTTTGGCTAATCGACTGGTGCCGAACATGGCAATGAACACCCCTAGAACATTAACAGCCAAATCTATGCTTGCCCATATTTCAGTGCGTGTGTCTTGATCAATATCGGTCAAAATATTTTTTATAGCAAAATAAACAAAGGTGCTGATTCCAGAATATAAAACGATAAAGATACCAATACCTAACAAAATATTTTTAGCCAGCGGGGGTTTAAGCAGTTCAGCAAACCCGTCCCAGAACTTCCCGCTCATTTCATTCTCATTAAATTCACTCGATGAGGCGTTGTCTAGATCGATGGCTTTAATCTTATTTAAGTACATGGCGATCATCATCGGAATAATCAACATCACTGCTGAAATTAAAACCAAACTGTTTGAGCCCAGTCGACTGGCAAAGATCAATGATATGGTTGGCCCGAATATGGCTCCAAGGCTAGAGCCTGAGGCAATAAAGGCGAAGAGTCGTTTGGCTTGTTCCTTGTTGTAAGTGTCCGCCATAAAAGACCAGAACACCGAGATGTTTAACAGGCTGAACACACTTACCCAAACATAAAAGATCTGATTGATTAGGTTTAACTCAGGGAAAAAATTGATCAGCAGGAACAACAGAACAAAACTTATTGCAAAAAAACCATAGACCCCAGGGACCAGGTATTTAAATTTAACTTTAGAACAAATATAGCCGTAAAAAGAGACCACTAAGAAACTGATAAAAAAAGTAAAGGTCCAGATGGTGCTAAGCTCGGCATCACTCCAATCACTGGACATGCCATCTCTAACGGATCGGATAATGTAGTAGGCAGCCAGAAGTGAGAAAATAAAGGCAAAGGAAACCAAGACTGCACGGATCTCATTGGCCTCTATCTTCGCGGCCTTATTAATATATCTTTTAAGGTATGACATCACTTACTGCTTTAAAAGATCTAGTATAGGCAAGGTTCCGCTTTTAATAAACTCCAAAAAAGCCCCGCCTCCGGTTGATATGTAACTGATTGAATCGACCATGTTATATTGCTCAATAACCGCAACCGTGTCGCCTCCGCCGACGATTGTATGGCCAGCATTGTCTTTAACGGCATTAGCTAAAGCCCGGGTACCGTGACTGAATTGAGCAAACTCAAAGACCCCAACCGGTCCGTTCCAAATAATGGTGTTTGCCGTCTTAATGACCTCTGCATAGAGCTTTGCTGTTGCCGGGCCGATATCAAGAATCACATCATCTGGCTCTATCGCTTCAATAGTTTTAATGATGGCGTCAGTCTCATTGGAAAATTCCTTACCCACCCTAACATCAGTTGGCATGGGTACATTGACTTGATCCATATTGAGGATTCTTTTCGCAGCATCAATCATGTCAGGTTCAATGAGAGAATTGCCCGTTTGCAGGCCTTGGGCCAAGAGAAACGTGTTGGCGATGCCGCCGCCAACGATAATATGGTCACAGATCTTGGCAAGTGCTTCTATGACGCCTAATTTTGAGGACACTTTAGCACCGCCTATAATTGCCACAAGAGGTTTTTCTGGGTCAGATAATCCTTGATTTAAAGACTCAATTTCTTGACTCATTAAAGGCCCAATACAGGCTTGTGATGCAAATTGTACTGCCCCATAGGTGCTGGCATGTTGACGGTGTGAGGCACCAAAGGCATCCATAACAAAGACATCACAAAGACTGGCTAGTTGTTGTGATAATGCTTCATCGTTGGTTGTTTCTCCAATGTGATAACGGGTGTTTTCACACAGAATAATCTCATCATCACTGTGATCAATGCCGTCCACCCAATCGGTCAGAAAGCGCACTGGTCTATTGATGAGTTCTTGCAGCTTAATCGCCACGGGTTCCAAGCTGTATGAGCCGTCCAGTGCGGCCGGATCAGGTCGNNTTTAGATCCAGACGAATTAAGGTTCGCAGACCCTGCAGATCAATATTCTGCATCACTGGGATATGCGGTGGCATAAATCAGATCCTAGTCGGCATTCATTAATGCCAAGGTGGTGTCTAACATCCGATTAGAAAATCCCCACTCATTGTCATACCAGGAACAGACTTTGACCAATGTGCCTTCTTGCACTTTAGTCAAGGTGGCGTCAAAGTTAGAAGAGGCCGGGTTGTGATTAAAATCAATTGAAACCAATGGCCCGTCACTGTAATCCAAGACGCCTTTAAGATCGCCGTCAGATGCTGCTTTAACGACACTATTAACTTCTTCGATCGAAGTGGGCTTTGAGGCAATAAAACTTAAATCAACCAATGACACATTAATGGTTGGCACCCTGATGGAAAAACCGTCCAACTTACCTTGGAGTTCGGGTAAGACCAGACCGACTGCTGTAGCCGCACCGGTTTTAGTGGGGATCATTGATTGTGTTGCTGATCGAGCTCGTCTTAAATCTTTATGGAACACATCGGTTAATACTTGATCATTGGTATAAGCATGAATAGTGGTCATAATGCCACTCTCCAAACCGATCGCTTCATGTATTGGTTTGACCAGCGGGGCTAAACAATTGGTGGTGCATGATGCATTAGAAATAATCTGATCATCTTTGGATAAGATATTGTGATTGACTCCGTAGACTATCGTTGCATCCACTTCTGATCCGGCTGGAGCTGAGATAATCACTTTTTTTGCCCCCGCAGTAAGGTGTTTGCCAGCCAGTTCTTTGGTTCTAAAAAACCCTGTGCATTCAAGCACCGCCTCCACCCCTAAAGCAGCCCACGGTAATTGCTCAGGGTCGCGCTCTGCAAAGACTTTAATTTCTTTGCCATCAATGATTAAAGCGTCGTCTTTAGCCTCAACTGCAAACGGGAAAATTCCGTGTGCTGAGTCGTATTGGGTTAGATACGCATTGCTCTCAGCATCCCCTAAATCATTGATTGCGACAATCTCAAGTTCATTAGTGCGATGACTTTCAAACAGTGCTTTTAATATATTTCTGCCGATTCTGCCGTAACCGTTTATTGCAATCTTTACTGCCATTAGATACTCCCTTAATTACCTTTTGATCATTGCGATCAGTTCCTGGAAGACATTGTCATCCGAAAACCCATAATATTCAAATAACTCAGATGCTGGCGCTGATTTACCGAATGAATTCATACCAATCACCACCCCTTTTGACCCTGTGTAACCCTTCCAGGCTGCAGCCATTGAGGCTTCAATGACCATCACTTTCTCAAATCCTGTTGGGATCACGCTGTCTTTATAATCAGTTGATTGCTCTTCGAATAGGTCTAAGCACGGCATTGAGACCACCCTGACACCCAGCCCTTCTGTGGATGCTTTTTTAGCTGCACTCATGGCGTATTGAACCTCTGAACCAGTGGCCATAATCACAGCTTCCAAGTTACCCGTTTCACGGGATAGAATGTAACCGCCTTTCTCAATGGCCTCAATGGTGTCAGTGTCTCGATCATATTGAGGAAGTGCTTGACGTGTCAGCACCAAAGCCGTGGGGGTATGTCTTTTTTGAATGGCCAGTTTCCAGGCAATCGCTGTTTCCATGGTGTCACATGGACGCCAAACGTTAACACCAGGAATCAATCTTAAGCTCGGGACGTGTTCTATGGCCTGATGAGTTGGTCCGTCTTCGCCTAAACCAATCGAGTCATGAGTTAACACATGGATCACTCCCAGTTTCATCATTGCAGCCATGCGTATGGCATTTCTAGAGTAATCGCTGAAGGTCAGAAAAGTGCCTGCGTAAGGAATGAGCCCACCATAGAGTGCCATGCCATTCATCATCGCTGCCATGCCAAATTCTCTAACCCCATAGAAAATATAATCACCGTTTGCATCCGATGCGGTAATGGCCTTGGAGTTCTTATGAAAAGTACAGACAGAACCGGTTAAATCAGCTGAGCCACCAATGAGTTCTGGAAAATCATCTGTTAAGGCGTTCAAGGCAATCAATGATGATTTTCGGGTTGCAACCTTATCCGCATTTTGTTGTAACTCGGCAATTAATTGATGCAGACCCTGAAAACGGTCATTTGGAATATTATCCGCTAATCTGGCGTTCAAATCTGTGGCCAGTTCAGGGTGTTGTGTTGAGTATTTATTGAATAGATCATTCCAATTATTCTCTGCTTGTTGACCTTTTGCTTTTGTGTCCCATGCGTCTTTAATTTCATCTGGAATATCGAATGGGGCATGGTCCCAACCCAGTTCTTTGCGAACCAACTCTAATTCGTCATCACCCAAAGGCGCTCCGTGAGTATCAGCGGTTCCGCCTTTATTTGGAGACCCATAACCAATGATGGTCTTACAAGCCAGTATTGAAGGTTTATCCGTTTGTTGCTGTGCCTCGATAATGGCTGCAGATATGGCTTTTGGGTCATGGCCGTCAATCGAGTCGATGACATGCCAGCCATAGGCATCAAAACGTTTTGCTACATCCTCAGTAAACCAAGCGTCAACGGCGCCATCAATAGAAATTCCATTGTCATCATAGAAACAAATGAGCTTGCCTAATTTGAGAGTGCCCGCAAAGGAACAAGCCTCATGGGAAACTCCCTCCATTAAACACCCGTCACCTGCAAACACATAGGTGTAATGATCAATAATATTTAGATCTTTTTGATTGTATTTAGATCCGAGGGTTTTTTCAGCTAAAGCCATGCCTGCGGCATTGGCTATCCCTTGACCTAATGGTCCAGTTGTGGTCTCAATGCCGATCGCTCGATCAAATTCTGGGTGACCTGCGGTGTGAGAATCAAATTGTCGAAAGGCTTTCAAATCATCAATTGATAAATCGTATCCTGATAGATGCAATATGGAATATAACAACATAGACCCGTGCCCATTGGACAAAACAAAACGATCCCGGTTTAACCAATTGGGATTGTTGGGGTTGTGACTGAGAAAATCATTCCATAAGACTTCAGCGATGTCTGCCATACCCATTGGCATCCCAGGATGACCTGAATTAGCTCTTTGAACTGCGTCTGCAGAGAGCATTCGAATGGCATTGGCTAATTGTTTCTTTTCGATGATCAAATCCTAAACAAGGCAATAAAAAATCACGTTAAAAATATAAATCGATCATTATTTTCTCGCAGAGTAGAGTCACTCGCAAGAAGTTTCGTATGAAAAAGCTATTTATGTACTTGTAATATCTTATATAATCAGTTTTCTAAAATTCATTGGAGAGATAAAATTGAGTAATTCTTCATATTTAATGACTTCTGAATCTGTTGGAGAAGGTCATCCTGATAAGATGGCTGATCAAATTTCAGATGCCATTTTGGATGCCATCATCGAACAAGATAAAGGATGCAGAGTGGCAGTCGAAACTCTCGTTAAAACTGGTTTAGTGGTTCTAGCAGGTGAAATTACTACCTCAGCAGAGGTAGATTATGAAGCGATTGCTAGAAAAACCATAAAAAGAATTGGTTATGACAATGCCGCATTAGGATTTGATGATCAAAGTTGTGAGGTTTTATCAGCCATTAGTAAGCAATCTCCTGATATTGCAATGGGGGTTGATCGCGAAGATCAAAAACAGCAAGGTGCTGGGGATCAAGGTCTGATGTTTGGTTATGCAACTAGGGAAACTAAAGAACTTATGCCTGCAACCATTCAGCTCTCACATCAATTGGTTAAAAAACAATCCGAAGTCAGAAAAAGCGGTGAGCTTGGTTGGCTCAGACCAGATGCAAAGAGTCAAGTCACTATCAGATTTAATGATGGTAAGCCCAATTTTATAGACACTGTGGTTTTATCAACTCAACATGATGATGATGTGAGCATGGATGAAATAAAAAAAGGTGTCTTGGATCATATCATCATCCCGACACTCCCCTCAGACCTAATTAATGATCAAACGCAATATCTTATTAATCCAACCGGCAACTTTATAATTGGAGGTCCTGCTGGAGATTGTGGTTTGACAGGTAGAAAAATAATTGTGGATACCTACGGTGGCATGGCACGTCATGGTGGTGGTGCTTTTTCTGGTAAAGACCCCTCAAAGGTTGACCGTTCAGCGGCTTATGCTGCTCGATATGCTGCCAAAAATATTGTGGCTGCAGGCCTTGCTGATCGCTGTGAAATTCAAGTGTCTTATGCTATCGGTGTTGCTAAACCCACATCAGTTAGAATCATAACATTTGACACTAATACAATTAGTGAAGAAAAAATTATGGAGCTGGTTGATGCTAACTTTGACCTCACTCCTTATGGCATTATGAGTATGCTAAATCTACTACAACCGATCTATGAAAAATCTGCAGCTTATGGACACTTTGGAAGAGAGAATGAAGGCTTCCCATGGGAGAACACAGACAAAGCTGAAGATTTACGAGCACAATCTGGTTTATAATTAACATCACATCATATGGAACAATTAGATTAGGTAAATAATATGACAGACACAGCAGAACAAGCAGAGATTCAAACACAGGATGATTGCAAGGTTGCAGATATTAATCTTGCTGAATGGGGCGAGAAAGAGATAAAAATTGCAGAAACTGAAATGCCAGGGTTAATGAGCCTTAGAGAAGAGTTTGCAGATGAGCAGCCATTGAAAGGTGCTCGGATTGCTGGATGCTTGCATATGACCATACAAACAGCGGTTCTTATTGAAACTCTTATTGAATTGGGAGCTGAAATCAGATGGTCATCATGTAATATATTTTCTACTCAAGACCATGCAGCAGCAGCCTTAGCCAATAAAGGCCTTCCTATTTTCGCCTGGAAAGGTGAAACAGAAGAAGAAGCCTGGTGGTGTATTGAGCAAACGATCCATGGTCCAAATGGTTGGACGCCTAATATGATCCTTGATGATGGCGGTGACCTGACTAAGCTCATGCATGAAAAATACCCAGAAATGATGAAAGATATTAAAGGGCTGTCAGAAGAAACTACAACCGGTGTTAAAAGACTGTATGACATGGTTAAAGATTCATCACTGTTATGCCCTGCTTTCAATGTGAACGACTCTGTTACTAAATCTAAATTTGATAACCTCTATGGTTGCAGAGAATCATTGGTTGATGGCATTAAAAGAGCAACTGATGTCATGATTGCTGGCAAAGTTGCAGTGGTTGCTGGATATGGAGATGTTGGTAAAGGATCAGCCCAAAGTCTCAGTGCCCTTGGAGCCATTGTTTTAATAACTGAAATTGATCCAATTTGTGCACTACAAGCTGCTATGGAAGGTTATAGAGTGGTGACTATGGATGAGGCTTGTTCAGAAGCTGATATCTTCGTAACAGCCACGGGTAATTACCATGTTATCAATAAAGACCATCTGGAAAAAATGAAAAATCAAGCCATTGTTTGTAATATCGGTCATTTTGATAATGAAATTGATGTGGCCTCCATGAATGACTATGAGTGGATCAACATAAAACCTGAGGTCGATCATATTGTCTTTCCTGATGGAAAAAGAATTATCCTGCTTGCTGAGGGAAGATTGGTTAACTTAGGTTGTGCAACCGGTCACCCTAGTTTTGTAATGTCTAATTCATTTACTAATCAAACCCTAGCACAAATTGAACTTTGGAATAATTCAGAAAAATATGACAATGATGTGTACGTTCTTCCCAAAACTCTGGATGAAAAAGTTGCGAGACTTCATTTGGAGAAAATTGGTGTCAAGTTAACCAAACTCACAAAAGAACAATCTGAGTACCTCGGTATTGATGAAGACGGCCCTTATAAACCAGAGACCTATAGATACTAAACAATAGTCATTTATTGTTGAGAGTTTTCTCTTATCATTTTTATTAAAGGTTCAAGGAAATTAAGCCTAATAATTGGATCATCTATCTCTAAACACTTTTGCTTATCTTCGAGTTTTAATGGCAAGATTTCTGCAAATCTAAAACTTACCCAGGAAGCACTGTCAAATTTCTTTTCATCATCATTATAAAGATTGATGTCGTCTAGAATTGCCTTTAATAAACTTATTAGATAAGAAAAATTCTCAGTTGGTTTGAATTCCCCTTCTTTATCTATTCTTTCTATTTGACCTATATTTAACCCATCGTCCTGTTTAGTCATTGTTAACAATTTAAATTTCTGTGAACCCATGGTTGTTAATCCTAATAACCCATCATTTCCTTGATTCCAATCAACTATCTTAGCCATGGTGCCGACATTGTAGGTTTCAAACATTTTTGGTTGATTAGTCTCACGACTTAATATAATTCCGAACTCACTGTTTTCCCGCATGCACTGACTAACCATGTCTAGGTATCTTGGCTCAAATATTCTTAGTGGCAATCTCGACTCAGGAAAGAGGATTGTCCTTAGGGGAAATATAGGGGCATTCTCTATTTCTGTCATAGTTTCTATGAGTCAAAGATGTCTATAAGAGCTTCTCTAATAGGCACAGAACTTCTGTTTGTCATTATGAGAATGATATCGCCGGGTTTAACTTTTCTCTTTAACTCCTCGCTTAAGGCATCATGATTGCTAGTGATAGAAACATGTTTCTTAGAAGCAAATTGATTTTCAATATCCCATTTGATGTCTTTGTCATTAATAATCCATGCAAAATCAGCTTCATCAAATGAACCCAGTAGCTCTTCTTTTAAAGCCCCTTTTTTCATGGTATTACAAGCAAGTTCGGTAATAGTAAACACAGATGATTCTTGAAATTTAGCTTTGAGCGAATGGATAGAAGCTTTTATTGAAGTTGGGTGATGGGCAAAATCATCATAAATCTGAACACCTGAAAACTCACCTAAGAATTCTAATCTTCTTTTAACACCTGGAAATCTCTCAATGCTCTCAAGCATTTGGTTCTCATCAATGTCAACTAAAGATAAAGTCGCAGCAGCGGCCAGTATATTCATCATGTTGTGATCCCCTATTATTTGAGGGTTAATTTGCGCAACCGTTGCTTGTTCATGTAACAGTCTAATCGCACCATGGGTATCCGCATTAGCTGACCAATTAAATTGTTCTGACTGACCAAATAAGATTCTCTCTGACCAGACTCCCTGATGAAACAGTTCATTAATATTTTTATCCTCCCCGTTTGCAATAATTTTAGTGTCTGATGGCAGCATCCTCAGCAATTGATGAAATTGCCATAAAATTTGATCTAAATCTTTAAATATATCTGCATGATCAAACTCAATATTATTTAGGACTAAGACATTTGGGTGATAATGAACAAACTTAGACCGTTTATCAAAAAAAGCGGTGTCGTACTCATCAGCCTCTATTATGAAATAAGGATTAGAGCCCCTGCTTGCAGAAGTATTAAATCCGATGGGAACTCCACCAATTAAATAACCAGGATCTAATCCTAAGTCCTTTAATATAAAAGCAATTAAACTTGATGTTGTGGTTTTCCCGTGGGTTCCTGAAACCGCAATAACTGTTCGGTCCCTTAAGATATTCTCACCTAGCCACTGAGGTCCAGATGTAAAGGGAATCTTTGAATTCAGCATGGTTTCTATAATTGGCATACCTCTTGACATCACATTACCCACCACAATTAAATCAGGGTTTAATTTTAGTTGTTCAGGGTCATAGTTTGGTATGACTTCAATACCAAGGTGCTCTAATTGATCACTAATCGGTGGATAACACTGAAGATCTGAACCGGTTACCTCAAATCCAGATTCTTTGGCTAAAGCAGCTAAGCTCCCCATGAATGTTCCACTGATGCCTAAAATGTGGATATGCATAAGAATTGACCTATAAACCTAGGACTAATGATTGAATAAAAAAATTGACCATGATAAATGCAATGGCAACCAGCATGGAATAAGTTGGCTTAGACATCACCTTTGAGAAAATATGAGACATAATAATGATTGACCAAATAGCCACTAATAAAAAAGACAAGGTTAACCAGACGGGTATTTGAAGCTCATTTATCATTTCACCACTCTTCAGGTAGTTGGAAAATTCAATAATTAAGGGGCTAGCAATAATATTAAAGATGCCACCTGTGCCAAACAATGCTATTAATGATCTTCTAAAATATGACTGGGTGGCAAAGAACTCCACCAACAGTCTTAACCAGACTGCTAAAAAGACGGCATCAATAACAAATGAGATGAGAAACATATCAATGGAATCTGAAACTTTTATCCCGGAAATTAATTGGGTAAGAAAATAAAAAATAAACACCAAGCCCAGAAAAAAATTTGAGTCAGGCAAGCTTTCCTGGCCTGATCTTTTCAGCATGATATTCCAAAAGGCAGTTAATAATTTAATCATAAACAACTAATTCTATTATAATTCAAAGCATAAGATACCTAATTCATGAGAGAAAAAAAGAAAGCCTTTAAATTTATTGATTCACAAAAGTCATTGGATCAATTGGTTTTTGAATTAGAGCATGAAAAGACCCTTGGTATTGACACTGAATTTGTCAGAACTCGAACTTATTTTCCAAAACTCTGTCTAATACAGATTGCTTCAACTAATACGATGAGTTGCATAGATTGTCTTGCAGACCTTGATATGTCTAAACTATGGTCACTTATCTATTCTCATGATATTGAGAAAATTCTTCATTCTGGATCACAAGACCTAGAAATTTTTTACATGATCAATAAAACCCTACCCAGTAATATGTTTGATACCCAAATAGCTGCGTCGCTTCTTGGTTACCCTACACAAATTGGAATAAAAAATCTTCTCATGGAAGAGTTGAGTATTAGTATCTCTAAATCGGAAACCAGAAGTGATTGGAGCAAAAGGCCATTAGATAAAAAACAAATTATCTATGCCATAGATGATATTGCTTACCTATTAAGACTTGGTGCATCATTAAAGAAAAAATTAAAAGCGAAAAAAAGACTGCATTGGAGCAATGAAGATTGTGAAGGCATGTTGAAATTGAAAACTGGCCTGATGGATCAAAGTAATGTTTGGAAAAAGATTCCAGGAATAAAAAAACTCAAATTACATGAAAGCTATGTCGCTATTAATCTAGCTAATTGGAGAGAAACGACAGCAGCAAAAAAAAATATTCCAAGAAAATGGTTGCTGGAAGACTCAGACCTGATGAAACTTTCAACAATAAATATCAACTCTCTTAAAACCATAGATTTAAATTGGCTTATTGGAAAAAATTTCAATGATCAGGATATAGATACGATTGAGAAGTTAATAAAAAATCCTGAGAAAAATATAACAACACATCACAACAGCAGAAAAAAAGGGCGTAACTATTACGAAAAGAATAATAAATTAATACAGAAGATAACCAAGGAAGTGGTTAAAAAATCTAGTGAGCTGGGCATAGCACAAGAAGTCTTAGCTACAAAAAAAGACGTTATTGGTCTTGTCATTGAAGATGAGAGTCGCCTTACTTCTGGGTGGAGAAAGTCTATATTAGGGGGAAAACTTCAACAATTAATTACTTCAAGTCAGTGACTAATTAACCTGAGATAAAAGCCTGGAATAAACTTCATCAATAGCTCCTTCGCCATCAATAACTTTTAAAATTCCCATCTCACTATAAAATTTAATCATGGGTTCAGTTTGTTCTTTATAGACTTCGATTCGTTTTTTGATTGATTCAATATGATCATCATCCCTTTGAATTAATTCACCTCCAGAATTTGTACAGGCATCTAACTCGTCTTGGCTAGAAAAATAAATGTTTAACGTCCGTCCTGTCAGCGAACAAGTTCTGCGTCCTGAAAGTCGCTTAACTAAAACCTCTGGATCCACATCAATAAGGATAGTGTGCTGCAAAGGGCGGTTAATTGAGTTCAAGAGAATGTTGAGAGATCTTGCTTGATTTATATTTCTAGGATAACCGTCTAAGAGATACCCTTTCTCGTCTTCTATGTCTTCTAAAGAGTTAGCGATAAGATCTAAAACAATTTCGTCTGAAACTAAATCTCCCCTTGCCATGATCTCTTCGACTGTTTTGCCTACTGTTGTGCCTTGCTCAATCGTTTCTCGAAGAAGAACACCTGTTGAGATTTGGGGGCAACCATAATCCCTCATTAAGTTTTCTGCCTGAGTTCCTTTTCCTGAACCTGGAGCACCTAGTAAAATTATTCTCATCACAGTTGCCTAACTTGAATTACGCTTTAATTAATAAAGATTTATGGTATTAAAAACTAGAATCAATAGCTATCATATGTAAATTCAAAATTTTTGGAAGAAATATGACATTAAAAAATGTTTTTTATGCTCAATCTGGGGGAGTAACGGCTGTGATAAATGCTAGTGCAGCTGGTGTAATCCAAACAGCTCGTAAACACCCTAAAAAAATAGGTAAAGTTTTTGCTGGAAGGAACGGGATATTAGGGGCACTTGAAGAAAATCTAATTGACACCAGTTTTGAATCAGACAAACAAATTAACCTCCTAAAATATACCCCGGGTGGTGCTTTTGGTTCTGCCAGATATAAATTGAAGGGTCTTAAAGAAAATAAACGAGAATACGAAAGACTCATAGAGGTTTTTAAGGCTCATAATATTGGTTACTTCTTTTATAACGGGGGTGGTGATTCTATGGACACAGCACATAAAGTGTCTGAAATGGGTACAAAAATGAACTTTCCTATTGCCGCCATCGGAATTCCTAAAACTGTGGACAATGATTTACCTATAACAGATACCTGTCCTGGGTTTGGCTCAGTTGCGAAATATATAGCCGTCTCAACTCAGGAAGCTAGCTTGGATGTATTGTCAATGGCTGAGACATCAACTAAGGTTTTTATTCTCGAGGTAATGGGAAGGCATGCAGGATGGATTGCTGCTGCATCTGGCTTAATAGCAAATAATATAAAAGAACCACCTCATATTATCTTATTTCCTGAGATATCATTTGATAAAAAAGATTTCTTAAAACACGTTGATCGTTCCGTTAAAAATAATGGTTATTGCGTAATTGTAGCCAGTGAAGGAGTAAGGTATAAAAATGGAAAATTCCTTGCCGATGCTGGTACTAAAGATTCTTTTGGACATAAACAATTAGGAGGGGTGGCACCTGAGTTAGCAACGATGGTAAAAAATGAACTTGGTTATAAATATCATTACGCTATCGCTGACTATCTTCAAAGATCAGCGAGACACTTGGCTTCGGAAACTGATGTTAAACAAGCCTATGCGGTTGGCAAGGCAGCTGTTGAAATGGCTCTAAAGAATAAAAAATCAATCATGATTACTATCGATAGAATATCTGATAACCCTTATAAATGGAAAACAGGAT
>LWDU01035563.1_pt1 | contig 13223 bp, 12 predicted proteins | sample 727161 | NCBI WGS metagenome assembly LWDU01 (sample SAMN04566230, study PRJNA314399) | hydrothermal vent metagenome | isolation source: deep sea hydrothermal plume seawater | place: Mexico: Gulf of California, Guaymas Basin | collected 2004-07-11 | reverse complement strand
CGGTGCGGGCTGCTGATATTGTTGGCGAGCACAGTGTATGGTTTGCCGGGGCGGGAGAGCGGGTAGAGATTACCCATAAGGCGAGCAGTCGAGAAATTTATGCCAATGGCGCGCTGCGCTGTGCTTTGTGGGTCGCGCAAAAAAGAGAGGGGCTTTTTGATATGCAGGATGTTCTTGGGCTAAAAATGATCGAAAACGATTGATGTTCACCCACCAAGTCGGTAGAATATTTCCCCCGGAATGAGATATTATTTCGGTCAGATCAAAAGGAGAAACCAAGGCGGTTTCTCCTTTTTTTTGCGCCCACCTGAAGGCTTGACCGCGTGATTCCGGCGATACTGGTCCTTGAGGATGGAACCGTGTTTCGTGGCCGTTCCGTGGGAGCCTCGGGCGAGGCGGTAGGAGAGGTTGTTTTTAACACAGCCATGACGGGCTATCAGGAGATCGTCTCCGATCCATCCTATGCTCGCCAGATCGTCACTCTGACTTGCCCACATATTGGAAATGTTGGGGCGAATAATGACGATACTGAATCTTCCAGAGCCTTTGCCTGCGCGTTGGTTGTACGCGACTTTCAAGACCGACCCAGTAATTTTCGCTCTGATGAGTCACTCGATGAATATCTCTGCGGGCAGGGCGTGGTGGGCATCAGCGACATCGATACTCGCCGGTTGACGAGATTACTGCGAGAGAAAGGCTCTCAGAACGGCTGTGTGCAGGCTGGCGCTATCGATGAAGCCCAGGCACTGACCCAGGCGCGAGCTTTTCCTGGACTCAAAGGAATGGATCTTGCCAAAGTTGTCACAACCCATGAAAGTTACCCCTGGGCTGAAGGCACCTGGCAGCTCCAAGGTGGATTTCGCCCGCCCCCTGATGTGCGTTGGCGGGTGGTGGCCTACGATTTTGGGATCAAACGCAACATCCTGCGACTTTTGGCTGATCGCGGGTGCGCCGTGGAGGTCGTACCAGCGCAGACACCAGCCGAGGAGGTGCTCGCGCGTGCACCTGACGGTGTATTTCTTTCCAACGGTCCCGGAGACCCCGAGCCTTGCACCTATGCGATCGAGGCCATCTCCCAGATTATTAAAAGCGCAACACCCATATTTGGTATTTGTCTGGGCCACCAGTTGCTTGCACTCGCCGCTGGGGCCCGCACCCTGAAGATGAAGTTCGGCCATCATGGCGCAAATCACCCAGTTGTCGACCTCGCCTCGCAAAAGGTCATGATCACCAGTCAGAACCATGGGTTTGCGGTAGACCCCGATTCGTTGCCTGCACACGTGACAGTGACGCACCGCTCGCTGTTCGACCAGTCGATCCAGGGCATTGCGCTGACGGATGCTCCGGCATTTTCCTTCCAGGGCCACCCGGAGGCGAGTCCTGGTCCCCAGGACATCGTCAATTTGTTCGATCGCTTTATTGATTTAATGGCGTCAGCCAAGGGAGCAGCTGATGCCTAAACGTACCGACATCCGCTCGATCCTGGTGATTGGGGCGGGGCCGATTGTTATCGGCCAGGCCTGCGAGTTTGATTATTCGGGGGTACAGGCGTGCAAGGCGCTGCGCGAGGAAGGGTATCGCGTCATTCTGGTTAATTCGAACCCCGCGACGATTATGACCGACCCTGAGTTTGCTGATGCCACTTACATCGAGCCGGTTACCTGGGAGGATGTCGCGCTGGTGATCGAAAAAGAGCGACCCGATGCGTTATTGCCCACCATGGGAGGACAAACCGGCTTGAACTGTTCGCTCGATCTGGTGCGCCACGGGGTGCTGGAAAAGTTTGGTGTGCAGATGATTGGTGCAACTCGAGATGCAATAGACAAGGCCGAGGATCGGGAACGTTTTCGCAATGCCATGCGCGCTATTGGCCTGGAGGTCGTAGATGGAGACATGGCGCACTCCATGGAAGAGGCCATGGAGGTACTCGAACGGATCGGTTTTCCGGTGATTATCCGCCCCTCCTTTACCCTGGGCGGCAGTGGCGGCGGTATTGCTTATAACACCGAGGAATACACCGCCATCTGTAACCGTGGGCTTGATGCCTCACCCACCGGCGAATTACTGATCGAAGAATGCATTCTGGGCTGGAAAGAGTTCGAGATGGAGGTGGTGCGCGATAGTCGGGATAACTGCATTATCGTNNNNGGCTACACCCTCGATGAACTTGACAATGATATTACCGGCGGTGCGACGCCAGCATCGTTTGAGCCGGCTATTGATTACATCGTTACCAAGATTCCCCGTTTTGATTTTGAGAAGTTTCCCCAGGCCGATTCTTCTTTGACCACACAGATGAAATCTGTTGGCGAGGTCATGGCCATCGGACGGACATTTAAAGAGTCGTTCCAGAAAGCACTACGTGGCCTCGAGATCGGCAGCCACGGGTTGGATCCACTGTGGGATGACACTCACGGTGAGATCGATATGCATGATCTCACCAGTGCACTGCGCATCCCTGGTGCCCGTCGGGCCTGGCACATTGCGGACGCCTTTCGTCATGAGTTGACCCTGGCAGAGGTGCAGTCACTGACGGGCATTGACCCTTGGTTCCTTGCACAGATCGAGGAACTGGTTGCGACCGAGGCAATCATCTGTTCGTCTAAGTTCGCCGAATTGGACGGGCCCACCTTGAGAGAATTCAAACGCGATGGGTTTTCAGATGTTCGACTGGCGAATCTGCTTGGCGTCAGTGAGATCGAGCTGCGCTCCCGGCGACATGATCTGGATGTGCGACCGGTCTACAAGCGGGTCGATTCATGTGCGGGCGAGTTTCCGACGCCGACTGCCTACATGTACTCGACGTACGAAGATGAGTGTGAAGCCAATCCCGAGCCGGTAGATAAGGTGATTGTCCTGGGTGGTGGGCCAAATCGCATCGGCCAGGGCACATGCAGCGATGGCGCTGCGTGAAGATGGTTACCAGACCATTATGATCAACTGCAACCCTGAGACAGTATCAACGGATTACGATACCTCAGACAGACTTTACTTTGAGCCGTTAACGCTTGAAGACGTGCTGGAGGTCTGCGCGATCGAAAATCCCACCGGACTCATCGTGCAGTATGGCGGCCAGACACCGTTGAAACTGGCCAGGGGGCTGGCGCAGGCGGATGTGCCAATTCTTGGTACCTCGCCGGAATCAATCCATCAGGCCGAGGACCGTAAGCACTTTCAAGACCTGATCCACCAGTTGGATCTGCTGCAGCCGCCTAACCGGACAGCAACCACAGATGATGAGGCGCTGGCAGGCGCGCTAGAGATTGGTTACCCGCTGGTGGTGCGGCCGTCCTATGTTCTTGGGGGGCGCGCCATGGAAATTGTTCATGGCCGCGAAGAACTTGAGCGCTACCTGCGCGAAGCTTTTCGGGTATCCAATGAATCGCCGATTCTGCTCGACCGCTTTCTCAGTGACGCCGTTGAGGTGGATGTAGATGCAATCTGCGATGGCAGCGAAGTCGTGATCGGTGGGATCATGGAGCATATTGAGGAAGCTGGAGTGCATTCGGGAGATTCTGCCTGTGTGCTACCGCCTTTTTCCCTGAGCGAAGCAACCCAGGAGGAACTTACCCGCCAGACTCGTGAGATGGCATTGGCGCTTAATGTGGTCGGCCTGATGAATGTGCAGTTCGCGGTAAAAAATGGAGATATTTACGTACTGGAGGTAAACCCGCGGGCATCAAGAACCGTGCCCTTTGTCTCCAAGGCAACCACGCGGCCACTGGCCAAGATTGGTGCTCGGGCGATGGTTGGCCAGTCACTTACTGACCAAGGGGTTAGTGGCATCGTGAGACCCCCGTACTTCTCGGTCAAAGAGGCAGTATTTCCGTTTATTAAATTTCCCGGCGTCGATCCGGTGCTTGGCCCGGAAATGAAAAGCACAGGCGAGGTCATGGGTATCGGCATGACCTTTGGCGAAGCCTATCGTAAAGCCCAACGTGCGGCTGGCACCCTGATACCGGTAAGCGGCACAGCGCTGATTAGTGTGCGCACCGCGGACCAAGCCAGTGTGATCGATATTGCGCGCTACTTAAGTGAAAACGGATTCTCGTTGGTAGCGACCGAGGGCACTGCCCAGGCCATTCAAGCGGCTGGCATGAAAGCGCGGGTGGTGAATAAAGTCAGTGAGGGTCGACCTCACGTCGTCGATAGCATCATGAACGGAGAGTTTGACCTGATTGTCAATACGACTGCCAGCCGCCACAGTCGCCGGGACTCACCGACTATCCGCCGCCAGGCGCTGATTCACAAGGTGACATATTTTACGACCCTGGCCGCGGCGCGCGCCGCCTGCGAAGCGCACCGCAGCGGTGGTGATGCCACGGTAAACCGCCTCCAGACACTGCACCAGACAATATCTCTGTGATACCAAAACCCCAACCTGGGGCAGTTATTCGGTTTGATCATCCTGGCCCATAAGATTACGGTACGCAAGATTTAGCTCACACACGCGTGCCTACGGCAGTCAGCCTCTGTCATCTTCAAGATCCCAGGCGCAAAAGAATTTGCTCGCGCCTGAAGCCGCTATGCATTTGTTGATTTTCTCCGCTCCTGTCGGGTTTCCAGGTCAAGTGGCATCTGCCCCTGGCTTGATCGTGTGCCGAATTTTCATCACCTCGCAGTCGAATTAATATATTCCTGATCTAGATCAGGCCGACGCTATAGCGCTTTGTAGAGAATCAGTTTTCGATAACGCAATGAATTTACCCGTAAGTCTCGCGGGTTTGCGTGTGGGGTGGAGGTAAAGTTCGCATCGGCGCATCCTGCGGGCAAAACGCATGGAGCCAGAGGTTCAATCACATTAAGGCCGTAGTGTATGCCCAAAGTATACCGATACCGAAGTCGACTGCGTGTTAAGCCATCTAATCAGGCGTTGGCCGCTCTGGACAGTTAGCGGCGCAGTCTTACTTGGCATCGTGTTGTGGGGAGGTTTCAACTGGACCCTGGCCCTGACTAACACAGAAGAATTTTGCATAAGCTGCCACGAAATGCGTAGCAACGTTTTTCAGGAGTACCAGTCATCCGTTCACTATTCAAATAGGTCTGGCGTTGGTGCAAGTTGCCCAGATTGCCATGTGCCCAGAAGCTGGTGGCCAATGACCCTGAGAAAGATCAGAGCGACTAACGAGCTCTTTTTTGCATTTACCGGCTCTATCAGTACTCGTGAGAAATTCCTGGCCAAACGCTGGTTTCTTGCGCAGAAAGTCTGGAAAACCATGGCTGAGACGGATTCCCAGGAGTGTCGCAATTGCCACATCGACCGGTCAATGAACCTGAATGATCAATCAGATGTGGCCCGCGACCGGCACGCCTTTGCCGCTCAGCAAGGAGAAACCTGCATTGATTGCCATAAGGGGGTTGCTCACGAACTGCCTGAGGGTTTTCTTGACGCTGAGCATGAGCGTATTGAAAAGGAGGGTGTTCCGTGCGGTAACTGTCATCAGGACCTGTGGCAGCCTCCTAGCGAAAATCTATCCAGGGGGGAGCGCCATTTCTCTCAATCACAACAAGACTGAGTAAAACACGCCGGAGTAGAACGCATGAAAAGATTAAGCCTCCTCCAGCTCAAAGTCGGTTTTCAGATTGCTCTGATCTGGTTGATACCATTGAACGCAAGCCACGCCGGAGCAGATCCGACGATGGTGGAAGAAGGTGAAAAGCTATACCAGACGAATTGCGTTTTTTGTCATCAGGCGGATGCCATTGGCAAGGCCGGGTTTGCACCCTCGCTGACCAATCCCGAATTTTTGAGCATTGCTTCTGATAAGTACTTACTGGGCACTATTCGCGATGGTCGAGCGGGTACCGGCATGCCGCCATTTTCCCACCTTGGCCGTAAAAAAATTAAGGCACTGGTGGCCTATTTTCGCTCATTTGAAACCTTGCCCGATCGATCTGTCGAGGTCGATGCCCAACCCCAGGCTCGTGGCGATCCTCGCCTTGGCCGGTTCTGGTTTGAACAGATCTGTGCAACCTGTCACGGCGTTAAGGGTGATGGTTATCTGGCCGGCGGTACCGGTACCGCAATTGGCAAACCTGGATTCCTTAACAAGGTTTCAGACGGGTTTATCCGCATGACGATTAAAGAGGGGCGTTCCAATACCCGGATGCTGGGGTTCAGTGGATCCAACGGATTGGCGAATCTGACCGACCAGGAGATCGATGACGTCATTACCTATATGCGCAACTTGCCAAACAGCCAGTAAATCTAGGAGATACAAAATGAAACGCATTAAGAACAAGTTGTCGCGACGGGATTTTCTAAAATCCAGTGCGTTCATCACTGGATCTACGGCTGGCGCAAGTCTTTTGGTTGGCCACAACCCGGAGCTTGAGGCAGCGGAGTCGGCAGACGGGGTTGTGCGGGGCACTGCTTTGGCACAGTGCCCATACTGCGGCGTGGGCTGTGGCACGATCATTCAAACTGAGAACGGAAAGATTGTTTCGATGCGTCCGGATAAAGATCATCCAACAAACTATGGTCTGCAGTGTATCAAGGGGCTAACGGCTGCAGAGCCGATGTACGTGGATCGTATGGAAGGGGATGCATACGTGCGCAAGGATGTGTGGACCGAGTGGAGTAAGTCTGGGCACGGTGATTTGGGGTTTGTGACCAGTAGTAAGGGATCGTTTGATGAAGAGCACTTTACTCGTGTCCCATACCACCAGGCTTCAGAAATGGTGGCGCACAAGATAGTGCATCTTGCCAAGACATACGGCGCTAACTCGATCGCACTGTATGGCTCTGGCCAACTGACCCTGGAGGGTCAATATCTCGAAAATCTTTTTATGAAGGGTGTACTTGGGTCAAACACCATTGAGGCCAACGCCCGGATGTGTATGACCTCTGCCGTGACCGGCTATTTCGCCACCCTTGGATCCGATACCCCACCGCTGGCTTACGATGATATCGAACTTTGCGACATGATCATGCATTTTGGTCACAACGCCCGTGAGTCGCATCCAATTATTTTCTGGCGCGCTGCGGACTATAAGAAAAAAAGTGATATCCCCACAGTGGTCGTGGACCCTCGCCGTACCGGTACACAAATGGGGTACGAGGATGTTAATCCTGAAAACTCGGTACATGTGCCGATTCTAAATGGCGATATCAGTTTTCTGAATTCGATCGCCCATGTTCTACTCAAAGATCACCCCGATGTGATCGACTGGGAATTTCTCAAAGAGTACGTCAATGGCTGGGAGGCCTATACAGAAGGCGTTCTTAATGACTACAGCCCAGAGCAGGTTCAGGATCGGATGGGTGGGCCAAACCATGATGTTTCTCCGGATGTTATTCGCCGGGTTGCCAGTTTGTTTGCTGATGCGACACGTAAGCGCCTGGCTCGAAGCAAAGGTAAGCAATCCAGTTCAGGGCCAGGTGCTGAGGGCGGCTATGGCGGCGTCATTATCATGTGGGGGATCGGTTACAACCAGCACATCCATGGGCAACACAACGTGATTTCCATAATCAATCTTTTGACCTTGACAGGTAACCTGGCAAAACCGGGTTGCGGGCCGTTTTCCATGACCGGCCAACCCAATGCAATGGGTGAGCGTTTCACTGGTGGGCTCACCGGGCGTTTACCTTTCAACCTTCCGCTCAAAGATGATATTCACCGTGCCCATATGGCAAAGCATTGGCGCGTGCCCGAGCAAAACCTGGTCAACGCGATGAACTCCAAGAATCCCGGTTTTGCCGTGGGGATGATGGAGCGGGCTCTCAAAGAAGAGGTTAAGGCCATGTTTTTGGTCTACGCAACCCATATTGATTTACCGGATCAGGAGAATCTGGTCCGACCGGCTCTAACCAAAACATTCAACGTGGTGCAGGAAATTTATCGGCATGCGCCGAATAACCTCTACGCCGATGTTATTTTTCCGGCGGCCACCTGGGGCGAGGTTTCGGGCGTGTATATCAGCTCCGAGAGGCGGCTCAATATTTGTGACCAGGCAGCAATGCCACCGCCCGGATGCCTTCCAGACCTGGACATGGTGGTTGATAAAGGTAAAGAGATCGCTCATTTGCTCGGCTTGGATGCTGAACGGATATTTCCCTGGAAAAAGGACAAGAACGGGTTTATTGATACCGAGGAGGTCTTCCGCGACATCATCCGAGCCTCGGCGGGAACCGACACCGATCTGACTGGAATTCTGGAGCGGGAGAAGATAGACGGTATTTCCCCCTACGAGCAATTGCGTCGGTTGCGCGGTATTCAGTGGCCAGCGCCAACCTACGAGATCGCTAAGAGCGGTGGGGCCAAGCGCCGCTACATGCTTCAGGAAGGGCAATGGAAAAACAAGCCCTACGGATACTTCCGCACCAAAGACGGCAAGGTGCATATGAAACTTTGCCAGCAGGATTACACAGATCGGAAAGAACTGACTGAAAAACTGATGGAGTTTGGTGTTAAGAAAGACCTCTATACCATTGACCATTTAGACCTGATCAAGCTGGCTCGGGATCGAGGGCTGACGCCGGACCTGCCGGATGAAGAGTTCCAGGGCCAACCGTGGGACACGGTACCGAAGGACAAGTATCCCTATTGGTTTGGCTTGGGGGTGGTCTACGAGCACTTCCATACTGCCAAGTCCAACCGCAGCCCCACCACTCGTCGCCTGGTCCCGGAGATGTATGTCGAGATGCATCCACAGGATGCAAAAGATATGGGGATTAACGATGGTGACAAGGTGCGTGTAGTTACCCGCCGAGGATCGCTTGAAGCCAGGGTTCAGGCAGGGACCAATAGCCTGGTAAAGCCTGCGCGCAACAACGTGCCACGGGGCTATATGTTCGGACCCTGGAATCTCTCTGTCGCAGATAGTGCCGACCCTAAGAAGAATAAGTGGTTGGCAAATCGTGTAACCAGTCGCGTCTGGGATCCGGTGTCAGGTCAGGTAGACTTCAAAAAATCCGCAGCGCGTATAGAGAAGATCTAATTGGAAAGGGTATCCCGATGTAATCCCGTGGCCAGTAATGACCACGGGATTACCGACCTCTAAGCCCAAGCCCTAGTCCATACTTCATGCAACGAAGGTCCTTTATCAGGTTTGCAGCGATGACTGCAATGGCGCCTGCAACTTCTACGGCGGTGCAAGCTCGCACCAGAAGAAGCGGCCAACGCTACCTTCGTCCTCCCGGCGCCCTGCCCGAGTCGGAATTTGTCAGTCGGTGTATTCATTGCGGCCAGTGTGGAGAAGTCTGCCCCAATCGCTGTATCAATTACTTTGGGTTTGAGAACGGCCTGACATCGCTTGATACGCCCTACATAACACCCCGTGAAAAAGCATGCATTCTGTGCATGAAGTGCGGTGAGGTATGCCCCAGTGGCGCTATTCAACCAGTGCGCCGGACTATTCCCGCTATCACCGAAGGGGTGCGTATGGGACGTGCCCAGGTGGACAAACAACTTTGCCTTTCCTACCAGGGTAAAACCTGCGGCGTGTGTTATCGCGCCTGTCCGCTGCCCGACCTGGCACTGCGGGTGGGGATGTTAGAGCAACCAGAGGTGCTGGATGCCTGTGTCGGTTGTGGCCTGTGCGAGCGCTCATGCATCCAGATGCCCCAGGCGATCCGCATTATTCCTGCTCATGCACAAACAGGCGAGGTCCTTTGACCAGGCAGACGATTGACTCGGCTTCGAGGTGGCGACACCTTAATAAAGCCCGCTGGCTAACGCTGGTTCTAGTATTTGCGCTGTTGATCATACTGCCATTTTTTCATGTTTATCAGACCTATGTTGCTGCCCATGCCTATGATCTGCTTGCACCCGGGGAGCGAAAGTTATATGACATTATCGAGACGTTAACAGCCCCCTTCGTTGATGACCCTTCCCGTGACCTCGATGTCATCAAGGGCAACACCTGGTCGGGGAGATTGTTCGGGGTCAAGATGAGCGATCCTTTGGCGGTAGCCGGGCAGATGGCCGCCGGGCGCAATGTCTACAACCCGTTCCTGTTGACGGCACTGTTCCCGGTTGTCGCTACACTCATTTTCGGACGGTTCTTTTGCGGTTGGTTGTGTCCCGCTAATTTGCTTTACGAACTGAACACCAATCTTAGGATCTTGCTGGGGCGGTTTGGAGTTCGAACCGGGCGCAGATGCCTGGATCCAAAACTGAAATATATTGTCCTTGGGGTCGGCCTGCTGATTTGTGGTATCAGCGGTTCGGTACTGGTGGCCGCGGTATATCCGCCAGCGATTCTCGGGCGCGAACTCTACTATGCTATTGCGCAGCGAGGAATGGGGGTGGGCGCGTTATTCTTTGTTGCAACGGTACTATTCGATCTGCTGGTCGCACGGCGTGGGTTTTGTCGTTACCTTTGTCCTGGCGGCGCGTTGTATTCCCTGCTGGGGCGATTCCGGGTGCTTCGTATCCAGCGGAACGTAGTGACCTGCAATGATTGCACCAAATGCAACAGCGTTTGTGAGTTTGGACTTAACCCACTGCGTGATGATTTTGGCCAGGAGTGCAATAACTGCACTGCCTGTATCGCGGTTTGCCCTGTAGATGCGCTGGGGTTTAGGTGGCGGATAACGGATACACCAAATCAGGGCCCCGGGCACGAGAGCCCTCGCTACCGGCGTGACCATAAAGACAAGCGCCAGGTTTTCGGTAATGCAAACTCAAAGGCGTAGATTCTTAAGGCGCGCAGGCACTTTCGCGTTCACGATGCTGGCGGGCGCGCTTCCCTATAGCCTGGCCAGATTTATGGCGCCGGTGCGTCGGGTCGATCCAACGCAACAGCTAGCGTTGCCAGGCGCCTTGCCAGATTGGAGGGCATTTAGGGCGGCATGCATCGGTTGCGGAATGTGCGGCGAGGTCTGCCCACCCCGCTGTATCCAGTTTCACCGAAATGATGGCGGACTTGCGGTTAATACGCCTTTTATCAACCCGCAGGTGAAGGCATGCACCCTATGTGGGAAGTGTATGGAAGTTTGCCCTACCGACGCACTCGCAGTAACACCTCGGGAAAAGGTGAATATGGGAGTCGCCCAGATCGATCGGGCGGGTTGCTATCCGTGGATCGACCAGGGAATCTGCGGCGCCTGCGTCAGCGCCTGCCCGTTAGGCATAAACGCAATTCGGTTTGAGATGTGGAACCAGTATCGCCCCGTGGTTGAGCGTGGGTGCGTGGGATGCGGTGTGTGTGTCGAAGTGTGCCCCCATCCCAGTCTCCCGATCCGCATCGTCAACCGGGGCCAGGGCGCCATCGTCCAGCACCCGGTTTAGCCAATGAATCGCCTCGTAAAACTGGTAAGCCTGCTGATTATATTGGGGTGGCACTCGACCGGGCAGGCACACCACGTGCTGGGCCGGCCGGCCTATAGTCTGAGCGAGGATTCAAATACCCCGCCGAGCATACAGGTCGAGACACAGATCGGCGACTACCGGATCTCGTACATGGTGTTTCCGGATTTTCCACGCCCCAATGGACGCGGTCGAGTAAACCTCTATGCGACGCATCTTGACACCGCAGAGCCTTTGACCAGTGTAGTGACCTTCAGCGTCCGCGAAGGTGGATGGCTGATCAGTGGGGACGAAGAGGTGATTGGAGCCCAACTCCCCGATGACAATGTTTACCGGCAGGGTTTTATCTTTAAAGAGGCCGGAGCCTATGTTATTACTGCGGCATTCGAGGCAGGAGGTGAGTCTTACCGGGTTGATTTCCCGCTGCAGGTTGGGGATAGCGCCCCCATAGGTCTGTTGGGCGCACTGGGCGGCATCCTGGCTGCAGTCTTGATTGGCGTTAGCCTGGTACAGCGTAAACGCTTGACCCGCGAAAAGGTAAGGGTGGCGGGGCGAAGGATAGCGCCTGATCCGGGGACGCCGCGCCCGATGGACCGCGATTGATGAATATTGCAGATCTGTTGCGATCGTCGTTGTTCTGTTCGACGGAGAACGGCCTATCTAGGATGCATTCAGGTTTCCCGACCGGGCTGGGCCGGATTAGTGGGGATTGCGGTGGCGCTGCTCAGTATACGAGTCCTGGCGGCGACGCACGCGCCGATTGTGAATTTTCGTTTCAGGTCGGTTTGATGGTTTTTGGATTCTGGATTGCGCTGAAAGTACTCCATGGCCGCGGCCATGCTTTACTCCCCCAAGGTACGCCGGCGGCTGCAGGCCTGGTGCCCATGGTTCTACTGGCAGCGGGTTTTACCGGGCTTCACCTCTGGCTTTTGATGCAGCCAATGATCATGCGCCTGTGATGGATCGCCGCTCATTTTTCAGGCGCGCCATTGATAAGACCGCCCGGGTTTCAGTCCAATATGCAGATCAATGGGCAACGCGAAAGGCGCGACGCTGGATACGCCCACCGTTCGCGCTAGGCGAACTGGATTTTCTGCTTGCCTGTACCCGGTGCGATGCCTGTGTTGATGCTTGCCCACATGGCGTGGTCTTTGCGCTTTCTGCAAATCTGGGTCCCCAGACGGCTGGGACGCCGGCCCTTAACCTTTTGCGTCACGGCTGCCGGTTGTGCAGCGACTGGCCTTGTGTAGTATCTTGCGAGCCCGGCGCACTCAGTTTCGGAGCGGTACTGGAGGAAAATCATCCCGAAGGCGCGAATGGAGTAAGTCCGGCCGTTCCGGCACCATTGGCTACGCTCAGGATAGAACAGGAACATTGCCTTCCCTACCAGGGCCCTGAATGTGGTGCCTGTGCTCACAGTTGTCCAGTGCCTGGGGCATTGGTATGGGCAGCCGGCAAACCCAGTATTGAGCCGAAAAAGTGCTTAGGCTGCGGGCAATGCCGGGAGTTCTGCATTACTGATCCACCCGCAATAACGGTCAGCGCTATCGTGCCTGATGGCGCTCAGACAGCCTGAAACCGTAAGCTCCCTCTCGATTGGCGATAAGCCGGCGATCGATCGCCTTAGTTCGGGTGCGTGCCAGGGGAAGGATGCGGCTGTTTTATAGTTATCTTCCCTTTGTCTTCCCGCCCACCATTGGGGTAAAGTAATAGCCGCCCGGATTTTCTGTGTGCACCAGCCACTCTAGCTTTTTGTCGAACGCTCCCGATCTTTGTGGTCGTACGTGCGACCCTCCTAGAGGGAGTGCTTTAGCCATTGTTGAGAAGAGTCTGGACTACGGACATTCGACCCTACCTTACTAACTAATAAAAACAGCTCAGGCGAGTGCCAAATTTATGACACGAGTATTACTTACCCCAGAGGGCGCCCAGCGTCTGCACGAAGAGTTGCAGCGGCTCAAGCGAATAGAT
>LWDU01044584.1_pt1 | contig 13225 bp, 9 predicted proteins | sample 727161 | NCBI WGS metagenome assembly LWDU01 (sample SAMN04566230, study PRJNA314399) | hydrothermal vent metagenome | isolation source: deep sea hydrothermal plume seawater | place: Mexico: Gulf of California, Guaymas Basin | collected 2004-07-11 | reverse complement strand
AACATGACACCCATAAATACTTGAAACCAATCTGCATCAACGCCAGCAAAAATTATTCCCTGTTTGACGATACCAAATATTAAAGCACCGATCATTGCCCCGATAATAGAACCATAACCCCCTGTTAAAAGCGTTCCTCCAATTACGACCGCAATAATAGCGATAAACTCTTTTTGTTCACCTCTTAAAACATCAGCCCCTCCGAAAGTAGTAACCTGTGTAACCGCAATAAACCAGGAACAAAAAGCAGTTAACATGAAAAGAGATATTTTAACTTTTTGGATTGGGATCCCCATGAGTTTTGCGCTTTCCTGAGAAGCTCCAGTAGCAAAAATCCAATTGCCTAGTTGAGTGTGCTTCAATAAAAAATATCCTAAAACACCAAAAAGCATCCACCAAAAAATTGATATCGGGAAATCAGTCCCTGCTATTGTTAAATGATTACTAAAAACCGAAGACATACTTTGGTAGCCATTTGATGATTTTATACCTCCAATTTGGGTCCTTCCAGTTATTATTTTTGATACTGCTATTGTGATTCCTCGAACTATAAATAGTGAACCAAGTGTGATAATGAATGAAGGCAAGCCACTTTTGACTACGGTTATTCCATTTAAGTAACCAATTGACAATATTAATATGAGCGTAATTAAAGCTGACAGAGGCATACTGATACCTGCTTCTACAGTTAATAGAGTTACGGACATACTTGATAGACCTATTAAAGAACCAATTGAAAGATCAAACTCTCCACCTATCATGAGTAGTGTAACCCCAATTGCTAGGATTCCGATTTCTGATGAAACTTGAAGATAAGATTTTATACCTTGCGAAGAGAGGAAGCTACTCTTAGCAAAAATAGCAAAAAATATCCAAACAAAAACTAAGCCTAGTAGTGCACCTGTCTCAGGTTTAGAAAATATTTTTTTAATTGTAATTATCTTGATCCTTTTTTACTAAGAGAAAGAACTTCTCTAGCATTTTTAGCATCTATTATACTTGGCCCTGTTTCTAGCTTTTTATATGCTGGTGTATTCTTGTTCGTGATATAGAGATTCATCAAAATTACTGGTAGATAACCTTGTAAATATTGTTGCTGATCTAATGCAAAAATAATTTCATTATTTAAAATACCATCAATTATTTCAGGTGTAAAATCAAACGTTGCTAGTTTAATCGATCCTTCTGATTTTATTTCTTTTAATAGCTTCATAATTGGTATGGCGCTTATTGGACCTAGTGTCAATATTGCATCAGTTTCAGGATTAGTAGTTAAGTAAGCTCTAACTCTTTCCATAGTCTCTGAGGGGTCTGAAGCATCAATAGGAATAGTTTTAACCTTTACATTATTTTCAGCTAATAATTTTTTTAAACCTTGTTCTCTCTGATCGAGGCTAATATTTCCAATCTCGTGATTAATGCATAACACATTACTAATATTATGATTTAATAATTCTTCAGCTGCTTTTAGGCCAGCTTCAAACTCGCTTTGCCCAACATAGGTAAGAATATCAATTTCTTTAGCGATATCACTGCCGGCATTAATAACAATAATTGGAATATTTTTTTTGGATGCCGATGCGATACTTCCTTTTAGCGCATCTAGATCTGGAATTGAAACAACTATTCCATCTGGTTTTGTTGCAATAACGGCATCTATTATACGAGACATTGCAATCATGTCAAAATTTTGAGGAGACTGGTAATGTAGCTCTATTCCAAGATCTTTTGCTGCATCCCTGGCTCCATTTCGAACAACACTCCAAAAAGGATCAGTAGCTTGACCATGTGTAATCATACTTATAGTGATTATTTTTTCATCATATTGCTCAGGGTTCTTATTTTTTGAACAATAATAATTGCTAAATATGAAGATGAAGAGGGAGAGATATTTAAATTTATTTTTTAATGAAGGCATCTAATTAGCTAGCAATTGATAAATTTTGTTCTAAGGATTGTTTTGCGGCTAGTCCAGATTTTAGCGCATGTAATCCATCATCTACATTAGCGCTGTCAACAGTTTCACCTCTAATCGAATTAATAAAATTAAGTATTTCTTCTTCATAAGAACTTTTATATCTATCGATAAAAAAGTTTTGTGGGTTTGCGGATACAAATCCATCTTTAGTGCCTCGCTGAATCCCGTGCAGTAGCTTGTTATTTACTCTTAGGGAGCCTTTTGAACCTAAGACTTCTATTCTTTGATCATAGCCGTAGACTGCTTGTCTAGAATTATTTATTGTGGCAAGGACTCCATTTTCTAACTTCATATTAATTATTGCTGTATCGATATCATTGGCTTTTTTAATTTCAGGATTAATAAAGCAAGTACCTTTTGCGAAAATCTCAGAAATCTCTGAATCTGCTAGATATTTCACCATGTCAAAATCATGAATAGTCATATCTAAAAACATGCCTCCAGATATTTTTATATAGCTGATGGGAGGAGGAGATGGGTCCCTTGAAGTAATCTTTATGGTGTGAAGATCTCCAATTTCTCCTTCAGAAATAGCATATTTAAGTTTTGAAAAATCAGGGTCAAACCTACGGTTGAAGCCCACATGTAAGTTTAGATTATTAGTTTTAATTAATGATTTGACCTGCATGATTTCATCAATGGTTAGTCCGAGTGGCTTTTCACAAAAGATATGTTTTATCTTTTGTGAGACTAGTCTTATATGCTCAATATGGTATTCTGAAGGAGAGCATATTATGACACCATCGATATTGTCTAATTCTAGGAGGCTACTCATTCCCTTAGCGTTTTTTATATCTAATTGATTTGAATAGGCGTTATCTTCTATTAAGGGATCTATAATTATTTTAAGGTTAGCATTTTCAGCAGTTAAAATATTGCTAGCATGAATTTGCCCTATTCTACCAAAACCAATTATTGCGAGATTAATAGATTTCAATTTTGAACTCTCTGTGGTTGCCCTGTCTCTAAAGATTTTGTTCCGGCTATTGCTGCTCTAACTGCAAACAAAATATCTTCTGGCCCTACACCTGGGCTAGTCTTTGATGCAACACATTCAAAAAAATGTTTCAATTCATTTATATATGATTGTTTAAACCTTTCAACAAAAGAATATTTAATTTTTGAAGCTTTAGTACTTTTATGGTCACTAAAAAAGCAAAGGTTTTCTCTCTCGTTATCAACTGAAAGAGCACCTTTTGACCCAAATACTTCAATTCTTTGGTCGTAACCATAGTGTGTTTGGCGTGAGCTGTCAATCGAACAGAGTATACCATTTTCTAGCTCAATTGTTATGAGTGCATTATCGATGTCTTTAATATTTTTAAGTTGTGGCTCTATAAATATTCCACCATTGACAAATATCTCTTTTATTTTTTGACCAGTAATAAAATTTAACATATCAAAATCATGTATGCAGAGATCAAATATCATTCCTCCAGATGATTCTAGAAATTTAAGACTGGGCATATTCGCATCGTGATTTGTAATATGTATCATATGAACTTTCCCTACCAGTCCTTCATCTACTTTTTTCTTCATGAGCATGAAATCATTATCAAATCTTCGATTTAGCCCAATCTGAATTAAGATTTTTTCTTTATGCATAATATCAATTATCTCTTCTATCTCATTTTTAGAAAATGAGATGGGCTTTTCACAAAAGATATGCTTTTTATGTTTTCCACATTTTTTAATTAGTTCATAGTGAGTAGGGGTGGGAGAACAGATAATAACTGCTTCAATTGTTTCATCTGATAACAGATTATCAATGTTATCATGTAAATCATTTTGATCTTCTAATAAATTAAGAATTTCTTTATTCGCTTTAGGGTCTATCAAACCCTTTATATTTATCATCGGAAAATGTTGGATTATATTTTCTACATGCATCCTTCCAATGCGGCCGAATCCTATTATACCTATATTTATATTTTGTTTTTTCATTCTAATATATTTTTAACAGATGAGCGTTCAACTAAAGATGAAGTGAGTATAATATTCTTTATATTAGATTTTTTATTGTCCATCCTGGACATAATCAATCTTAAACTTTCTTGTCCCATTTCATATATTGGTTGGTGCATAGTAGTCAAAGACACAGTCGTTAAGGGCATATTATCATACCCTACTATGGAAAAATCATCCGGGATACTTAGACCTAGATTTTTTGCAGCTGTATAGAATAATAAAGCTACTCTATCATGCCCAGCATAAACTGCAGTAAATCTGTCTCTTTTCTTTAAGATATTATGAGCGTGATTTAAATATCTATTCACATTAAATGGACCCTTATCTCGGATAACTATTTTTAAGTCTTGATTTATTTTTAGTTCATTTAATTTAGATATAAAACCCTCATAGCGAAGATTCTCTGTGCTGTATAATTTATTGCTTAAAAATGCAATTTTAGTATGACCCTTATTAATAAGATGCTGTGTTATTTGCCTTGAACCTTCAAAATTATTTGTTGTAACAAAATCTAAATTTGAGTCGGGGATACCTCTGTCTACTAATACAACAGGGATATTTTTCTGTTGTAGCTTATTGATGATTTGGATGTTCTTTTCATTGGAAGCTGCGACTGGTATATAGATGACACCACTAACCGATAATTGAATTAGTCGTTCGATATGATAGCTCGCCTGGCTAAGGAGATCATCCGTATTGCAGAGTATTAAGCTAATATTATTTTTTGTCGCTTCATCCTCAGCTCCGCGAGCAAGTATGGATGCATAACCAGCTCTAATATCTGGTACAATAAGTCCAACCATAGGCATGTTTTTAACATTTTTATTAACTTTCCTAACAAATGACCCAACTCTTTTTTTTCTGATAATATATCCACTATGCTCTAAATTATTTAATGCTTGACGGATGGTAGCTCGAGATAACCCACTCAAGCTAACTAACTCATTTTCGGTTGGAATTTTTTCGTTGGGGCTATAGAAGCCTTGCTCTATCCGGTCTTGTAACCAAGTTTGAAATTGCAAATACTTTGGGAATGGGCTTTTGTTGTCTATTATCATATTAATTCGTGATTAATTGTACGTACAATTATAACGTTTTTATTAAAGTTAATTCAAGTTCAAATTTTTTAATATTTTCATCCTTGCAATTCTTGATTGTTTATAATTATAATTGTACGTACAAATAGTCATATTCAGTTTAAAAGTAATCATAGCCAAACAAGGGGAGCATTATGAGAATCACTTTATTATCTAGAATTGGTTTAATCTTTTCATTAAGCCAGTTTTTATTCTCTGCAAATATAACTGGAAAAATTACTGATATAACAACTGGATCTTTTCTACCAGGGGCCAATGTATATTTATCTGGGACTAATTATGGTTCAGCATCAGATAGATCAGGTAGTTTTACAATTAATAATGTTCCATCAGGTAATTATGTACTAAAGGTCAGTTATGTAGGCTATACCGAATTCTCAGTTGATATAGAACTGGGTGATCAATCATTAACCCAGAACGCTGGTTTAAGTGTTGATTATATTGAGATGAGTTCAGTTAATGTTAGCGGCCTATCACAGGGACAGGCGAAAGCTTTGAGTCAGCAGCGTAGCGCAGGAAATATCAAAAATGTAGTTTCAAGGGATCAGATGGAAAAATTCCCTGACCAAAATGTTGCAGATGTTTTGCAAAGACTTCCTGGTATTGCACTCGAGAGTGATCATGGTGAAGGTCGTTATGTTCAAATTAGAGGAGCAGAAGCTTCATTGAACACCACCACAATTAATGGTATAAAAGTACCTAGCCCGGAAGATGTAAGAAAAATCTCATTAGATATTATACCCAGTTATTCACTTGGTTCGGTTGAAGTAACTAAAGCTATTACTCCAGATATGGATGCAGATGCTATTGGTGGGCATGTAAATTTAATAACAAAGAACGCTTTCGATTATGATGGCCAGTTTATGGAAGCTAAAGTTGCAGGTGGATACAGATCCCTATATGGTAAGAATGGTAATATGGCTGCTTTTACATATGGTAATCAATTTATGGATGGCAGACTTGGTCTGATTGTATCTGCGAGTCGTGAGTTTAATGACATGAAAACGGATAACATTGAACTTGAGTGGGCCGATAAATACGAGTATGTAACAGATGTTGTTGATAGTGAAGAGGATGAGACATATGTTGTAGAAGAGGCTGATGGTGATATCGTAACAGATATAGCACTAAAGAATTATTCTCTTAGTCGCGAAAGAGTGGGAATCACCTCAAGCTTAGACTATAAACTTGCTGAAAACTCAAAGTTATACGTAAACGTCATATCAAATACATACACTGATACTGAAAACAGAAACAGACTGCGTTACAGACTCGACAAGTCCGTTGATGAAGAAACGCCTGGCTCTGGTTATTTTGATGTTACCTCAGTAGGTGGGACCGCTAAACTAGCACGGATATATAGAGAACTAAAAAGCAGATCATCAATATCAAAAATCAACAGTTTTTCTCTTGGCGGAGAACACGGTTTGGGCAAACTAGATTTAGATTGGTCGGTGACACAATCTTATGCAGAAGAACTCAGAGACCCTTCTTTAAATGCTGAGTTTGTAGTAAAAGATATTAACATGGACTATGAGTTCAGTGATGTGAACCACCCGCAGGTATCTAACTTTACTGATGAAGATGGCGCGACATTCGACCAGCATGATCTCTCAAGCTATGAGCTAGATGAGATTGAGATTGAGGGTAACTATATACCTAACGCTAAAAGCCCAAACGGAAACTTAGTATCAGGTGACGATCAGGTTCTGGCCTTTAATCTTTCAATGCCACTTGCTTTAGGGGGCGCTAATGGAAAAATAAAAGTAGGCGCAAAGCTTTCTACAAAAGAAAAAAAATCAGACAAATCCGGTGGCGAGGTCTGGGGATGGGATGGTGATGACGATCTTATAATGAAGGGCTTTGACATGGATATTGAGGGTGACAAGTATATGGATGGGAACTATGTGCACACACATGGTCTAAACGTTGATAAAATACGCGATCACATGAGCGCGAATATTGGATCCTATGAAATCTTCCCTTTGTATGAAGATGCCATCCTGGAAACATGGGACGCGACTGAAGATGTTTCTGCGTTCTATGGTATGGTTGACATGAAAATGGGTAAAATTAATTTTATCGGTGGCGCCAGAATGGAACAAACATCTACCGAGTATAGCTCTTGGGCAGGAAGTGTTGAAGATGCTGAAGATGGAGAGCTGGGTGTAGACGAAAGTATTGCAGCGTTTTTTACCGCTCAAAAAGTCTCCAAAGAGTATACAAATATGCTTCCGATGGCACACGTCCGCTATGCTGTTAATGATAGAACCTTGGTTCGTGGAGCCTATACTGAAACTATCGCCAGAGCAGACTTTGCCGCACTGGTTCCATTCATTGCTACAGATGGAGATGACGCAGAAGCAGGAAACCCAGAACTTGAATCAGCACACTCAAAAAACATTGATCTTATGTTAGAATATTATCCAAAGGGTCTAGGAATATTTTCTTTTGGCTATTTTAGTAAGGCAATTGATAACTATATCTATACAGCGGTTCTCAAGGATGCGACAATACGTGATGGTGCTAAAGTATATGATGAGGTCGTTATGCCCGTTAACGGAGATGCAGCTACTCTAAGTGGTTGGGAAATGAATATTGTAAAGAATCTAGATTTTTTACCCGGGCCTTTGAGCAACCTCTCACTTTATTTCAACTATACCTCTACAGATTCAGAGGCTGATTATGGTGATGCGCGCGCGAAATCAACGTTCCCCGGTCAGGCTCCAAGTACAGGAAACCTCAGTTTTGCTTATGAGACCAGTAAGCTAACAGCAAGGTTTTCACAGTCTATTGCTGACCAGTACATCGTAGAGGTTGGTGAAGATGAAGATGAAGATATTTATTATGATCCGGCTAATCGGTTAGATTTCTCGCTGAGTTACAACTTTAACAATAAACTTACTTTCTTTGCAGACGTACTAAACATTACAGATGTACCTCATGTTTATTTTATGGGAGATGTAAGTAGACCAGTTGAGAAAGAAGTCTATGGCCCAACTGTGAAAATTGGAACAAACTATAGATTCTAATTTTTAGACAAAAGTTGATTAAAAAAAAGGTGTCAATTGATGCCTTTTTTTTTTGATACACACCTATTTTGGTAATGAAATTGTACGTACAATTATTTGAAATTCGTCTTTTCACCTTTATTAATGTTTGGAGGTGATCTTGTTTCTATATTATAATTGTACGTACAATTAAATAACAATTTAAAGAGGTTTGAATGTATTCAATTATTAATCCTTTCAAATTATTCACCTTTCTTCTTAGTCTATTATTTTTGAATGCTTGTTCTTCGGAAAAAATAATTATTAGAATAATAAATGGTGAAGTATCAGCAGCGATAGAAACTGATCCAACTCCAGCTAGTGATGATACTGCAGATGATCCTTGTGTCTGGGTGCATCCAACAAATCCGTCATTATCTGTAATTATTGGAACAGATAAAGATGAAGAGTCAGCTGGCCTCAGAGTGTATGATCTAGAAGGTCATCAGATTTTTGAAACAGAAGTAGAGAAAGCCAATAATGTTGATCTTAGGTATGGTATGAAAGTAGATGGGGTTTTAGTAGATGTTGTAACCACCGGACTAAGAAACTCCAATTCGCTAGGTATCTATAAAATGAATTCTAAGACGCGTTCTCTTGAAAATATTTCAGCAAGAAAAATAACTTTAGGGTTAGATGTGTATGGTTCTTGTATGTATAAAAGTCCAAGTAATATTTTTTATGCAATTGTGAATGATAAAGAAGGAAAAGTTGAGCAGTACGAGCTCTTTGAAGGTGGGCATGGTAAAGTAGATGCGAAATTAGTGAGAACGTTACAGCTCCCAGGGCAATTAGAAGGTTGTGTAGCTGATGATATTTTAGGCCTGCTATATATTGGAGAAGAGGATCATGGCATTTGGAAATTTGATGCCGACCCTAAAGGTTCAACTACTGGCGTATTGGTAGATACTATTGGACCAAACCTCTATGCTGATGTAGAGGGGTTAACTATATATTATAGCGGAGATTCTACGGGTTACCTAATTGCTTCTAGTCAGGGAGATAACACCTATGCTATCTACAAACGTGAAGGGAATAACGATTTTATTGGACGATTCTCTATTGCCGATAATATGTCTATCGATGGTTCAAGTGAAACGGATGGTATTGATGTTTGCAATATGAACTTAGGTGGAAAATTTAGCAGTGGAATATTTGTTGTCCAGGATGGTGTTAACACGAATGTTAATTCTGGAACTAAAGATAATACAAATTATAAAGCTGTTCCTTGGGGGGATATCTCTTCTATTTTTACACCACGACTTGAAGTGAATAATACTTACAATATTCGTAAATAAAATTACGGAAGCTCCTAGAATGAGAATGACAATGGCCCAAGCATTAGTACATTATTTGGCAAATCAGTTTGTTGAGAGAGATGGTATTGAAAATAAATTCATTTCTGGTATGTGGGGTATCTTTGGTCATGGAAACGTTGCAGGAATTGGAGAAGCCTTAGAGCAAAATAAAAAATTAAAACATTTCCTACCACGCAATGAGCAAGCGATGGTTCATACATCAGTTGCGTATGCAAAGCAGAACAGGAGATTGAAGACTTTTGCATGTACCAGTTCCATAGGTCCTGGAGCAACAAATATGGTTACGGCCGCTGCGGGAGCGACAATAAATAGACTTCCTGTATTACTATTGCCTGGAGATGTATTTAGTAGACGTAATGTTGGGCCAGTCTTGCAACAATTGGAATATACTAGTTCTCAAGATATCTCAGTTAACGATAGCTTTAAACCTGTGAGTGTTTATTGGGATAGAATTAACAGGCCAGAACAGATCTTAACTTCTTTACCGGAGGCAATGAGAATACTTACGGATCCTGCTGCCACTGGTGCGGTTACATTATCTCTTCCACAAGATGTCCAAGTTGAATCATATGAATATCCGGAAAACTTTTTTAATAAAAAGATCTGGAATATACCCCGCAATCTTCCGATAAAAGATTCTTTAGAAAGATCGGTGAATATTATTAAAAACTCATCTCGTCCAGTTATTATTGCTGGTGGAGGTGTAATATATTCTTCAGCTGAGAAAGCCATTGATTTATTTTGCAGGCAGACCGGTATACCTGTGGGCGAGACACAAGCAGGGAAAGGGGCAATAGCTTGGAATAATAGTCATTGTTTAGGTGCAATAGGGGTTACAGGAACTAGTGCTGCAAATATAATTGCTCGTGATGCTGACCTCGTTATCTGTATAGGGACACGGTTATCTGACTTTACAACAGCATCTAAAACACTTTTTAAAAATCCGGATGTTACCTTTATTGGTATAAATGTATCTTCTTTTGATGCATATAAGCACTCTGCTCTTCCAATTGTTGGGGATTCAAAGGTGTGTTTAGAACAATTAGCTAGTATGTTGAAAGAAATTAATTTTAGTGTTTCAGAAGAGTATCAAAATGAAATCCAAAATTTAAAAGGTAGTTGGGATAAAGAGGTTGATAGAATATTTAATTATAATAATAAGCCAGACATTAGCCAGGGAGAGGTTATTGGTTTATTATCTGATTCTATGAATAGCGATGATACTGTTATTGGTGCTGCGGGTAGTTTGCCTGGAGATATGCATAAACTATGGCGAACAACAAATGGTGATCAATATCATATGGAGTATGGATACTCATGTATGGGGTATGAAATTGCCGGAGGGCTTGGTATACGTTTTGCGAAAAAATCTGGAGAAGTTCTGGTTTTGGTTGGAGATGGGTCATATTTGATGATGAATTCTGAAATTGTTACTGCTGTGCAAGAAGATCAAAAGCTTATTATTATATTAGTTAATAATAATGGTTTTGGTAGTATTAATAGTTTGTCTATGAATTTGGGTAGTAATGGTTTCGGGAATCAATATCGATACAGAGATAGTGAAACAGATAGCTATACGGGGGGTGAGCTTCCTGTCGATTATGCAGCTCATGCTAGGTCTATGGGAATTAATGCTCAAACAGTTAAAACCAAACAGGAATTTAATGATGCTCTAAAAAATGCCAGGGATAGTGAATTATCAACATTAATAGAGATTCTAGTAGATCCTAGTATTAAAGTACCTGGCTACGAGTCTTGGTGGGATGTCCCCGTTGCTGAAGTTTCTTCATCAGAAAAGGTATCTAAAGTAAGATCAGATTATGATGAAAAAATAAAAGATGAGAGAAATTTCTAGTATGGCTAATAATAGAGTTCAATTTGGAATCGCTCCAATTAATTGGAGTAATGATGATATGCATGAGCTAGGTGGTAGCTATACTCTACAAACTATACTTTCAGAAATGTCGCAAGCAGGATACAGTGGTACTGAAATAGGGAATAAATTCCCGAAAGAAGCTGTTCTAATAAAAGAAGCATTAAAAAAATTCGATTTAGAACTTGCTTCTTCATGGCATTCCACTTTTTTCCTATCAAATGATCTTGATATTGAATTGGAAAATATTAAAAAAAAGGTTTTACTTCTACATGATGCTGGAGCAAAAGTAATTAATATAGCCGAATGCTCTGGTTCAGTTCACAGCGAATTAAATAGCCCTTTATCAAATAAGCTAGTTTGTAATGATCAAGATTGGGACAGGCTCACAAGTTCCTTAAACAAAGCTGGAGAATTATGTAACTCTTTTGATTTAGATCTCGCTTATCACCATCATATGGGAACCTATGTTCAGACAGAAGATGAAATCAACAGACTACTATCTGATACTCTCCCAGACCTCGTAAACCTATGTGCTGATACTGGTCATTTATATTTTGCAGGAATAAATCCAATTGAATTTTTTAAAAAAAATATGAATCGCATTAAACATATCCATTTCAAAGATGTGAGGCATGATGTATTCAAGGATATTAAATCTGAAACAGATTCATTTTTAAAGTCTGTTCTCAAAGGAGCATTTACCGTGCCTGGTGATGGTTGTATAGATTTTTCTGAGATTAGTAAAATAATTATTAAATCAAATTATACTGGTTGGGTTATTATTGAAGCAGAACAGGATCCGGAAATTGCAAACCCACTTGAATATGCAATACGCTCAAGAAATTATTTAAATACTATTTGGAATAACTAGAATGAAAGAAAAAACTAAAATGCAACAAGCCACTGAATTAGGATCAGACTGGTGGAATGACTCCAATGATCATGTTGAATTACAACATGCATATGAAGAGGGTGCAGTAGGTGCCACATCTAATCCCGTAATAACACTGAATACTGTTAAAAATCATCCAAAAACATGGTTGCCTGTGATTGATAAGCTGATTGCTAGTAATCATACTGCCTCTGAGGATGAAATTTTATGGCTTCTAATGGACCAGGTTGGAAAAAGAGCAGCCAATATTTTTTCAGGTCAACCCTAAATATTATAGGAATGCCGATGCTATGTTTGAGCAGGGTAAGTATCTAGCATCTCTAGCACCAAATATTGCTATTAAATGTCCTGCTCTTCCTGCTGGCATTGAAGCGATGGAAAAATTAACATCGCACGGTATATCAATTAATGCTACTGTAAGTTTTTCAGTTTCTCAAACCATTCAAGTAGCTCAGGCGGTAGAGCGAGGCATTGCTCTCGCAAATGATAAAGGTATTGATATAACAAATCTAACTCCATATGTTACTATTATGGTTGGACGTATCGACGATCATTTGAAGCGTAAAAAAGAAGAAAACAATATTGATGTTAGTTCTGAAATGATAGACTGGGCTTCTATTGCTATCTTCAAGAATGCTTATAATATATTTCAAGAAAGAGGATACAATTCTAAGTTATTAGCTGCTGCCTTTCGATGTGATTTACATTGGTCTGAAATCGTTGGTGGGGATGTTATTATTAGCATGCCTTATGACTGGTGGAATAGGTTTAACAACTCAAAAATTGATGTTGAAAATAAAATAAACATCCCTGTTGATAAGAAAATTATTGGAACTCTAAAAGAAAATTTTGAAGATTTTAATAAGGCATACCATGAGAATGGTATGGGAATTAATGATTTTGAATCGTTTGGGCCAACGAAACATACAATGAAAACTTTTTTATTGGGTTATGATGAGTTTGCTAATATTGTCCGAGATCGAATGATTAACAAATAAGGGATTTATGGGCTTAATTAAACTTTATAGGTCTGGATTTACAAAAG
>LWDU01034443.1_pt1 | contig 13228 bp, 18 predicted proteins | sample 727161 | NCBI WGS metagenome assembly LWDU01 (sample SAMN04566230, study PRJNA314399) | hydrothermal vent metagenome | isolation source: deep sea hydrothermal plume seawater | place: Mexico: Gulf of California, Guaymas Basin | collected 2004-07-11 | reverse complement strand
AAAAGTTTTTCCTGAACCCGCAGCCCCAATTGAAAATACCAAATCCTTTTTCAATATGGTATTAATAAATTTCTTTTGGTTAGGGCTACATATTTTAATTTTATAATTTCTAAATGTAATAAAATCGTCCGTAACATAAGATTTTTCTTCCAGATCATGCGCTTTAGAAATTATTTCAGGCTGATGCAAAAAATTATGTAATAAATCTAACGAAATCTCACTATTTTCAGTTGTTAAATAAAGTTTTTTTAAAGCCTCGGAAGCAATAAATATATTTTTTTTATTACCTAAAAAATTAAATAAATTTCCTCTTTGATTTATCTCAACATTAAATCTTAATTCAATTTCCTTAATATTGTTATTTAGCNNCCAAATATATTTATATATTTAAAATCTCACCTTTTAAAGTTTTATTATCAAGTTCGGTTACCTTTATATTTAATATTTCACCAATAAGGGTCGAATTACCTGCTATATTAATAATTTTATTATTTTTGGATCTTCCAACAACCATATCATTGTATTTTGACGATATACCCTCAACTAAAATTTCTATTTTTTCTCCAATTATTGTTTTTGACCTATTTTTTGACAAAGAATTTATTGTTTCTTTTAAATAACACAAACGTTCCTTTTTAATTTCATCACTAATGTTATCTTCTATTGAGGCAGCAGGTGTACCAGGTCGCTTACTATAAATAAAGCTATAAGATTGATCGAATTGTATTTCTTTTATTATATCTATAGTTTTTAAAAAATCACCTTCTGTTTCTCCAGGAAAGCCTACAATAAAATCTGAAGAAAAAGTAATATCAGGTCTTATTATCTTGAGCCTTTTAATAATAGATTTATATTCCAACACTGTATAACCTCTTTTCATCGCTGCTAAAATTTTGTCTGAACCACTTTGTATTGGGAGATGCAGATGACTTACTAGCTGTGGTAGTTTTTCATATGCTAAATATATCTGTTCATCAAAATTATTTGGGTGAGATGTTGTAAATCTAATTCGTTTAATACCTTGATTCTTAGCAATATAAAATAACAATAATCCAAAATTGATAATATTTCCATTTTTATCTTCATAGAAATATGCATTAACATTTTGACCTAACAGAATTATTTCTTTTGTACCATTATTAACTAGATTATTAATTTCCTCTATAATATCATTTAATGGCCTACTAACTTCTGTTCCTCTTGTATATGGAACAACGCAGTATGAACAATACTTGCTACAACCTTCCATTATAGTAACAAACTCAGAAAACTTTGATTCAGTTACGGTGGGCAAATTATCAAATTTTTCTATCAGTGGAAATTCAACATCTACTACAGTTTTTTTTGAAACTAATGATTTTTTATATAGCTCAGGAAGCCTATGTATTGTTTGAGGGCCAATAACCATATCAACGTATGGTGCTCTAGAAGAAATTTCTACGCTTTCTTGTGATGCAACGCAACCAGCCACACCTATTACAATATTCGGATTTTTTTGTTTTAGCTTTCTCCATTTCCCCAACAAAGAAAAAACTTTCTCTTGTGCTTTTTCTCTTATAGAGCAAGTATTAACAATTAAAACATCAGCATCTTCTTTAATTTCAGTGCTTTCAAAATTCATTTCTTTGGAAAGTAAATTTTTCATTTTATCGCTATCGTATTCATTCATTTGACAGCCTTGCGTTTCAATATAATATTTTTTTTTCATCAAATTTTATTCCCATTTTCTAAGCCTGCACCAATATTGATTAAATATAAAATTAACGGAAGATAAGCTATAAACGTTATTATAATATGATAATTTATAAAAATGTTAGATAATAAAGCTAATGGCAAAACCCATACAATATTAATAACGAATAAAGAGCACAATGTAAATAATTGAGACTTGTTTTTTCTTTGTTACTATCCTAACGATAAGCGTGTAAGTAGAATCAGATATAAAAACTGATAGCAATATAAGCCAAGTATATATACTAATAACTGATTCATTTCCTGTATAAATTGTAAAAAAAGCAAATATACAGCCTATAGCAACACTACCAGTATCTCCCATAAAAATTCTTGCAGGGTGCCAATTCATAATAATAAAACCAGTAACAGAAAAACCAAGGCCTAAAAGATACAAATATATTAAGCTTTCTGAATTATTTAAATAAATAATTAAAGAAGCGGCAAATGAAACAAATATACATTCAATTGAAGCATAACCGTCAATACCATCCATAAAATTATATAAGTTCATTAACCAAACTGACAATAATTATTATCCGCCAAGTTAAGTGTGTTAATTTGAAAGTAACCAACAAAAAATAATGCAACAAAAAATTGAGTTGCAAGCCTGGCAAAAATATTAATTTCTTTAAAATCATCTATTAATCCAATTATTACTATAGGGATTAATGATATAAGTAGTATCAATAAAGGCTCTGAATATATATATACAAAATTTGATAACATTAAAAAAAATATAAAATATGAAATTAATATTGCCAAACCGCCAACTGTTGGTGTAGGTAATTTATGAGAACTTCTATACGATGGCTTATCTAGAACTATATATTTTAGTGAAAATTTCTCTATTAAAAATGAGCCTATTAATGAAAATACAACTGTTAAAAAAAAAATAAATAAAAGCATTTAAGTATATAAATTATCGCATTAATTTAAAAAGGTATATCGTCTTCAAATTCATCTGAATCAGATTTTTTTGAAGCATTATTGCTATTATCTTGATTCATGTCATTTGAGGCTCGATCAGTATTTCTAGAATTTGAGGAAGCACCAGAACCACTAATAAAGTTAAATGATTCTCCTATAATATCTGTTGAGTACCTTTCCACGCCATCTTTCTCATATTTATTAGTCTGCAATCTACCTTCAATATAAAGTTGTTGACCTTTTTTTAGATATTGGTCAATAACTTCTGCGCTTCTTCCAAAAAACACAACTCTATGCCACTCCGTTTTCTCTTTTTTTTCACCAGATGCTTTATCTGTCCAGTTCATAGAGGTAGCAATACTAAGCCTGCATGTTGTTACACCAGATGGAGACGATCTTAATTCTGGATCTGCGCCTAGATTTCCCAAGATTATTACTTTATTTACGCCTGCCATATTAAATAACTCCCATTATTTCTTGTACATTATTCATATATTTGCAATTAATACTATACCTTTTAATTTAGTAGATATATTCTATGCAGTTGATTCATTCATAATATCATATGTAAATGCAGAATATAATAATTAAGGGCGCTAGAAGCCATAATTTAAAAAATGTTGATGTAACGATACCAAGAGATAAACTCATTGTTATAACTGGGTTATCTGGATCTGGTAAATCAACTCTCGCTTTTGACACAATATTTGCCGAAGGACAAAGAAGATATGTTGAATCACTATCAGCATATGCTAGACAGTTTTTAACAAGAATGGAAAGACCTGATGTCGATCATATAGAGGGTCTATCGCCTGCGATAGCAATAGAGCAAAAAACAACATCTCATAATCCAAGATCAACTGTAGGAACAATAACAGAGGTGCATGACTATTTAAGATTATTATATGCCAGAGCTGGAACACCAACATGTCCTATTCATAAAAATAATTTAGAAGGCAAATCAGCTTCGGAAATTGTAGAAGAACTATATAAACAATACGAGGAAAATGAATCAATAATAATATTAACGCCGTTAGTAATAAATAGAAAAGGCGAGCATAAAAATATCATAGAAGATATAAAAATAAAAGGCTTCGTGAGATTACGAATAAATGATGAAATTTATAACATCAATGAAATACCAAAAATAGATCCAAAGAAAAATAATACAATAGAATTGGTTGTAGATCGTTTAAAAATAAAGAAATCTTCAAAAATAAGACTTACCGAGTCAATTGAAACAGCTTTAAATTATAAAAATGATTTAGTCACAATATATTGCGCAGATAAAAATTCTAATAAAAATTATTCATCTAAATTTGCATGCCCTAATTGCGGTTACAGTATAAATGAACTAGAACCAAGATTGTTTTCATTTAATAGTCCAGTTGGGGCATGCAAAGAATGTGATGGACTGGGCGTTAATCAATTTTTTGATGAAAATAAAATTATTAACAAGGAGTTAAGTTTATCAGATGGCGCTATAAAAGGATGGGATAAAAGAAATGAGTTTTATTATCAGATAATAGCATCCCTATCTAAACATTTTAATTTTGACACAAATGCAGATTACTCATCACTAAGTAATAAAGTTAAGCAAATAATTTTATATGGAACTGGTGATCAAAAAATTGAATTTACATATTATAATACTTCAGGGGGGAAAATAAAAAAATTACAAGTTTTTGAGGGTGTTTTAAATAATTATGAAAGAAGGTATAACAATACTGAGTCAAATTTTGTTAGAGAAGAATTAAATAAATATTTGTCTAAGCAGGTATGTGGAGAATGTAACGGCAGTAGATTATGTGATCATGCAAGAAACGTATTAATAAATAATTTAAATATTGCTGATATATCAATTATGCCAATTGAAGACTGCTTAATCTTTTTTAATAAGTTAAAGCTTTCAGGAAAGAGAAAAAAAATTGCAGCTAGGCTTATTTCTGAAATTGTCTCTAGATTAGGATTTTTAAATAATGTTGGTTTAAATTACCTAAGTTTGGACAGGAGTGCTGAAACTTTATCTGGTGGGGAAAATCAGAGAATTAGATTAGCTAGTCAAATTGGTGCAGGACTTGTCGGTGTAACATATATATTAGATGAACCATCTATTGGGTTACACCAAAAAGATAATGATAAACTTATTGAAACGCTATATAACCTAAGGGATCTGGGTAATACAGTAATTGTTGTTGAACACGATGAATGTACTATAAGAGCTGCAGATCATGTTATTGATATAGGCCCAGGAGCAGGCATTCATGGTGGAATGGTAATTGCCGAAGGTACTCCTAAGGAAGTTGAAGCTACCAAGAATTCAATAACTGGGGAATACCTTTCTGGTAAGAGGAAAATTAATATACCAAATAAAAGAGTGCCACCCACATCAAAAAAAATTGAAATATATAAAGCATCATCAAATAATTTAAACAATATTAATGTATCAATACCAATTGGCTTAATAACTTGTATAACAGGAGTTTCCGGATCTGGTAAATCATCTTTAATTAACGAGACGCTATACAAATATTTAAGCAATAAAATTAATAAAAACAGCCATACTCATGGAGATGTGAAAAATATTATTGGCTGGGAAGAATTTGATAAAATTATAGAAATAAACCAAAGCCCAATTGGTAGAACACCAAGATCTAATCCAGCAACATATACGGGTTTATTTACGTTAATACGTGATTTATTTTCAGCAACACACGAATCAAGATCAAGAGGCTATAATCCTGGTAGATTTAGCTTCAATGTTAAAGGTGGTCGATGTGAATCATGTCATGGTGATGGTGTAATAAAAGTAGAAATGCATTTTTTACCAGATATATATGTTCAATGTGATATTTGTAAAGGCAAGCGGTATAATAATACAACTCTTGAAGTATTATATAAAAATAAAAATATTACAGAAGTATTAGGTATGACTGTTGAAGAGGCGTTTCTTTTTTTTAATAGTGTCCCAACTATAAAAAGAAAGCTACAAACACTTGTTGATGTAGGTCTTTCATATATAACAGTAGGACAAAATGCTACTACTTTATCTGGTGGCGAGGCTCAAAGAGTTAAATTAGCAAAAGAGTTATCCAAAAAAGATACTGGTAAAACCATTTATATTTTTGATGAGCCAACAACAGGGTTACATATGCATGATATCGATCAACTATTAAGAATTATGTATAAACTTAGAGATAAAGGAAACACGATTGTTATTATTGAACATAATCTTGATATTATAAAAACTGCAGACTGGATAATAGATATGGGCCCAGAAGGCGGAAACAAAGGTGGTCGTATAATTGCAAAAGGAACACCTGAAATAGTTGCTAATAATAAAAAATCTTATACTGGGAAATACTTAAAAAAAATTCTATGATTCTTCGGTAACTAATTCTTTTTTATCAACAAGTTGAACAATTGCCATAGGTGCTTTATCACCTGGCCTATAGCCACATTTTAGTACTCTTAAATAACCACCAGGTCTAGATTTAAATCTTGGACCAAGATCATTAAATAATTTAGATACAGCATCTTTTGAACGTATTCTAGAAAAAACTATTCTTCTTTTGGCTACAGTATCAATTTTAGAAATTGTTATTAATCTTTCTACGTAACCTCTTATTTCTTTTGCTTTTGGCAATGTTGTTTTTATTTCCTCGTGTTCTATCAAAGAAGATGACATATTTTTTAGCATAGCTAGTCTATGTGTTGGTGTTCTATTTAACTTTCTTCCGGAATATTTATGTCTCACTTCAATCTCCTAAAATTTTTTAACTTGTTTATCTTGGTCCTGAAGCTCACTTGGAGGCCAATTATCAAGTTTCATTCCTAAGGATAGCCCATAAGTACCTAATATATCTTTTATTTCTGTAAGTGATTTTTTTCCTAAATTAGGAGTTTTTAATAATTCATTTTCTGTCCTTTGTATCAAATCACCAATGTAATATACATTTTCAGCTTTTAAGCAGTTTGCTGATCTTACAGTTAATTCTAAATCATCAACAGGTCTTAGTAAATTAGGATCAATTTCAGCTTCTGCAGTTTTCTGCTCTTTTTCTTCGATTGCTTTTAAATCTACGAAAACGGAAACTTGATCATGAAGAATTGTAGCAGCCTCTCTTATGCATGTTTCTGGATCAATAGTGCCATCTGTTTCTAACTCAATTATTAGTTTATCTAAATCTGTTCTTTGTTCAACCCTTGCTGAATCAACTCTGTAAGATACTTTTTTTACCGGACTATAACTTGCATCTATTAGTAATGACCCAACTATTCTATTTGAATCTTCCTTTCTTTGGCTTGCAGCTGAATACCCAATTCCTTCACTGACTTCTATTTGCATACTTAATGATCCGCTTTTTGTTGTTATATTAGCGATAACGTAATCTGGATTTACTACTTCTATATCGTTTTTCAACTCAATATCAGATGCTGTAACTTGCCCTATTTCGTTTTTAGATAACATTAATGTTGCAGATTTATTTCCGTTCATTTTAAATGATACGTCTTTTAAATTTAACATAATATCAATTACATCTTCTTGAATACCTTCAATTGTACTGTATTCATGTAATACGCCATCTATAGATACTTCTGTCACTGAAGATCCTACAATTGAAGAAAGCATAATTCTTCTAAGTGCGCTCCCTAGTGTATGACCAAAACCTCTTTCTAATGGCTCTAAAGTAACTCTTGTATAATTTAAAGAAATGTTCTCAATATTAACTATTCTTGGCTTTAATAAATTATTAAAATTTGACACAATATAATACCTCTTTTATTTAGAATATAATTCAACTACTAACGATTCATTTATATCTGAAGGAAGATCCATTCTCTCAGGTATAGATTTAAAAACTCCTTCCATTTTTTCACTATCAACAGAAACCCATGATGATGTTAATCCAACCTGATCATTTAATATCAAGGAATCCTTTATTCTTATTTGACTCTTAGATTTTTCTTTTATAGAAATAATATCTTCTGCAGACACTTGATAAGAAGCAATGTTTACCACTAATCCATTAACTAAAATTGATTTGTGACTAACTAATTGTCTTGCTTCAGCTCTCGTGCATCCGAAACCCATACGGAATACAACGTTATCTAACCTGCACTCCAATAATTTTAATAAATTTTCACCAGTCGACCCACTTTGTCTTGCGGCTTTTTTATAATAAAGTCTAAACTGTTTTTCTAAAACTCCATATATTCTTTTTAATTTTTGTTTTTCGCGTAGCTGTAATCCGTAATCTGATAACCTTGATTTTCTATCTGAGTGTTGTCCTGGCTGTGTATCAATTTTACATTTAGAATCCAAGGGTCTGCTTTTACTTTTAAGTAAAAGATCAGTTCCTTCTCTTCTCATTAGCTTACATTTTGGTCCTGTATATCTTGCCACTTCTTATACTCTCCTTTTTTTAGGTGGTCTACACCCGTTATGAGGAATCGGTGTAACATCATTAATATCTGTTATCTTGTATCCTATATTATTTAAAGCTCTTACTGCTGATTCTCGTCCTGGACCTGGTCCTTTTACATTAACAATTAAGTTTTTTAAACCAAATTCTTTTCCTAGGTTTCCAGCTTTTTCAGCAGCAACCTGTGCTGCAAAAGGTGTGCTTTTTCTAGAACCTCTAAATCCTGCTCCGCCAGCTGTTGCCCAACACAATGTGTTGCCCTGTCTATCTGTTAGTGTAACTATTGTGTTATTAAAAGTTGAATTAATTACAGCTATACCATCGGTAACAACTTTTTTAACTTTTTTCTTTGTCTTTGTATTTGTATTTGTTTTTGCCATTAATAATTCCTAATTATTTTCTTATTGCTTTTCTAGGACCTTTTCTTGTTCTAGAGTTATTTTTAGTTTTTTGACCCCTTAAAGGCAATCCTTTTCTATGTCTTATTCCTCTATAAGTACCTAAATCCATTAATCTTTTAATATTAAGAGTTACTTCTCTCCTTAAGTCACCTTCAATATTATATTTAACTACCACAGTTCTTATTGTTTCAATTTCTTCTTCAGTTAATTCTTTAATCTTAACAGAAGGTTTTATATTTGAATCTACACAAATTTTCTTAGCTCTTGTTGGACCAATACCATAGATTGCCTGTAGAGCAATCACCGTGTGCTTATTATCTGGTACATTTATTCCTGCTATTCTAGCCATTATATTTCCTAAAAAATGTTAAGTATTCTAACAATACTATTAATATGTTCAACCATTATTATCCTTGCCTCTGCTTGTGTCTTGGATTTACACAAATTACACGAATAACACCATTTCTTCGTATTATCTTGCAATTTCTACATATCTTTTTAACTGACGCTCTTACTTTCATCTTTTATAACCCTGTAAATTTGATTTCTTCATTAAACTTCCATATTGATAATTCATCATATGGGACTGCAATTGTCCTATAAAATCCATTACTACAACAACAATAATTAATAGCGATGTTCCTCCAAAATAAAAAGGTACATTTAATCCAATTATTAAAAATTCTGGCACTAAACATACTAAAGTAATATATAAAGCTCCAACAGCAGTCAACCTTGTTAAAACACTATCAATATATATAGCAGTTTGCTCACCTGGCCTAACGCCTGGAATTGAAGCACCAGATTTCTTCAAATTTTCAGATGTTTCTCTGGAATCATAAACTAATGCAGTATAAAAAAAGCAAAAGAATATTATAGCTGCAGCATAAAAAGTTACATAAAGTGGTTGCCCTGGTGCTAATGTTGATGATAAATCTTTTAGCCAATTCATGCCTTCAGCTGATCCTGCCCATTGGCCTAAAGTTGATGGGAAAAGAATTATACTTGAAGCAAAAATTGGTGGTATTACTCCTGCCATATTAAGCTTTAATGGCAAATAACTTGATTGGGCTTGAACTAATTTTCTACCCTGCTGTCTTCTTGCATAATTTACCGTAATTTTTCTTTGGCCTCTCTCAATAAATACTACAAAACCTGTAACAGCTATAGCTAAAATCAAAATCATTACTACTAAAGCAGAATTTAATTCGCCTGTGCTTGCAAGCTCTAAAGTTCCACCAACTGCTGTTGGCAAACCAGATACTATACTTATAAATATTATTATAGATATACCGTTTCCAATACCCTTCTCAGAAATTTGTTCTCCAAGCCACATTAAAAACATTGTTCCAGTGACTAATGTAATAATTGTAGAAAATATAAATCCACCTCCGGTATAAAGAGAAATACCCTGAGACTGGAGTGCTACTGCAACTCCTCCCGCTTGTAATGTAGCTAGTGCCAATGTTCCAAATCTTGTGTATTGAGTAATTTTTTTTCTTCCTGTTTCTCCTTCTTTTTTTATTTCTTTTAAAGCTGGCATTGTAGATGACATTAATTGCATGATTATAGAAGCTGATATATATGGCATTATTCCAAGAGCTAGTATACTAAATCTTTCAAGAGCTCCACCTGAAAACATATTAAACATATCAATTATCGTTCCACTTTGTTGCTCAAAAAAACTTGCTAACGCTGCAGGATTAATGCCAGGCACAGGGATATATGTGCCAATTCTATAAACTAAAATTGCACCAAAAACAAAAAATAATCTTTTTCTTAATTCTTCCATATATTTATTCTGAAATTTTTCCACCAAGATCTTCAATAACTTTTTTCACACCTTTTGTTACCAAAATCCCTTGTAAGTTTATTTTAGTTTTAATTTCTCCAGATAAAAAAACTTTAACTTCTTTAGCTCTGTGAGAAATAATTTTCTTTTCTTTAAGTAAATCAATTGTTATATTTTCATTTCCTTTAAATGCCAGCTCTCCTAATCTAATTCTTGCTGTATCATTTTTTCTTGATGTAAAACCAACTTTAGGCAGTCTTCTTTGAAGAGGCATTTGCCCACCTTCAAATCCTACTTTATGATATCCACCGGCTCTAGCTTTTTGACCTTTATGTCCTCTTCCAGAAGTTTTTCCCGTTCCAGAGCCTATACCCCTACCTACTCTCTTTGAATTTTTATTTTTTACTGCAGGCGCTATTGTATTAAGTTCCATTATTTTTCTCTATTTTTAACAAGTAATTAATTTTATTAATCATACCCATATTTTCAGGAGTATTATTTACTTCAATTGATCTATGAATTTTCTTTATACCCAAACCTTTTGCGCATGCTTGGTGCGCTTTTAGTCTTCCGCTCAGACTTTTTACTAAAGTTAATTTAATTTTAGTACCATCTTTTTTAGTAGTAACTTTTTTAGTAGTAACTTTTTTAGTAGTAACTTTTTTAGTAGTAACTTTCTTTGTAGCAACTTTTTTAGTATCAATTTTATTGTTTGACATTATCCATACCTAAAATATGTTCAATTGATTTTCCTCTTTTATTTGAAACATGCTGCGGAGATTCAACAGATCTTAATCCATTTATGGTAGCTCTCACCACATTTATTGGATTTGTTGTTCCAATACATTTTGCTAATACATTATGAACGCCAAGAACTTCAAACACAGCTCTCATTGCACCGCCAGCAATAATCCCTGTTCCTTCTGATGCAGGTTGTATATATACTCTTGCAGCTCCATGCTTTCCAATTAATGGGTAATGTAATGTTCCATTTATAATTGGTATTTTAGTCATATCTCTTCTAGCTTTTTCCATAGCTTTTTGAATAGCTAATGGAACTTCTTTAGCCTTTCCATATCCAAAACCAACTCTACCATTACCATCTCCAATAACTGTAAGAGCTGTAAATCCGAATTGTCTTCCACCTTTAACAACTTTAGAAACACGATTAACTTTAACTAGTTTTTCTAAAAGTTCTTCGCTACCCTGATATTTATCTATATTTGTTGACATACTTTTCTCTATTAAAATTTTAGTCCATTTTCTCTAGCAGAATCAGCTAAAGCTTTAACTCTTCCATGATAATTAAATCCACTTCTATCAAAAGCTACTTCTGTAACTTTTTTTTGTATTGCTCTCTCTGCTATAAGTTTTCCAATTATTTTTGCCGCCTCTATATTTCCTGTATTCATTCCTTTTATTACATCTTTTTCTAAAGAACTTGCAGCAGCAACTATTTCTCCTCTAGGTGAGAAAAGCTGTGCATATGTATGCATAGCAGTTTTGTAAACTGTTAATCTATATTTTTCACTAGAACGTATTCTACTTCTAATTCTTTTTGCTGCTTTTAATCTTGCTGATTTATTTTTCATCGCTACTTTTTCTTAGCCTCTTTTCTAATAATATTTTCATCGCTATATTTTACACCTTTACCCTTGTATGGTTCAGGTGGCCTAAAAGCTCTGATTTCAGCTGCTACTTGCCCGACTTTTTGCTTATCTATTCCATTAATATTTATTTCTGTTGGTGACGGTGTTTTAATTTTGACATCTTCTGAATATTTATAAACAACTGGATGTGAAAAACCAAGACTTAAATGAAGTTCTTTATTTTTTACTTCGGCCTTGTAACCTACGCCTACTAAATTTAATTTTTTTTCAAATCCTTTGCTAACGCCAATAACATTATTATTTATTAGCGCTCTTATTGTTCCTGCTATTGCGCTATTACGTCAGAATGCATTCCCATAGAAATTTCACCTTCTGGACCTTTAAAAAATATTGTTTTATCCTTAATATTTATTTCAACATTATCAGGGATTTCAACAGGTTGTTTAGCTATTCTAGACAATTTATTACTCCACAGTACAAATTACTTCACCACCACAGTTTTGGTTTTTTGCTGTATCTGCTGTCATAACTCCTTTTGAAGTTGAAACAATTGCTACACCAAGACCACCTAAAACTTTAGGGAGCTTATTTTTACTTTTATATATTCTTAAACTAGGCTTGCTTATTCTTTTTATGTTACTTATTACAGGCTTACCTTGAAAATATTTTAATTTTATTTTTAATCTTTTCTTATTATTTTCCATTTCTTTAACTTCATAATCATTTATATAACCTTCATCTTTTAAAACTTTTAATATAGATTCTTTAGTATTAGACATATCTGTACATACATATGATTTATTAACCATTTGCCCATTTCTTATTATAGTTATCATTGCTGATATTGGATCACTCATACTCATATTTTTACTCTCCTTTTACCAACTAGCCTTAACTAGTCCAGGTATATCACCTCTCATAGCTGCTTCCCTTACTTTCATTCTTCCAAGACCAAATTTTCTATAAAAACCTTTTGGCCTACCCGTTATTGCACATCTATTTGTAATTCTTGCGGCACTAGAATCTCTTGGTAATTTTTGAAGTTTATCTGATGCAATTAATTTTTCTTCGATTGACGCATCTTGGCTAATTAAAATATCTTTTAATAGCTTCCTCTTAGAAGAAAATTTGTTGCTTAATTTTATTCTTCTCTTTTCTCTTTCTACCATAGATTTCTTAGCCATATTTTATCTCCTAAAAGGAAAGTTAAATTCTTCAAGTAAAAGTCTAGCCTCATCATCGTTCTTTGCTGATGTTGTAATAGAGATATCTAATCCTCTTATACTGTCAATTTTTTCATAATCAATTTCTGGAAAAATAATTTGCTCTTTAATCCCT
>LWDU01039678.1_pt1 | contig 13229 bp, 9 predicted proteins | sample 727161 | NCBI WGS metagenome assembly LWDU01 (sample SAMN04566230, study PRJNA314399) | hydrothermal vent metagenome | isolation source: deep sea hydrothermal plume seawater | place: Mexico: Gulf of California, Guaymas Basin | collected 2004-07-11 | reverse complement strand
CCGCAACATTGCAATTCAAATGATTTTCTTGCTCACTAAAATTCGGAAAACGACAACTATGTATATCGCACTCTCCCTAGCCTTCGCGGTCTTGGCCGCGCCACCGCTGCAAGCTGAAAACTACGTCGGCCACGGCATTTCGCTCTACGGTGAGCTAAAATACGGCGCCGACTTCGCGCATTTCGAATACGCCAACCCCGCCGCGCCCAAAGGCGGCACGTTCGTCCTGGGGGCAAGGGGCTCCTTCGACAGCCTCAACCCCAATATTCTCAAGGGCATCACCCCGCCGCGCATAAGTCAGCTGATCTACGATACGCTTACCGAGCACGCCGGTGACGAGATCTTCTCCGAATACGGCCGGCTGGCGGAAAGCGTCGAAATCCCGGACGATTATTCGTGGGTAATCTTCACGCTGAGGAAAGAGGCGCGTTGGCATGACGGTCAACCAGTGACGCCTGAAGACGTGATCTTCACACTAGACATACTCAAGACCAAGGGGCATCCCTATTACAACAGCTACTACGGCGATATCGAAAAGGTTGAAAAGATCGGCGAGCACCAGGTCAAAATGACGTTCGGCGAGGAAATGAACAAAGAGCTGCCACTGATCGCCGGCCAACTCTCGATCCTGCCCAAACACTACTGGGAAGGCAAGGATTTTGCCGAGACCACGTTGGAACCGCCCTTGGGGAGCGGGCCTTATAAAATATCCGCGGTCGAAGGCGGTCGTTTCGTCACCTATGAACGCGTCACCGACTACTGGGGCCACGACCTGCCCGTCAACAGGGGCCGTTATAATTTCGACCGCATCCAATTCGATTTCTATCGCGACCAGACCGTGATTATCGAGGCGCTCAAAGCCGATAATATCGACTACCGGCGAGAAAGCTCGTCTAAGGACTGGGCGACCGCCTACGAAGTGTCCGCCGTCGCCGAAGGCCGCCTGATCAAGGACCCGCTGCCACACCAGCGCGCCTCCGGCNNCTTACCGGGGCCGCGTCCCGGATGAGGTCTTCACCGAAGCCTACGAGCCTCCCAGCACCGACGGATCGGGCCAGATCCGCACGAATCTGCGCGCGGCCACAAAACTGCTCGACGCAGCGGGCTGGAAGATTGTCGACGGCGTACTCACGCATGAAGAAACGGACGCGGTGATGGAAATAGAAATCCTGCTCTATACCGCTTCGTGGGAGCGCATCGTCGCACCGATGATTAGCAACCTCGAGCGCCTCGGCGTAAAAGCGGCGATCCGCACCGTCGACCAAACGCAATACCAGAACAGGGTCCAGGACTACGACTACGACTTTATCGTCGGCGTATTAGGGCAGAGCCACAGCCCGGGCAACGAGCAACGCAACTTCTGGACCACCGCCGCCGCTGACGAACCGGGCAGCCGCAACTGGGCCGGTGTCAAAGACCCCGTCGTTGATGAGTTAGTCGAACGCGTGATCCAGGCCTCTAGCCGCACCGAGCAGTTAGCGACAACCCGCGCCCTCGACCGCGTCCTACTCTGGGGCCACTATATCGTCCCGCACTGGTACAGCGACAAGTTCCGCGTCTTGCACTGGGACAAATTCGGCAAACCCGCCTTCTCCGCCCCCTACACCGGCGACTACTTCGTCATGCCCTATACCTGGTGGTACGACGAAGATAAGGCCGCGCGGCTGGAACAGGGCGACTAGCGCTTGGGAGCTTACCTACTCCGCCGACTGCTCTTTATGATACCGACGCTCTTCGGCATCATGACGGTCAATTTTCTTATCATCCAGGCCGCTCCTGGCGGCCCAGTCGAGCGCACCATCGCCGTAATCCAGGGCTTCGGCACCGACGCTACTGAACGCGTCAGCGGTTCGGATATGGGCGAGGTCATGGACAGGGCCCAGAGCAGCGAACTCAATAGCAAATACCGCGGCGCCCAGGGTCTCGACCCCGAGCTGATCGCCGAGTTGGAGCGCATGTACGGCTTCGACAAACCGCTGCATGAGCGCTATTTCCAGATGATTGGCCAATATTTGCGCTTCGACTTCGGCGAAAGTTTTTACCGCGACCAGCGGGTCGTCGACCTAGTCAAAGAAAAGATGCCGGTCTCGATCTCGCTCGGCCTGTGGACCACCCTGCTAGTTTATTTTATATCGATTCCCTTAGGTATCGCCAAGGCCGTGCGCGACGGCTCGCGTTTCGATGTCTGGACCTCGGGGGTCGTCATCATCGGCTACGCCATCCCCAGTTTCCTCTTCGCCATCCTGCTGATCGTGGTCTTCGCCGGCGGGCACTATCTCGACTGGTTCCCATTGCGCGGCCTGACCTCCTCCAATTGGGAAGAACTGAGTTCGCTCGGCAAGATCGCCGACTACTTCTGGCACCTCGCCCTGCCCATCACCGCGATGTTGATCGGCGGTTTCGCCGGGCTGACGCTATTGACCAAAAATTCTTTCTTAGACGAGATCAACAAGCTCTATGTCACTACCGCGCGCGCCAAGGGACTAAGCGAAAACCGAGTGCTCTACGGTCACGTCTTCCGCAACGCGATGCTGATCGTCATCGCCGGTTTTCCCGGCGCCTTTATCGACATATTCTTCACCGGCGCGCTGCTCACTGAAATCATTTTTTCTTTAGACGGGTTAGGGCTATTGGGTTATGAGGCCGCGATCGGCCGCGACTACCCCGTGATGTTCGCCACGCTCTACTTCTTCACGCTGCTGGGGCTGCTGATGCAATTGGTCGGTGACCTGACCTATACGCTAGTAGACCGGCGCATCGATTTCGAAAGTCGCGAAGTATGAGCACCGCCACACCCATCGTTGCTCCTCCCCCGCCGACGTCGAGCCGGCTTTCCCGGCTCAACCAGCGACGGCTCGCCAACTTCCGCCGCAACCGCCGCGGCTATTGGAGCTTCTGGGCATTCTGGGCGATCTTCGCCCTGAGCCTGCCGGCCGAGTTTATCGCCAACGACCGGCCCTTGATCGTATGTTTCGACGGCTCGTATTATTTCCCGGTCATCGCGACCCACCCCGAAACGACCTTCGGCGGCGATTTCGAGACCGAGGCCGAATACCGCGACCCCTTTGTTGCGGAACTGATCGAAGAAAAGGGTTGGATTCTCTGGCCGCCGATCCCTTACAGCTACGACACCGTCAATTATGACCTCACGCACCCGGCGCCCTCCCCGCCCGACTCCGATAACCTGCTCGGCACCGACGACCAAGCCCGCGTACCGTATCTCCGTGCTCTTCGGCCTTCTGCTGACACTCTTCAGCGCCAGCATCGGCATCGCCGCTGGCGCAGTGCAGGGTTATTTCGGCGGTTGGGTCGACTTGCTCTTCCAGCGTTTTATTGAAATCTGGCAAGGGCTGCCGCTGCTCTACCTGCTGATCATCCTCGCCAGTATCGTCGAGCCGAGCTTCTGGTGGCTGTTGGGGCTGTTGTTGCTCTTCCGTTGGATGGGTTTGGTCGGCGTTGTGCGGGCCGAATTTTTGCGCGCACGCAACTTCGACTTCGTCAAAGCCGCCAGGGCCTTGGGCCAAAGCGACCAGCGTATCATGTGGCGGCATATATTGCCCAACGCCATGGTCTCGACACTGACCTTTTTGCCCTTTGTGCTCACCGGTTCAGTAGGGGTGCTGACCTCGCTCGACTTCCTCGGCTTCGGCCTGCCGCCCGGTTCGCCCTCGCTGGGCGAGCTACTCAACCAGGGCAAGCGTAACCTCCAGGCCCCGTGGCTCGGTTTTACCGCCTTCTTCGCGCTGGCGACCATGCTCTCGCTGCTGGTCTTTATTGGCGAGGCGGTGCGCGACGCCTTCGACCCGCGCAAAACACATGGGAACGACGGCACATGAGCCTGCTGCAGATCGAAAATCTGGGGGTTAGTTTTCACCTCGAGGACGAAGACGATGTCGAAGCCGTCCGCGGCGCGTCCCTCAACGTCGTCCGCGGCGAGACCGTGGCGCTGGTCGGCGAATCGGGCTCGGGTAAGTCGGTCACCGCCCTCTCCGTGTTGCAACTTTTGCCCTACCCGCGCGCCAGCCACCCGCACGGCAGCATCCGTTTCGACAGCGAGGAATTGCTGCACGCACCGGCCGAAGAAATGCAAGAGCTGCGCGGAGGCCGTATCGCGATGGTCTTTCAGGAGCCGATGACCTCGTTGAACCCATTGCACTCGATCGAGAAACAGCTCTGCGAAACGCTGATCCTACACCGGGGCCTCAAAAAAGCGCAGGCCCGCAACCGCGCCATCGAATTATTGCAATTGGTCGGCCTGCCCAATGTCGAAGAGCGCCTCGACGCCTGGCCGCACCAACTCTCGGGCGGCCAACGCCAACGTGTAATGATCGCCATGGCCCTGGCCAACGAGCCCGACCTGCTGATCGCCGACGAGCCGACCACCGCCCTCGACGTGACGATCCAAGCGCAGATCCTCACTCTGCTCAAGGACCTGCAAGCCCGCTTCGGCATGGCGATCCTGCTGATCACGCACGATCTGGGCATCGTGCGCCATATGGCCGACCGCGTCTATGTAATGACCGACGGCGAGATCGTCGAGCACAATACTACCGAGGCCCTCTTCACCGAGCCGCAACACCCCTACACCCAGAAGCTGCTGGCCGCCGAGCCCAAAGGCGATCCGCCACCAATTGACGAGACCGCGCCCGAAGTTATCCGCACGCAAGATCTCAAGGTCCACTTCCCCATCAAACGCGGCTTTTTGCGCCGTACCGTCGGCCATGTAAAAGCCGTAGACGGGATTTCGTTGAGCGTGCGCGCGGGCCAAACCGTCGGCGTCGTCGGCGAATCCGGCTCGGGCAAGACCACCCTGGGCCAGGCGCTGCTCAGGTTAGTTGCCAGCGAAGGCCCGATCGAATTCGAGGGCCGCGATATCCAGGGCTGGCAGCAGCAACAGATCCGCCCGTTGCGGCGGCAGATGCAGATTGTCTTCCAGGATCCTTTTGCCAGCCTAAGCCCGCGCCTGTCGGCCTTCCAGATAATTGAAGAGGGCCTGCTGATCCACGCGATCGGCGGCGATTACGAGCAACGGCGGCAATTAGTCGCCGAGACCATGGCCGAAGTCGACCTCGATCCTTTGAGCATGGACCGCTACCCGCATGAGTTTTCTGGCGGCCAACGCCAGCGCATCGCTATCGCCCGCGCCATGGCCCTCAAGCCGCGCTTCGTAGTACTCGACGAGCCGACTAGCGCCCTCGACAAGACGGTACAAGCCCAGATCGTCGAGCTATTGCTGCAATTACAAGAGCGCCACAACCTGGCCTATTTGTTTATCAGCCACGACCTCAAAGTGGTGCGCGCCCTAGCCAGCGAGCTGATCGTTATGAAAGATGGATTAGTGGTCGAGCAGGGACCGACGCAGGAGATTTTTAACGCGCCCAAAGAGATGTATACTAAAGAGCTGATCGCGGCGGCGTTTGATATCGAAACGCTCGAAGATGGGCGGGGCAAATAAGACTTGCACCCTATAAGAGAGTTGAAGTAGCTTAGGCAAATGTTAAAAGCACACGCTATCATTGCGAAACTGCCCTCATTCGGCTGCGGGTTGTTATGCACTCTGGCATTGGTAGCACAACCGGTCAGCGCTCAGATCTCGCTATGGAAGCTAGGCGGCAGTTCTCTGCAGTGGAGCGAGAACGATACCACTCGCCTCTTTATCGACTTCGCAAGCGCGCCCGGCTCTATCCAGCCCATCTACCTAACGCCTGAGCAAACGGTCTTTGCCCACCTCGACAACTGGGTTTTCTGGCGCAACCCCAGCGATATCGTGCTCGGTTATGTCGACGGAGAAACGCCGCGCACCTGGAAGTGGAGCGATGGCCTGGCCGCCCCCAATGGCAGCCTACTCATCGACGGCGATCCTGCGACCTATTATCCGCCGCGCGCCGTACCGCTCGAACGCGAGGTCTATACCATGGACCTGGCGGTCGCGGTGCCGGCCGTCGCCTTCGGCTTTACCACGCCGAGCCAGGGGTTTCGCTCCGACGGCACGCCGCTGCAGACCGATGCGATCCCCGGCTACGATGTCTCGATCGCCAGCGAGTCCGAGCAGCCCATCGTCGCGGGCACGCTGGAACCCCTCTCGCATATCATCGCCGATGTCGACGAAAACTTCGAACCCCGCGTCGAGATCCCCTTTCCCCGCCGCTATACGCGCTTCGTGCGCTACCGGCGGCAGGTCTCGATCCTCGACGAGGACTTTCTCGCCTCCTTCGTCCGCTCCCAGTACCGCGAAGCCCCGCCCGGCACCCTCGCTGAGTTCGAGCTCTTCGCCCAGGGCGTGCCGCGCAAGGTCATCTACAAAACCAAGATCACCGACCTCGGCCAATCGGTGAACTTCGGGCAACTGTTCTGGCGGACGAGCTCTTTGCGCATGGTCGATGGGGTAGCCGTAGAGACCCCCGACGCGGCGGTCGGCATTAAGATCGAGGCGCGTACCGGCCGCGACGAGGACCCCGTTATTTACCACGAATATCAGCAGACGGGTTTCGAACGTGCCGTCACGCGCGAGCGCTATGAAAACGAGCTACGCACCCGCCAGTTTCGCCCCAACCTAGAGGCGCCCATCATCACGCTCGACCCACGTCCCGGTCTGCGCGCTTCCATCAGCTACGACGCCGAAAACTGGACGTTCTGGTCGGTGCCCTTCACCGAACCGGGCCTGCCGCTCAATCTGCGCAGCGGTTCCTATCTGCAACTGCGGATCACCCTCGAAAGCCATTCCTTCGACGATTTCATCCGCCTCGACTCGCTGTGGATCGAGACCGCCCCGCTCTTGGCCGGCGACATCGTCGGCGAAGTCGCCCTGCGCGACGACCCACAACCCGCGCGCGGTTTCACCGAAGTTGCCCTGGGCCGGGAGACCGACTTCGTCTACGATCTGCGCGCCGACTTTTCTGCCGCCGCCGCACCGGGCTTCGACGGCTTGCGCATCCGCACCGGCAGCAACACCCGCTTCGTCGGCCTAGAGATGGGCAAGCCCCTTGCGCCGGTCGAACCTGCCGAGGTCCTTGAAGAGCTAGACGGACTGCGCGTGCGCCTGCCCACCCGTGTTACCCGCAGCGACAACCCACCCCTGCGCCTGCTATTCTCGACGACCCTATTTTCCTTCGCCACCACCTTCTCCGGTGAAGTGTTCGACAGCGAGCGCGAGGTCTTGTCGCAACCGATCGTCAGTGGCGACGCGGGCCAGGCGCTGTCGAGCAATAGCCTGCGCGTGCTCGGCGCAGCCGATGCCGCACCGGGCGTCGTGCAGGAATTGAGCCTCTCGACACCGGTGCTGACCCCCAATGGCGATGGTGTGCACGACCGCCTACAGATCAGCTATACGCTTTTCCGCCTACCCAAAGCCGTGCCGATCGCACTGACGGTCTACGCGCTCGACGGACGCCGGCGGGCACGCATCGACGGCGGACTGCAGGATGCTGGCCCGCGAGAAATCGCATGGGACGGACGCGACGAAAATGGCCAGGCACTACCGCCCGGAATCTACTTACTGAGCGTCGCGCCCGCAGCCGAGTTCGCGACCTCGGCGCAAATCCGCCCGCTGGGCATCGCCTACTAAGGAATCATGACCATGTCGCACAAATACCTTGGCCTTTGCGCTATGGTGCTCTTCGCCGTGCATCTCGGCGCCGACGAATTGGTCTTCGATAGCGCCGCAGCATGGGCGGATTGGCAACAGCCCTTCGGCCTGACAGAAATCGGCAATGAAGGGCAACTACAACTGGTCAAATTCCGTAAGAATATCAACGCGGTAGAGGACGCCCACCTCTTTTCGCACGAGACCAAAGAACGTGGCGACGAGGTTTTTGGCGGCATTTGGGAGGCCGGCTCCAATCCGCAAGATGCGCTACTGGCCATTGACGGCGACCCGCTGACCTTCTGGCAGCCCGATCCCAATTCGGCGCCCGAAGACTGGTTTATCACCATCGACCTCGGCCGCGCCGTGCTCGCCCGCGAAATACGCCTGACCTTTCCCGACCAAGAAGGGGCACGGCCCCTGCGGCAGTTTACGGTGCTGGTCAATACTGGCGTGCGCATCAATGCCACCCGCGACATTTTTCTCTTCCGCTCGGTCTACCGCACCACCCGCCCCAACGATTCGACGTCTATCGTCATCCCGCTCGAATTTCCCGCCAACGACAGTACCCTGATCGTCGATGCCGACCTGCCGGTCGACCCCGGCAACCGCGACCAATATCAGCTTATTCAGTATGTCAATATCACTGCCGAAGAGCAAAACGCGGATGGCGCCCTCGCCGAGGTCGAAGTCATTGGCATCGGCGACAATATCTCCATCAATACGGATAGACGCGGTACCATTAGCGACGGGGTCAACACCAACGACACCGCCAATCTTTTCGACTCCGACCTCAATACCAACAACTCCATCTCCTCGACCTCTGGCGAGTTGGGTTGGAAGGACGGCGGGGTGTTTTTCGGGGTAGATCTTGGCGCCGTGTTCTTCGTCGACGAGATGTTTATCTACTCAATGCGCTCGCAGGAGGGTACCCTAGGCTTCGGAGTTGGCTGGAGCGGGCCCGGACACACCATTCTCTTTTCAGACGGTTCCCGCGCGTTGGGCAGCAGTTCCCTGCCAGTAGCAAAACCTTTCGACTACGACGAACTGCTCACCCATCTCGGTCCCGGCGAGGATCGGCTATACTATTTCCACTATCTCTTCGCACCACGCCGCATTCGCTATCTGTTCTGGCACGGTATCAACGACGAGGGTTGGGGTCAGACCAAGTGGGGGGAGTTTATGATCTTTTCGCCGGGTTATCCGGCCCAGGTGGTATTGCGATCCGACTTTATCGACCTCGGCGCCGGCAACCGCGACAACCGGCCCAAAGTCATCAGTAAGCTCTCTTGGGACGCCGATGTGCCCGTCAATACCCGCATCCAATTGCGCTCGCGCTCGGGCAATGCGCTGCAACAGCTCTTCACCTTCCACGACAAAAAGGGGGACGAAGTCACCGAAGATAAATACAATAGCATCCCCAAGGTCCTCAAAGGCCCGATCGACACCACCTTAGTCGTCGGCGAGGATTGGGGCGCGTGGAGCAACGAGTATCAATCTTCGGGCGAGACCTTTAAATCGGAGAGCCCGCGCCGCTTTGTGCAGTTAGAGCTGATCTTCGCCACCGACGACTCCGAATTCGCGCCGTCGGTCCGCTCGCTGGCGATCGAATTCGAAGAGGCTTTGGTGCAAGAGGCGAGCGGCCGTATCGAGCCGCGCGAAACGCGCCCCAACGAGGCCACTCGCTTCACCTATACCCTGGCGACAAGGGCGCTGCCCGCCGACAGCGGCTTCGACCGCTTGCGCTTCACTCTGTCCGAGCCGGTCGACCTGCAAGCTGGCGTCGAAGTGCGCGCCGGGGGAGCACCCATCGAAGCCAGTGCTATTGCGGCGCGGGGCGACTCGCTTTTCATCGACTTGCCGCAGGCGCTCACCGCCGACTCGCTCACCGTCAGCTTTACCACCCGCGTCCTACAAAATGCCAGCCTTTTCGCCCTCGACTTGGGCGCCGTCGAGCGACCGGGACTATGGCAATCGGTGGAGACTATGTCGCGTCGATCCAATATCGTGCTCTTGCCCGAGCTGACCGGCAGCCGACAGCTTATCAACGACCTCGCGATAGACCCGCCGACCTTCACCCCCAATGGCGATGGGATCAACGACCAGACGGAGATTCGCTTTGCCGTTTTGAAGGTCACCGCGCCCGAGCCGCAAGTGCAGATATTCGACCTGACGGGGCGTTTGCTGGTCCAACTGCAACCCGCTTCAGAGGGCAGCTCGCGCTCGTTTGTATGGGATGGGACAGATCTCCAAGGCGCGGTCGCGCCACCGGGCATCTACCTGTGCCGCATCGATCTGGGGGCCCAGACCGGCGAGGACGATGCCGTGCGTCTGATCAGTCTGGCCTACTAGCGCATCCGCGAACCACATTAATGCGAGCGAGCGATTATTATATTTTTCATTCGTCAATCTTTATTGTTTGAAAGAAAGAGGACTTCATAATGGCTGGAGTGCAACAAGAGACGGTTGGAGATTTGCTGCCGGCGCGGAGTGATAGCGCACCGAGCGCGCCGGAGGAAGCCATACTGGCAGAACAGGTTGAGCAGTACCATAACCGCGGCTTCACGGTGCTGCGCGGGGTGCTCAGCGCCGCCGAGGTGGCGGAGGTGCGGGCGCGGCTGGACGTGCAAGTGGCCGCGAAGATGACGGCGATGCTGGCGGCGACACCCGGCGTGCTAGACGGGAAGCCTGCAACCGGCGCCGAGCGGACCGCAGCGGGCCGCGGCATCAGCATCGGTGGTCCCGTCGACTCGGCCAACATCGGTTTCCCAGGGTTGCTGGCGGCGGCGCCGGAGGTGGCGGAGCTGCTCATCAAGCCCTTCCTGCTGAACCCGCGCCTACTCGATCTGGCGGAGCGCATTATGGGCCCCTTCGTCCAGGGCGACGGCTTCTACGTGGTTGGCACCCCACCGGCTCAGCTGACCGGCCAGGCGACCGGGGTCGCGTCTCGACCGGAGCTGCTGGCCGAAGCTGCAGCCTGGCACCGCGACGGGTACAACCATCACACCATGTGGCGCGGCAACCCCGGCTGGGCCGACGACCTAGCGGACGGAGGGCAGCCTTTCACGCCGCCGCTCGCCGCGCACATGCTCTGCTACCTGCAGGACATGGACGGCCCAGGGGGGCCGCTGCTCGTAGTTCCAGGCTCGCACCGCTCCGCGTTCGGCGACAAGCCGGTCAGCGCCGAGGAGGCGGCGGCGGTGGTGTCGGTGGACGCCAAAGCGGGCGACGCCGTGTTCTTCCACTGCGACATGCTGCACTCCGGCTCGCTCAACCGCGCAGACAGCGCCTGGCGTTACATGGTCACCTCTTTTGTCGTGCGCGCCGGCCTGCCCCATCGCGACGACTTCACTGACGCGCCGCTTGTCCGGGCATTGATCGCAGAGGCAGAGGCGCGCGGCGACCGGCGTGTGCTGCGCTTCTTTGCGGCGGACGACGCGGATGGCGGCCCGCTGCGCCGCGAAGAGCAGCAATGGCGCGCCGCCGTCGACGAGGAACGGCGACTGCTGAGCCCCGCGCTCTGACCCGCAATCGCTTGACGCATCAAGGGCAACCCAGCCGGATCTTTTCTTTTTGCACCGACGCGCGATATGGATGGTGATGCTGCATAACCAGGAGGCCACCTTTGCCGGGTTGCGCAACTGCGCCAGACGGGCGTGGCTTGCGAATAATGTGTCGAGCGTGGACTAAAGCCGTATTTGCACATCCCGTCCCGATTCACCGCCGAGCGCGCGCAGGTCCAAGTCGGCGAAGGAGTCGCGCAGCACTTCGCGGCAGTTGTCGATGGGCTCCGCCGATTTGGTTGCGCATAGTCTTTCGTTCCGGTGGAAGTCTGGGATTCTGCTTGAGACTCCAATGCGCTTTTTGTGGTCCTACTTAACCGGCATAGACGTTGTCTTGTGGGCGGTAACCGAGATATCCGCGGGTGGCGTCGATATTCCACTTCATATTCGCGTTGTTCGACATGCCGTGCACGAGGATGGAGCCGTCGGGCCAGGTATTGCCGTCGGCTTCAGTGGCGCGTTGGAAGAGCTGGCAGAAGTCGCGGTTGGAAAGCCACATTTCCTTGAACCAGCGGTCGGTCTCGCTGGCAGCGGAGGCGCTTTGCGCGTGGAAGTGCGAACCGGTGCCGGATAGGGTCGCAGGCAGATTGTCGCCGGACTGGCACCAGCCGATGCGCACGCAGGCGAAGGTGGTCTGCCCTTCGGCTCTTTGGGCCAAGGCGCGGCAGAGCCGCTCACCGGCCCATTTGTGCGTGGCGTAAACACTGGCGTCGGCGTCTTCGCTGCCGGTAAACCAGCGGGTGCCGACGCCCGGCATCAGCTCCGCTCGCAAGTCGCCGGGGCCGAGCCCTTCAGCCAGCGGCAAATCTTTGTAGCGGCCCATGACGTGGTTGGAGGTGGCGAAGACGAAGCGGTCGGCGGTGGGGCTGTCGGCTGCGGCCTGGGCGGCGTTGAGCGTCATGTCGAACGAGAGGTTGGCGTCGTCCCAGGTATCGTTGGGGAAGGGCGACCGGTAGGCGAAGTGCACGACGGCCTCGGTCTCGTCGACAATATCGCGCCAACGGCGGTCTTGCCAATCGGCGAGGTCGCATTCGGCGAGGTCGATATCGACCTCGCGCTCGCCGGCTAGTCGGCGCAGCTGGGCCTCCTGCGCTGGACCGGCCTTTCTATTGTCGAGCCCGACCAGACGGGTGGCAGCGCTGTGCTCAGCCAAATGGCACAGCAGCTTCCACCCCAAATTACCGAGCGCCCCGGTGATGGCGACGCTGCGTGCCCGTGCGGCCATTTCTAGAAGGCCGGGATGAACTTGTGGCAGACCGGCGAAGGTACTGCGACGCGTTCGCCGACGGCGGTGAGTCGGCCGGTAGCCTGGTCGATTTTGAAGGTAAAGATGTCGTTGGAGCCGTGGTTGCCGGCAATTAGGTAGTTGCCGGTCGGGTCGATGGCGAAATTGCGCGGGCCATTGCCCCCGGTGGGTATGATCTCGATCGTTGCAAGTTGGCCGTTGTCTGGGTCGATAGCGTAGACGGCGATCGAGTCGTGGCCGCGGTTCGATCCGTAGAGGAATTTGCCGTTGGGGTGCACGTGGATATCGGCGGTGTGGCTGACCTCGCTATAGCCTTCGGGCAATGTCGAAATGGTTTGAATTGCCGCGAGGGTGCCGGCTTCGGCGTCGTAGTCGAAGACGGTGAGGGTATTGCCCATCTCGTTGATGACATAGGCGCGCCGGCCGTCGGGGTGAAAATCGAGGTGGCGCGGGCCTTGGCCGGGGTCGACTTCGCCGGATGTCTGCTCGCTGAGTTTACCGCTGTCGTGATCGATGGCGTAGATCTTGATTTTGTCGAGCCCGAGGTCGGGCGCGAAGGCGTGTTTATTATTGGGCGTGACCCAGATCGAGTGTGCGTGCGGTTCTTGTTGTCGGCTGGCGTCGACGGAGGAACCCTCGTGCTGGACGAAATCGCTGGCCTCGCCGAGCGAGCCGTCCTCGTTGATCGGTAGTATCGCGACGCTGCCGCCGCCGTAGTTGGCGACGAAGACGTGGCAACCGGTCGAATCGACGCTGATATGGCAGGGGCCAGTGCCGACGGCTGACTGTGTGTTGATATGGGTGAGCGCGCCGCTCTGCTGGTCGATGGCGAAGGCGG